>Ga0206126_10003175_pt1 | contig 16897 bp, 24 predicted proteins | sample Helgoland_Spring_5_FD_148621 | JGI IMG/M metagenome (GOLD analysis project Ga0206126, IMG submission 148621) | Pelagic subsurface seawater microbial communities from Kabeltonne, Helgoland, North Sea - Helgoland_Spring_Bloom_20160412_1 | ecosystem: Environmental > Aquatic > Marine > Epipelagic ...
AGATGACACGCCAGAGCCGCCACCTGTACCGGATGAAGAAGAGAAAAAAGCGCCCTCAAACTTACTAAACAATGAATCAACAATTAGCTTTTGCACTGCTATACGCAAAAGCGAATCAATAACATTTCTCGCCATATCCCTTATAGCGTCAGAGAACTTCTCTGCACCCGTAATCGCATCCACAAAACCATCGCCAAACTCGTTAAATATGGGTCGGTATGTGTCGCGGAATTCTTTCAGCTCATCGCTAATTTTTTTGTCAGCTTCGGTTAGCTTCTTGAGATCATCATGGTACTTTTCCCTTAGCTGCAACAGCAGGCTGTACTTCTCTGCCTCATCTTTAACTTCTTTTTCTATGAGCGCCCTGTTAGAGTCATAATCTTCGGCTAACAACCTCCGTTCAGACTTTAATGATCGCCTCAGCTGCGCCATTCTTGCCTCGTCTGCTTCCTTCTGTCTTTCGATTTCTTTCTCTTTTCTCTCTTTGTCCTTAGCTCTTAGCTTGTCGATGTACCTACTAGACTCAATGTTAAATTTAACGAACTCTAGCGCAGACTTAGCTCTAGCTTCCGTCTCCTTTTCTAGCGCCTTTGCATTTTCCTTTGCTAAGTCTATCTCTTCCTGCCTAGATATGTTTGATAGCCTAAGGTTAGCCAAATATACCTTTTGCTCTGGCGTGATATTCATTAAGGATATTTCGTATAATGCCAGCGCACTAGCACTCATTCCAAGCGTTGCTGCTTCCTTATTAAGAGCCTTTTCTTGCTTCTCAAAAGCATCAGAAGATCCGTCTACTTTCTTGGTTAGCTTATCTATTTCAGCATTAGCAAGAATAATAATATTTCTTTGGTCGTCAATCTCCTGCCCAGCTTTCTTAACTGTACTTGCATAAACAACGCCTCCAAGCTCCGCAGACTTAAATATCTTGCTTTGATGGGCTATTTCTTCGTTTGCTGCTTTTATTGAGTCGCTTAATGCATCTATTTTGCCTTGAACAACGGTTCTAGCTACCCGCTTTAGGCTCTCATCTAGGTCATCATATTTGTCAACCAAGGACTCGGTGCTATCTTTAAGGTCTTTTGTTGCCTTAGATGCACCAAAAAAGCTAGGCATCAAGCTGGTTGCAACTGCCGCACCAACAGCCAAAAATGCACCTATGATCGCACCATGAGGACCAAACAATGACGCTATCTGAGAACCCTGCTGACCAAACACAAGCATTGCATTCTGACCCATCTGCAACTGTACTGCAATATCCTGCACTTGATGACCAACTTGCCCCATGCCGCCACGCATAAACCTCATCTGCTGCTTGACCGCACTGGCCTGCTTTGCAGTTCCTTTTAGCTTTTTGTTCATGTTGCCAACGGCAGGGGTCATCTCATCAATGAGTGACATTCGGGCAATAATGTGTGCTTCGTGCTTCAACATTTAACTTTGCTCTCTGAATTTTTCCTGTAGCTCATAAAACTTATACCAATACTCAAACTCATTGGCAGGCATGTCTAGCACTGATTGAAGGGGAAGGTGACGACGATCTGCTAAAGCAAAAAGCGCATACATTTCTGTAGGCTTGCCGTCACCATCTATTAGTTTCCCTCGATTTCCTCTTGACTTGACAGGTTAAGAACAAAGTCAGCCACCTTGTCAATAACTTTTGGATCAACGCTAGTCTTGAGCTTTTGCTTATCACCAACATCAAACAACCTCTCACCTTTCTCGTCCACCACCGAGTAAACAAGAAAAGTCATAATCAGGTCGTTATCATCGGATTCATCAGCCATTGAGCGACACTTTGATATTTCTGCCTTAGTCAAGTTCTTGGCATAAATAGTAGTATTGTCCCACTCAACAACTCTTAGCTCTCTCATCGCCTTTGTGTCAAAATGAGTAACAGCCTTATCAATTAGCCGACTCATTAAACAGTTGCCTCTGTCATCGCGCCATTACCTGTAACGCTAAAGGATGCTTCAACTAATCCATCTACTGATCCGGTCTTGCTGACAGACTCAACAATACAGGCTCCAGACCACTCAATGTAACCAGTAGTGTTACCCGTGGGATAGATTTTAATAGTAATTCCTGCGCCCTCAACCAATGCGCCTTGTCCTGTAGAGTCGGAATCGTCCCAAATAGCATTGAAAGATGCTGACCAAGACTTTAATGTGGCCTTGTTTGTCTCCCAATCATTTCCCATTGTGGTTGAACCAACCGTTGCTGACGATGTGTCTAGCGTCCAATCTTTAATCTCCGCTACGGCATTGGTTGCTACATAAACCGCACCGCCTTTACCTACGTGAGTAGCCATCTTCTTTTCCTCTAGTTAAATTGCGGTACTTGGTGTACCCTCTCTAGTGTCATATTGTACACTAATTCCTAATGAGGCAAAACCTAATGGTTGGTCAGCCTCCCCTATAAAATCTGCCGAAAACGATGTCAGTGTCGCTTTTTGCGCGTAACCACCCAAGTCGGGATCAGACGCAAGCGCAACTTCTACCTCTTCGCATATCTGATCAACCAGGTCATCGTATCCCGCTACTCCCTTAACAAACACCTCAACAGCTACTTCCAGCATTCTTTGTTGGTGCCTGTTGTTTGTTGTAGCAACAGACATGGCTGTGTGCGTAATTGTTTCTTCTTTGGTGTATACCAACAGAGCAGGCATTTCGCCAGTAACTATGGGATAGACTCTTGATTTATACACATTAGAGCCAGTAGTTGTTAGTCCCGTAAGGGTGAGTGCAACTCTATCTCTAATTAACTTTCTAACGTGTGCCATTACTGCACCTCTAGCATAAGCTCTGTCATTCCGGTGCCGTCAGGCATAACCACTGCAATAATATAATTGACCGCGCCAATACTTAACGCACCCCCGTCTACTGTACCCGTAAGATCAGACTCACGACACATGACTTTGGGTTGGCGCATGGCAAAAGCCACCGAGCCTGTTCCATCTGCCGCGTAATACTCATTGTCAAATATAACAGTTATAGTTGACGCTGAACCACCAACAGGCGTATAAGTCGCAGAAACGCCAAAGTCAGCTAAGAGCAAGGCTCTATCATCTAGCGACTCAACAGGCATTACTTAGCCTTCTTGCTTTTAGCTCGTTTCTTAGGCTTAGTCTCATTAGACAGCCCTACGGACCTATCAACCGCCTTTGCTTCTGGCGTTACAGCTACAGCCTCAATTCTGCCCATAGCTAATAAATTCTTTGCATCTTCGTCACCAATAGTCTCAATAACGTCTGACGCTACATATCGCTTACCTTTAAGCAATAAATCTTTCAATACAATATACATATTTGACTCCTAAATATACCCACCCCCGTAGGGGTGGGATACTCGTTACTTTTCTACTTAACTAGCTTGAGCGCCTAAGCAGAATGACTGTGCGTGTCTAACCGCAACGTCACACGACTGCATAGCATTCACTCGGATAGTACCAGACTTGCTGTGCGTGTATGGGTCAACCAGAATGTCCAGACCACCGAAGAATCCGATAATAAGGTCACTGTAGTTACCAAAATACGCATCGCCAGTAGCGCCTTGGTTAGAGCGAACAGCTTTGTAACCGTTGACAGTTCCACCAGGCTCAACAACAAACTGTGCAGTACCAGTTGCTTTCTCGGTAGTTTTTAATGCGCCAACCATGCTAGAGTGCATGATATAACCCAAGTTACCAAGCAAAGCGTTATCAACAGCAACAGCAGTTTCCATTCCAACGACTTCCCCAAAAGTAGGGTTAACGCCAACAAATGCCTGAGTGTTAATGCCAGTAGTGTTTTTAATACCTGTTGGAGCGCCACCAGTTCCGTCACCAGCCAATCCAGCAAAGTCAATGCTAAGAGCAAGGCTCTGCAAAAGATCATCACGTACCATTGCCTCAACGTCCATAGACGACTGAATTAATAGTTGACGGGTTACGTCAGTGTGTCCACCAATAGTCTTAGGCGTAAGGTTGATCTGACCAGTAGTCATTTCAGTCTCACCAGTGTCGCCACCCTCAGTGCTAACCCAGCCAGTTTGTGCGGCAGTCAGCTTCTTAGGAATGGTAACATTACCTTGCAGTCCGTTAAGAATTCGCGCACCAGCCTGCATAACACTAGACTGATTGCGTAGAACGTCAATGAACTCGCTTCCTCGGTAATCTTCACCGAACAAGTCATGCTCATCAGCAGAGTTCAAGTCACGCTGCCAACCATTCATAACGTCAACTGGTAGCATAATACCCTGCGGGGACGCACCGTACTGCTTTGCGGCTGCGCGAGAGCAATCAAACTCAAAAGCGGCTTCTTCTTGCAAAGCTCGATCATTGGGGTTAGCCAATGCGCGAATAGCTCGCATAACGGAAAACTGCTTGCGCTCATTTTTAGTTAAACCAATCTCTTGATTGTCAATAGCTTTACTAGAGCTAACAACGTCAAGTAATTGACCTCGGAAATCAGCAACGTCAGCGCCATCTGCTACTGCTTTGTGCGCCAACTCAACTTGATTATGGCGTGAGCCAAGAGCAAGGATTTCATCAACAATTTTTCTATCGGAGTTTCGGGCATTTGCCTCAAGCTCCGCAACATTTACTTTATCTTCTGACATAATAGTTTCCTCTTTAAAGTCAGTTTTAATTACGGGTTTAGTTGAGGAATCAGCCGAACGACCCACGCCAACTGTCACATCAGCGGGAATTGATACTATGGATGCTTCCATCGGTGCCCAAGAACGTGCGACATAAGTGTCTTTGTCCTTGCGCTCAAGTTTGCTGATATTATACCCGACAGATATATTGCCTCGTATATCATCAGCGACATCGTTGAATACCTCGCTGGCAAGAGCGCCTTTTCCAAAGCGCACGACTGAGCGCAACACACGATCAGCACCATCTAGTTCAACAGATTCGATTACCCCAATTTGTTTCTCAGGGTCATGGTCAAGCAGCAATGGCGCTCGACCTGAATTTAAAAATGACAAATCAATGGACTCAGGGCTATGATCTAGCACCTCCATACCAAATGACCGTTGCACTGGTGTCTCAGAGCTAACAGCAATACGAACCCTGCGGCTACCCTCTTCAACAGCCCTGGCCTCTAGCTTCATTGATCTTTTAACCACTTCGTTTGAATCAACGCGAATTTCTGTGCTATCCTCGGCCTCTACAGTCTTAGGCTCAACAGGATCAGCTGCATCGGATGACTCTAACTTATCTGTTTCTGACATAACTACCTCTCTTAATCGGTTTGATTCTCAAACCCCCGACCACAATCGGTCATATTGCATTATAACATTAAATACAAACAGCCCTATAAGCTGTCCGTATGCGGTATTAACTTGCTTGACTTTTGTACACCATCGTTAATAGTCTCAAGGTCAGCCCTGACCAAAGCAACCTGATCAGTGCTTGCATCAAACGTACTCAAACCGGAAACATCAGCTTTACTTGCGTTACGACTTGCAGTGTCGGTGACAACTTCCTCCCCATCAAGAGTTGCTTTAACGTCTGTACCTGAGAAATTTAATTGGTCGGTTTTGGCTTTAATGGCTGCAACATTATCTATATCCGCGATTAATATTGTATTTCGCCACACAGCATCTAAGCCATAACCGCTAGTAGTGGGGGTTTTAATGGGATAGCCATCGCCCGTATCCCTAAAGAATCTGCGATTATCGGTTTGCTTGAAACTGGCTGTGGTGTTGTTATCCAAGAAAAGATTAACAACGGCAGAGTTAATTCTAAAGTTAGATTGGTCAATAGCAGTAATTCCACCAAAGAAGTCTCTCAGGCCAAGCTCCGTTGTTAAGTTGTACATCCACCACGCATACAGCTCTGCCATAGCCCAATCTGTAGCGATAATAAGGTTTACATCGTTTTGTGCATAATCAGCCGCAAACTTTGTTACAGTAGAGCCATCAACCCCCATAGCGGCATATACCGCACTGTCAACCTGTTCAGCCAACACGCTAAAACCAGAACTGGTGTCCAAGACGTTACTAGACCACTCATTTTTGCCTAGCTTAGTTAAACGGACGCGCACAGTATCACCGTCCGTGTACTCTACGCCCTCCGTGTATGAGCTAGTGTAAGAAGTTCCCGATACAACCTCATTTACTCTTTCTGTCGATGTTGTAACATTGTAAATCTGTAAGCGTGACCCTGCGGATATGTTAGTGATGCTTATAGGTTGCGGTGGAAATACCGTACCGTTAGCATCGGTTCGAGTTCCGTTAAAAACACCATTGTTAGGCAGGGTAATTAATCCAGTCGTGGTTGCATCACCTGTATAGGTACAGCTATCTACAACCATATCCCAATCGTCCAAGTTAAACGAATCGCCTGTTCTTATTAAGTCCTCTCCATAAGCCATATTAGTTGTTTGAGCGAGTTGGTACTGGTAATAGTCGTATAGCTTTTGCGTGTCAGCATCCTGTGTAATCGTAACGGTTTCAGTGGCAAAGTTTAACGATATTCCAGTGATTGCCGCCGCTTGCGCCTCGGTAGATACTAAAGTTGTGTTATCTGCAAGCCTAACTTCTTGCTTAATTGACTCACTTACCGCAGACTGAAAACCAAGATAAGTATAACCATATTGGCGTATGCGAATATCAAAAGGCGCTTTGTTGACGCTTGTACTGCCGTGCGCTCTGTCAAAAAACACTGCGTTAATGGTATCTACGGCACCAGATGCGCTAGTCTTGATTCCGTCTTGAATTGCACCTGCGTTGTCATAGACAGCAACTTTTGCGCCTGTCAGTCCGACACCTGCTGAGTTAGTCAGCGTATAGTTTATTGATTTACCTTGCTTATAATTCCCTCTTGTATTAGTTATTTTATTATCTGCAAAAGTTGTGCAGTCAATAAATGTAAATAACAAGCTAGAGTTTGCGCCAGAAGAATCTATAATATTAGTGTTTGAGTCTGCAAAAGTCACGTTGGTGAATTTGCCTGTAAAACCTTGGAATGCTTTAATTGCAGTATCATTTTGATAAAAGAACACGTTGTTAATAGGTCGCGTGAATGTAGCGCCCAAAGACCAAGCATTGCTGCCAGATACGTTCCCGCTAAACCTTGTATCAACTAGTTCTGATTCTGGCGAGTATAATCTACCGCCCATTGGTCCGTCCGCCACACAGCCAATCATTCGCATGGCCCCCGACGAACGAATAAACGGAGTAAATCCATTGCTAATGGATTCTACCAAGCATCCATAAAAATTAAGAACAGGCCCGTTTGAATTTGCAGAACCTTGGGTTGTAAACATTAAAGTGCCGTTTGAGACTTCAAAAAGAATCTGACAGCCGCCAATCGTTTCTACGCTATTATTTGCCTCTCCACCTATCAGCCGCCCAAACTGCAACGCACAGCCGTTAGCCACTGGATAAGTGCCAATAAACCCACTACCTGTTTGAGTAGATTTACTGCTGATAGAGGCGTTCACATCGGCAACAAACGCGCCATTAGTCAACTCAAAGTCACGGTTTCTAATCTGAAAACTACGGCCTTCCTTGCGAACTACTGAGTTAGTATAAGCCGCGTCAATGTCGTCTAAGTTCGTGCTAATAACAAACGTAGAACTACTAGGCGGTGCAGAACTAAATCCACCATCAGTTACAGTGACAGTAGACGAAGTGGCAGACGCTATAAAACGCACCTCCCAAAAACCCGTATTGGTGCCATTTCTCCAAAGCAAGAAACGTCCTGCATCACCGTTTGCGGGAGCATCACCGGACGCATACTGGATGACAGTAGTTGTATTTCCTGACCCGCCTACAAACTCTTTGTATTCTCCGTCAATGGTTATTCTTTCAGACGTTAAAGTGAACGTAGCCATTAAATCTCTATCCCCTTAGTTACCACCAAATCACTCAAAACACCGCCAGAAAACACTCTATAAAACGCATCTTGCTCTGAGCCGCTAGGCACTAATCTGTACAACGTGCCGTTTGAGTATGTATAGGTGTAAACATCACCAGTTGCTATTGTTTGCGTCAAAACAGGGTCAGAACCAAAACCAGTGGCGTAATCTATCCACCTAAGACTTGACTCTGACGGCCCACCGCTTCCACCGCCTCCACCGTAATAATTATTATTCTGGATAAACCGTATCGGCTCTCCAAAAACACCAGGACGTTGCTCAAAAGTAATAGCTCCATCCTGTATCTTGTGCCGTGGAATACGGCCATTTTTTCCATCTTTACCATTCTTGCCGCCTTTGCCATCTAACCCGTTGCGACCAGCCTTACCATCTAAGCCGTCACGCCCATCTTTGCCGTCTACTCCGTTGCGACCATCCTTTCCGTTCTTGCCGTCTGCGCCACTTTTACCTTGAGCGCCAGTGTCACCCTTGTCACCCTTATCACCTTTGTCGCCCTTGTCACCCCTTATTGACTCGCCTGGATCACCCTTATCGCCCTTTTGCGCCTCAACTTTGGATACAAGATCAGTAAGACCCAACAGGCTCTTTCGGTAGCCCTCTTCTGACTGCTTTATTCTAGTCAAGAATAAGGCAACAGCCTGTGACACCTTCATGTTAGACTACCGTTAAAGCAGTGATTATAGCTCTGTTTAGCTCATCTTCGGAGTTATCAGCGTTTGACTTATCTTCGGCATCATCTTCGTCCTCATCTGGAACAACCTCTGGCGCTTTCGGCACATTGTAAGGCTCTAGCGCATAATCAACACCAAACTGCACCATAAGCTCCTTATCTTTCTTAATTTGAGACAGCAATTCTTCCGCATCCATACCATACTGTGCGGCAACGTGTTGAAGAGACTGTATGCCAGAATGCAACCCAGTAACAGCGGCATTCATCTCCTTTAGCGGATCAACCCAGTTCCATGAACGGCCTCTAAACTCTGCCGCATTAGCAAACTTCTCAAACCGAGATAATGGCATAGGGCTATTACCAAATGATAAGTAATACTCTAACCAGCACTCAAAGATAGGCCGAACTAAATGCTCAATAAAGAATTCTTGTTGATCAGAATAGAAATCTCGATCATCTAACGCCACTTGTCGAATTGAACTATAGCTAGTCGCCTCGGCATCGTTAGCCAGTGATGTATAGCCAATCTCCAATCCTGACGCAATACTCTTTAGCACTGCCTTATGGAATGGGTCAAACTCACCTGTGGGATAGCCAGGGTCAAACGACTTAAAGTCCATCCCTGCTGGTAACTGCGTAAAAGTGCCGCTTTCTGCGTTCATTACTGGAGTCTGACCATCGTACTCGTCAGCATTAAAGTCATCGCCTGAGTTAGATGTAAAAAAGCCCATCTTGGACGCTCCAACTCTAGCTGCAACGATTGCCGCCTCCTTAAACCCATCTAACTGCTTGATCGCGCTCATTGTTGGTGCGGTTCGAGGTACACCCCGCGTCTGACCTGGCCGTTCAGCCTTAAATATGTGAATCATGCGCTCGGCAGGGACTTGAATGTACTTTTTTTGACCAGCTTTCGCCTGAAAACCTGCATCACCTGGATGGTCTTGTAGCACATGGTATCTCACTGGCTTCTTAAACGCATCAAGCTCCACACCCATGCGTATCTCGTTGCCATTCTCTAGTCGCCTATTGACATCATGGTCAATCCTGTCAGCATCAATAAACTGCAACGCCACACCATCCTTAAACTGAGGACCAAAGTGCTTTAGTATAAACACCTCGCCATCACGCGCCTCACACTCAACCGCCATCTTCTGCACATCGCAAAATGTCATTTTGCCATCAACTGTACAGTTACCCAATCGACCCCATGAGCGAAACGCAGACTCCACTAGATCATTTCCACCAGTGTCCATTGTGCCATCAGAGTTTAATGCCTTTGATTGGTAGGTTATGCCCTTTTTACCAACAACATTCTTAGTCAACAACCCAAGATACCGCTTGACGTAAGAGTTGTTGCGAGAAAGTTCACGCGATCTGGATCGCATGATTGGCAGTGATGTCCTAAGCTCACCATCGGCAGAACTATCGCTAACGCCAAAGTCAGCAAATAGTCTGTTAACCCCTGCTGCAACATAACTTCTTGGCACGATAGGCATGACACGCCTCTTTTGCACTTTCTTGCGCTTAAAAATGTCTGAAATAGCCATTAAAACGTCACCTTTATTGTTGCAGAGCTACCTTTTCCGCGCTTAATCATTTCTTTAGCCTTTTCAGACCTTAACTCTGATTTATATTGCTTTCTTGCGTTCATTAGCTCGTCATAGCTCATTTTAGTCAAGGATCGACCCTGAATAGAGTAATTTGACACATCAGAGTCAGCTTTACCCTGCAAAACGCTTTCAATCTTCTGCACCATGATTTCAGCGTGAGAGCGAGGGTCAACACCATTTACATCTACATCAATCTCTATGTCCCAGTGACCCGACTCCAGCACAATTCGCTCGTTATCGCTATTCCGCTTAATCTCCAGATGCCAATGATGATGCCCAACGCTAAATCCGCTAGAGCTTGCGCCAAGAATAGTAAATAAGTAATCGCTACCGCTAGAAGTCCCGATAACCGTGAATTCATGCGATCCACCTGTCGCATCTCTTGATACGTAGCTTGCAGTGTAGTCAGTATTGGGGTAATCTGCACCTAGATCGGTGCGCTTCCACTGAACAAAGTCACCAACAACAAAGCTCTCTGGCTCTGTTGCTAGTGCGTTGTCAGCATTAAATGCATTTGCCATATTTTATTATCGCCATGAATTAACAAACCCGCCCTGCCGCACTGTTTGTCTTGCTAAAGCAGGATGCTTTTTAACTGATCTATCAACCTCTATAGGCTTTTTGTTGGCTTCTTTCTCTACCTTAGCCGCCAATGCGTTGATATTCACGTTCAGTATAACATAAGCGGCTATGGCATACACTAAACAGTCTAATGCTTCGTTTCTTGCATGGCTCGCTTTTTGGTATTCTGATCGAGGAAACCCCTTGTGATATCTAGTAACCTTTTTTTCCGCAGTTAGCTGCTTAAAGAAGTCATCTTCAAGCCTGTCGGAAAAATGCACATAAGACGGACCCTCTTCTTGCAGTTTTAGTCTAGCAAAAACAATGTCCTTGACGGTATTTACACCAATCATAAACAAAGGGCATTTGCCCACGTTGTTTCTGCTTGGCTTGGATGCTACTGGCTTACCCTCACCCCCAATACCTTTGATCGCAAATATCCTTCTACCTGCGTTCTTCTTGCAATACTTGTATACGGAATTAGTATAGTGACCACCCGAATCTACTGCGGTAGCCCTGATTCCAAGCTCTCGACCTCCAGCCGTCTTATACTGCTTCCATAAGATCGTGTCCAAGTCTCCCCATAAATGAGGGCTGCTTGGGTCGCCATACAAAACATCAAAATCCAACACATAGCTTTCATCATCCTTACCCCATCCAACAATCTCTATCTCCAATCTGTTATCTTGAACATCAACGCCTGCTGTGATCACATACACATCATCAGGCAAGTAAGGCATCTCTTCTCTTCTGTCCGAAAGTGCATGATAATCTAGTCGCTCACCCGAATCTTCCCAAGTCTCACCTAAATACGTGTTAGTCCATACCTTTAGTTGCTCTGGATTCTTTTTTACCGCAAGAAAATCTTTAACTCCTGCTGACAACGGTGTCCAAGGCGAGTACATTCCATTAATAGCAAAACCCGCCACCCCATTAAACGGCTTAGTAGCTACCCATATACCGTTTCGTATTGACCAAATCCTGTCGCTTTCGCTCCATTCATAGTCGCAATTATCGCACAAATACCTCGCGCTTTCAGGATTGTCTTTGTCCCACTGAACATTAGACCATTTAAGAACCTGTCCCTCGGTACAGTGTCGGCATGGAACGTAGTATTTTCGTTGATCAGATTTTTCGTATGCGTGTTCAATCCTGGATGCCCCTTTGTTTGTCGGGGTAGACACCATAATAATCTTTCTATTCCAGAATGTAATAGTTCGCTTGACTGCCAGAGAGATTGGATCACCCTCGGTTCCTGCACTAACGGGATACCTATCGACCTCATCGCACAAAACCACCCTAATAGGACGAGATGCAAGATCAGCCGCACTATTGGCTCCAACCATTGTTAAAGCGCCACCAGGAAACACTTTATGCAAAGTTGTGTTGCCTGAATCTCTTGATCTTGGGTCTTTGACCTTAGACTGCAAGCAAGGTGAAGATGCCAGCAAGCCAGATGCAACTCGGTCTTTGCTAAACGCCTCTGCCATCTTAACAGTAGGCTGCATCACCAAAATAGGGCTAGGGTCATTATCAATATGATAACCAATAATATTAAGTATAGCCTCGGTCTTGCCTAATTGCGCTCCCGCCATGACAACTACTTCTTGTATGGACGGGTCAGAACAGGCATCCATCATCCCACGCTGATATTCAGCCCTAGATGTGTACCATCGACCAGCTTCCGCACTACTTTGTGAGTCTAGCCGCCTTTCCTGGTCTGCCCACTGGCTTATTGTTAGCTTTGGTGGTGGCTTTAGCACGTTTAGCGCCTGACTTAGCTTTAGCTTTAGGTTTTTCTTCCTCAGTCTTTTTAGCTGTGGGGTCATAGTTAGACAGTTCCTCTAGCGCCTCATTAATTAAATCTTCCACTACAGCCTTGCATGATGCTGTAGTATTTTCTACTGATACTATGGGAGCCGCTTTAACAGGTATGGCAAGAAGCCTAGACTTAAATGCTCCTAATACTTCCTGCCAAGCTGTCACAACATCATCAGCTAACACAAGGGTACCATGTATCTGCTGCAGGGTTAGCTCTGCTATCTCGGCCTCTGCGTTAATCTTTCTGGTCCTAGCCTCATCGTGAGATGATCCAATCTTTACACCGCCTGTACTAGCCATTAATTATCCCATATCCCCAAAAACCACGGCCAACGCCCAAGCAAGCCCAAGTACCAAAGTAATTGCACTAAGCACAGTAAGAATTGCCACACCAAGCGCAGGTGTTCGATTTAACTTTTCAGCCAAATCTTTTTTGCTAAGGCCCAAGTCCTCAAGCGCCAAAAGTATATCCTCTGTAACGTTGTAAATTAAAGATACTCTAGCCTGCTCTTTTTTTTCTTCAGCAGTAAATATCACCCCATCGGGATAAAACATACTCTCAAAACTCATCACTCTGCTCCTTCGGGTCTTTCACCCATTTACTGCCTAAAATTAAATATTGCATCTTGCGCCAAAACCAGTTCGGCTCTCCCCCTTTGAGTGGCCTCCACACCAAACCGTCATTCCCCTTATTCCCAAACATTAAGCCTTGCCACTCGCTAAACTCAGGGTTTTTTACCAATAAAATTTCTTCTCTCTCTTTTGATTCATCACTTTCATTATTCATCACTTTCATTACTCATCACTCTCTCCTTCCCTCAAACACCAGCCTTTGCATATCTTTAAGGTGGTTCTTGGTGGCGTTGATTTCGCCTAGCGTGCTGGTTATCTCAGGTGAACGCACTCCTGCCTTCCAAAGAGACCCTAATAGGTATTGCGCTTCCTCTTGCTCAAGCTCCAGGAATGGCTCATATAACCGACCCTCCTCAACAAAAACTGTCTCTAAGGCAGCGATAGCGTGGACACCTCCTTTAACTGACGCTCTCTGCGCCCCGAAAAGCCTAATTTTTTGGTGCAAAGGGCTAAACTCAGCCTCTATTCGTGTTTCATTCTTCATCACTCTCTCCTAGTTGTTATCGTACCAACGCATAATAAATGACATAAAACCAACTGCAAACCCCATGAAGCATTGCCCAAAGAATTGACTTGTTTACGCTCCAAGAAATTATCATCGCTAGAGTTGCACCGCCTCCCATAACTTCTCCAGTATTAAACTTAAAAACTCTTTCTGGCTTATTCATCACTTTTCTCCTCGTTTTTTCTTGAGGCGTTAAAAGCTACAACCGCAAGACCATAAAATGCTGAAAGCAAAAACGCTATAAAACATACAAGCAGAGTGGACTCAAAGCCTTCTTTTCTAACAAAAATTCCCGACATTTCAACCAAAAGGAATTGACTTAACAATATAACCCCTGTAATTATAAAAAGTGCTTTAGCTACAACATAACTTATTTTATTCATCACTCTCTCCTGTTTATATTTAAGTTACAGCTATTGTACGACAAACACTTTTGCTATGTCAAATTAGTTTTCGGAAATTCTACCGCTAGAGCTTAATTGCGATCGCGAACTACCCGTGGCCGTGGCGCATGGGAGTACCTTTTGTTCTCATTTGGGGCTAAAAGTGGGGAATGGGGTGCTAATAAGGTCTATTTTATGGGGCAAAGTGGGGAATTGATACCAATTTTACCTGGTTGATGCTGCCTGTACTTTTTAATAGACGAAAAAAAACCGCCCTAGTTGGGCGGTTGTGAGTTGCTAAGCCAGACCGTCAACACCAGTCTGCCGATATATAGCACTTATCAACATCACGATGACTTAGCCCGGTAGTATATTGATTTACCGTACACCTGACATAATAGCCGCTTGGTACTGAATATTTTTCTACTACGTAAATGTCAGAAGCCCAGTTTACCAGCTTTCCAGCGTCTACCGCGTCTTTAACCTCTTGTATTGAATTCATACTCGCATTACTCCATTGTTTAGTTATTGTATACCTTCACCCAAAAAGCCGGCATATAGCCGGCTCTAGTTAGTTACTGTTAAGCGTTACTGAATCAACCCCGCCAGTCCAAATATAGCCACAAGCGCCCCTGCACCACCTACCACAGAATTCAACCAACACTGGCGTTGCTCCAGTCTATCAAGCTCTGACTCCCATAAATACCGATTTGCAAGCATTTGGCTATGCTGCGCCTGGATATCCCCTGTTAAAACTACTGCACGCTCTATTTCATTTATCATTTGTATTTATCCTTCTTTTGGTCATTAATCATCTTCTCGCTCTCAATTAGAACAAGCCATCCACCTATACATATCACCGCAAAAAATAATAATGCTAGTTCGTTCATGCTGTTACCTCCGATTGATCATCCATTAATTCCTTCAATGTAAGGTATGCCGGTTGCCCAAAAGCATGCTCTAGGAATTTTGACGATTTAAACCTATCATACATAGGACTCAGGTATTCGCAACCCTCGTTACCATATACAATAGATAAATATTTGCGCTTGTGATTGACGTAGTAATCGTGCCTTTCGTCGGAGCCTAAATACTCCCAACCTAACGCCTCGCTGTAGTTGTCGTGGTGTGGGTTGTCTGGATATAGTTTGTTCATGCTGTCACCTCATTAAGTTTTAATTCTGCTTCTTTGTATGTATCAAAAAAGAACTCTTCGCCATCGTCGTAATCTGTAACTAGATATTCGACATCACGCCCAAGCATACTGCAAATAGTAATGCCGTCTTCCAGTGCTATGTATACATAACCACTGTTAGCATTGAAACCAATACCGCCATCCATTACGTCTGGGATATAAGGCAAGTCAGTCAGTGCTAAAGCATTAAAGCATTTAGCCAGACCTTTAGTCTCACAAAACGAAAAGCTTTCTAATCCGTGTATTTGTATAGTCATGTTGTATCACTCCTGGTTGTTTTAACTACTGAATCGACACTTTAAACACACAAAATAATCACGTCTTATCCAAAAACGACCTATTTTTATCTATTTGCGACATGATTCTTAGCGAATCTATGGCGAATCTATGACGTATCCATGGGATAGCCATGGGATAGCCGTGGAATAGTAAATCTACAAACCAACCGTGGAATAGTAAATGTTTTAGAATCCGGTTGAGTCGATGACTCTCGGAATAGAAGTTCTGATAGCTTCGGCACTGGCTTCGCCAATGATCCGATTAAAGTGCCTATCAAAGTATTTGACTGATAACTCAGGGGCAGGCCAGATAGACTTGTAAGTCTTTTGAGTTTCTTGCATGGCTATTAGCAGCCGTGGCCCTTTATTCCTAAAGGTCTTATACAGACCAAATGGTCTGTGCTTGCCGCCTCTAGGACGACCAATGAAGTGAGTGCGTGGTTTAGATGACTTTCGCTTGTATTGATTGGACTCGCGCTTGACTGGTCCTATAGAGTTCTGCCCTGACCTGGACATGATGCTGCCAACAGTGTTTCTCGGTATGTTACCGCGTTTATTTAGTCGCTGTACTGATTTTCGATCTTTTCCGTATGCAGGGACAATCAGCTTTTTGTTGTCTTTAAGTGGTCGTCTTATGCCGCCCTGTATCATCGTTTTAATATATGGTCTTGCGTTCTTTCCTGACATTGGGGAGTAGATAGCAGCATACAATTCTTTCTTGCTTGACTTGTGGACCATGATTCCAGTTTTGGTGAAAGGCACTGCACCACCAATCACAAACCGATCAACTGTATTTTTCAGCATTCTTTGAGCGCCAAACATTAAAGCATTCTGAGCCAGCGACATAGAATAAGGAAGCTGATCTTTAGTCAACTTCCCTAGATGTTCTGCAAATTTGCCTATCGGTAATTCAAAGTTACCCTTCATTTTGGCTCCAACCATGGGATAGTAAATCTATACGGCATCCGTGGAATAGTAAATATTATATCAGAAGATCGTCTTTAGCGATAAAGCCTAGTCCGATTAAAATAATAATGCAAGTGATTAACATAAAAACGCCTCCGCGTTAGTGAATGGGAGGCGCATTATATACATTGTCAACTGTGGTGCTAATGCATTTTATTCATGTTGGTTATGCAACTTACTCCCATGCTCAACCCACTCGGGATTATCTTCTGGTTCTTTGTGTTCAGGCTCATCAGGAAATATCTCCTGATCCTCCGGTCCATTTTTCCATGTTGGGTCTTTCATACTACCTCCTAATTATTCTCTGTGGATACATTGTTATGTACCATTTGAGATAAAGATGCCGCTAGAGCGTCGCTTACCGCTTTGCGTAAAGTCCAGTTATCGCCAAGGTTGTCGATAGCAGCC
>Ga0206126_10003177_pt1 | contig 16885 bp, 13 predicted proteins | sample Helgoland_Spring_5_FD_148621 | JGI IMG/M metagenome (GOLD analysis project Ga0206126, IMG submission 148621) | Pelagic subsurface seawater microbial communities from Kabeltonne, Helgoland, North Sea - Helgoland_Spring_Bloom_20160412_1 | ecosystem: Environmental > Aquatic > Marine > Epipelagic ...
TGTCTCTATTGTGGCAGCTTGGAAAACCGGCAATATCTATTGGACCGTAGGCCTAGGCCTACTGGTTTTTATCGCCTATGGCAGCCTCTAACCGATACCCGTAGTAACGACTACCGGTCAGTGAAGCCATTAATCATCCCACATCGAGACAATCTGGCCACTGGCTGGATCTGCTTTGCCGGCCAAAACCGATTGATAGGTTGTGGTGACAGAATTGGCGCCATAACTGCGCTCCACTGTCATCCAACGATCACAAAATTCTCGAAAGCCAGAGAACGAACTCCACATTAACTTAGTAAACGTTTCCATACCCAATGCTTCGCTGCGAGTTTCACGATGAGTCGGAGCAAAAAAGAATACCGGCTTGGCACCCGGCAAGTCTTTCGGGGAACCCATTTTGCTATAGTGAGTCGCGCCAATACGACAGGAGTACATCATCTGCTCACCAAAGTGGTGATGAAGCTCGCTGATCACTTTGGCGTTACCGGCCATATCTACCATCACAACAGGTTGAGTTGGGTTAAGCTCAGCTAGCTGATCATAACTGACAACTGCATCGTAACAATCTAGACTCTGGCAAAAGGCCACGTTGCCAGCAGAGGTAATACCAACACTACGGAGCTTGCCTCGCTGCTTTACGCAATACGCTAAGGCGATGCTCGTTTTGCTGGAGGCACTGGTTATTAGACAGCTCTGTGAACCGAATGCGTTATTCACATCGATGAAATCTTCGACCAACCACGAAGTTAAAAACAACCCACGCAGCAAACTGTCCTGATCTTCTCTCGCCACGTCATAAATAGGGTTGCCTATCGAACGATCAAACTGAGAGTAAATAGGCGCATGATTCTCGCGATGTGCCGATAGATCGGAGAAAGAGGTTTCACTGACATTACCCGCTAAAATCTTATGATGACTCGAATAAGGATAAAATCCCCAGGTTCGCTCCCCCACTTTTATCAATGGGTGCGCCGAGGCAATCACAACGCCCCAACCCATTGCTGGAATTCGCCCCCAACCTTCATCGGTCGGGAAAAACCCCCAGTAATCAAGCATGTCGCCACCCGAGGCATAAGAAATATTATTGGCAGTCAACGCTTGTCGATCAACCTTAAATAGAACTTCGTTTTCGTTGAGTTCCTGACTCAGGACCTGAGTATTGATCCGAGTATCAGCCCAATTGTCTTTGCGGACTTCGAGCGTACTGACAGACAGTGTTGAAGACATTTTATTTCCTTAAAACCATGAACGTGTGTGATTTATGATACGGGATCATCGCCTCATTGCGAAATTTTTATAGTCCACTGTATGCTCAGGGAATATCTCTGAAGGTCAAAAGAGCAGACACAGTGGCAGCCGATAAATAGCTACAGTATAATCAATAGCCAAAATCTATTGCTATAGAATAAAAATACAATTTTACCTATTGATATTTTTCCCGCATCATCTTCCTCATTAATCTATAAGAAGCCATAAAACACACGCTAGCCAAAGTGATCTGATAGTAACTTTATTAAACCATAAGCCTACAACCATAAGGATACACCCATGAACCGACAAGTCCCTGATGTTGTTTTTAAAACCCGAGTTCGCGATGAAAGTGTCGATCACGAAAATCCGTTCCGCTGGGAAGATAAAAGTACGGCTGATATCTTCGGCGGCAAAAATATTGTGGTACTCGCTTTGCCGGGCGCATTCACGCCCACATGCTCCGGCACTCACCTGCCAGGTTATGAAAATAACATTGAGGCGATTAAAGCCAAAGGCGTCGATGACGTTTACTGCCTCAGCGTGAACGATGCTTTTTCTATGTTTCAGTGGGCTAAACAGCTTGGCATTGAGAAAGTCAAAATGCTCCCGGATGGAAATGGTGAATTCAGTCGTTTGATGGGCATGCTCGTCAAGAAAGAAAATCTCGGCTTTGGTGATCGTTCTTGGCGGTATTCTATGCACGTTATTGACGGTGAAATTAAAGCGTTATTTGCCGAACCCGGGTTGATGGACAACTGTCCAGAAGACCCTTTTGGTGTCAGCGATGCTGACACGATGTTAGACTATCTCAACCAAGGCGCATAAATCAGCCATCGTCGTCCTGATGACTCATTATCCTGTTATTTGGCCTAACAGCTCGAGTTCATCAGGCGGCATTTTGGTTTTGACTGCTTGGACATCCTCCTAACGCCAAGTGTTGATGACTCCCTGCCGCCATCGTTGCCACTGACTGCAGCGGAAGCTTCCGTCAACTGCTCAGAAACAATGAAAATCTTCCTCTACAGCTGCGATCACAGCTTTTTGCAATAGCCTCCAACAACCCAATTCTATCAACGGTGAATAACAGAACATGCTCTTCAATCAAAAAACAGATCATAAACCGCGGGCACCCGCGGTTAAATAGTATCAGTTTAGTTAGATAACTATTGTTTTGGTATTTAAACAATAGTGCTCACACTAACATTGCCGGCCTGTCGTGTTTAAATCGATCACTAAACAAGGTACTGTTATTACCATTGTTCTACACGCTAATCTCATAGGATTATAAACCCTATGAGATACGACCGTCAGAAACGATCCTTCGGCATTAGTCTATCAACCGGCGTCAAATAAAGGTGCACATATTGAGCAACACTCAAAGTGAATTTGCCAGAGGATGGCGCGTGCTCACGGCTGCCTTTATCGGTATCGGTGTCAGTCTTGTTTCGTTACCTTTTTATTCCGCTGGTATCTGGATTCGTCCTTGGCAAGAAGATTTCGGCTGGACGCGGACAGAAATTAGCCTTGCAACGACGATTGGCATACTAGTGATGATCATCGTTGCTCCACTTGCCGGTATCATAATCGATCGATTCGGATTGCGAAAAGTAGCAACCATCTCATTGGCGTTATATTCCCTTGGCTTTTTAGCAATCAGCCAAATGAACGGTGAATTATGGGTTTTATATACCATTTCTGCGGCTTATACCGTTGCCGGCATTGCTTCTACACCTCTCGCGTTCACCCGCGCCGTTAACGTATGGTTTGTCAAAAATCGTGGTTTAGCCCTCGGGATATGCCTCACATCAACCGGCGTCGCCGGGGTCTTGCTTTCGCGCTTTCTAACACCCTATGTTGACGAGCATGGTTGGCGACAGGGTTACATGATCTTATTTTATAGCGTGATCATCGCCCTGCCACTAGTTTGGTGGTGGACCCCCGATCAGCCGCCAAGTGGTAATCCCATTGCCGATGATGATACCGACGACGATCCAGCAAAGGGCCATGTCACCGCCCCGGGATCCAGCGTATCTGAAGCTCTTCGCAGCCGTGCATTCTGGAGTATTGGCGCAATGTTCATCCTAGTTGCGATTGCCGTATCAGGACTTATCCCCAGCTTTATTCCACTACTTCAGGACGCAGGTATGAGTCCTGAAGCGGCGGGTGGCTATGGTGCGGTGATTGGTGGTTCGGTGATGATCGGTCGATTGGTCACAGGCTTTCTAATTGACAGAATATTCGCACCTTACGTCACGGCCGTGGTCTTTTCGTTGGTGGCTTTAGGTTGTCTGTCGCTAGGTTTGCGGGGTATTGATTATGCTTTAGTGGCAGGTATAGCCCTTGGTTTAGCGATCGGTGCCGAAGTGGACCTTATTGGTTATTTTAGCGCACGCTACTTTGGTTTGAAGAATTATGGTGTCATTTTCGGCATGCAGTACAGCGTATTCATCGTTGGCAGCGGTATTAGTCCTATTCTTGCGGGGCAAATTTGGGACAGAACAGGGAACTACGATATCGCCTTAATAGGGGCATCGGTGCTGCTGATGGCCGCAGTAATGATATCTCTGACATTACCCAAATTCCCCCCGGATACTGTTATTTCAAGCCACTAACAGTTTAATGGTGCTCGTGAAGCTAAATCAGCAAGCTTTGTTAGCGCTAGATATTACCTAAGTAGCTTCATGTTTAAACGTGAACAATATCGCCCTATCCGCTCGATCATCGGCACAATTGATTCTTTTTTTACGTCCTACAGACATACCTTTTTTCGCTCAAAGATAACTCAATAAACTGCGGGTCCGGTAAAGGCTGATTATTGATATAACGATAAACTGACCAGCAAAAACGTTTGATTTTTACAGGTTTATGAACTTGTCGCCGCGGGTCGCCAGCTTGTTAAAGAACGCGTAGTTTCCGTTAGTTGCGCTGATCTAGACTGAATGCTGGTAAGATAACCACCAACAGACTGCCAACTAGCGCAACCGCTGCTATATTGATTAACGCGCCATAATTATCATCACCGACTAAAAAAGCTGCCGCCAAAGGTCCAGAGGCCAGACCCATTTTGGATGCAAACCCAGCCAATGCAGCCATCTGTCCATGCGCATCAAACTCTGAACACATACCCAGGAGATAAGAAATAACAAACGCCCAAGTAATACCCACGCCAACATTAGCAATCCAGTACATGGATTTTTGCTCGCTATAATGCAAAACCCAAGTACCAATGATGGTTAATACGGTTGCGATAACAATTGGCACCACCCGTCCATAGCGGGTAGACATCAGAATCACCAGTACCGACCCAGTAATAGCGATCCACGCCGCTATACCTAAAGTAGAACTAATAAAACCCATTTCCTGGCCAAAGTGTTTTCCAATACCGATGATATATGCATAGATACCCATGTTCGCCGCTTGAAATAAGAATATCGCCAGCAACGCCATGCTTAACATATTGATATTGATGCCGGTGCCGGCGTTGTTATTGGCACTGGTTTGCGTAGGTTGCTCAATAGGATAATCCGACAAAAAAGGTAACATCAGTAACGTCACGCCACTAAAAGCGATCAGCGACAAAAACAAAACAGACGTGCCAAACTCGGGCACTAACGATGGCAAATACATTAGGCCTAAACCACCGAGGCCAAATTGTACCGTTAACAGATAGCCAAAAGTTCGGTCGGCTTCGGTGGTTCTCGAAATTATCGAAAAACCAATACCCACTAACAGTCCACCAATGGCTCCATGGCAAAAGCGCAGCGCAATCAATGTTGCTGGGGTATCCAGATACATCGAAAATACATCAGCTGCCATCAACCCCAGTAACAACCATAACGACAACGGCTTCCATTGGATCCTTTTGACAATGAAAACCGCCGCCAATGCACCCAAAGCCGCGCCATATACATTGGCTGACCCAACAAATCCGGCCTGCTGATTACTAAAACCCAGTCCATCAATTAGTCCATTCACTAACGCTGGCATAATGTTGACGTAAAACAAACCTGCTGTAGCGAGGAAGGACAAAAGAATACGGGCGATTTCACCGTTAGGTGCAGCAACTGGGAAACGTTTACCCGTGCCGGCACTACCCTGCCCCTCAACTCCGTCATTCATAGTCGTTATCTCTGTATTATTATTGACGAATATAGCAGCCGCTACGTAGCTAAACCAGAGCAGAGTCTTCTACCATCGAAGAGGATGGCATCACAGCGATTTTTCAGTACATCTAAATCATGACGATAACTTGTTCTCCAATTAAACTGAAGATTAGCTAACAATACCAAACCCCAGGTAAACGACATTTTTTTGCGGGTAACAACCGTCCCATATCGCCCGTCAGGAAAACTCTAAGAGGTAGTATTGTCGGCATTAATGCCTGTATTATCACGGTCACGGCAGCTCTTTCGGTGGAGTCAAAATCAGGAGACCATTATGAGTGCAGTTATTTATCCCACAACCAATTTTAAAGCTACAGAGCAATTAGTGATCGACCGCGGCGAAGGGATTTATGTCTATGATAAAGACGGTAAACAATACCTAGAGGGTATGGCTGGACTTTGGTGTACTTCGCTAGGTTACGGTAATCAGGAAATAATAGCGGCCAGTAACGAGCAAATGAAAAAAATGTCATTTACTCACATGTTTGGTGGAAAAACGCATCAAGCGGGTATTGACCTCGCTAATCGTTTAGCAGAGATGGTACCCGTCGAAAACGCAAAAGTATTTTTTGGCAACTCAGGTTCAGACGCCAACGACACCCACATTAAACTACTACGCTATTATTTTAACGCGCTAGGAAAGCCCGAAAAAAGGAAAATCATTACCCGCGAACGAGCCTACCACGGCGTGACCGTCGCCGCAGGCTCATTGACCAGCCTACCCGCCAACCTCACTCATTTTGATTCGCCCATTGATGCACTGGGCATCTTGCGCACCGACCATCCCCACTATTATCGCGGCGCCAATAACGGTGAAAGTGAGGCCGAATTTGTTAACCGCATCACCAACAACCTAGAACAACTGATTGTGCGCGAAGGACCAGAAACGATCGCCGCCTTTATCGCTGAGCCCATCACTGGTGCCAGTGGTGTTATCGTGCCGCCTGCTGGTTATTACGAAAAAGTACAAACCATCTTACAACGTTACAATATTCTATTCTGGGCTGATGAAGTAATCACCGGATTTGGTCGCACCGGCAATGACTTTGGTTGCACTACCATGAATATTAAACAACCCGACATGATGACTTTGGCCAAACAAATGTCTTCTGCTTATTATCCGATCAGCGCTTCAATAATTCGTGGCGAATTGTATGAAGCGATGGTTGAGCTCAGTTCAAAAGTTGGTGTTTTTGGCCACGGTTATACCTATAGTGGTCATCCAGTGGGTTGCGCCATCGCCTTAAAAGTTCTGGAAATTTATCAGCGCGACAATATTTTCAAAACAGCCGCCTGCACCGGTGACTATTTACAACGTCAACTAAAAGCTTTTTCAGATCATCCGCTCGTGGGTGAGGTAAGAGGAAAAGGGATGATCGCGGCGCTAGAGCTGGTTGCCAACAAGACTACCAAAGCAGCCTTCACTGATGGCAGTGTAGGCGCTGAGGCTGTGCTGGCATGTCAGCACAACGGGTTAATTGTTAGAGCCGTAGCAGGCAATAGCCTGGCATTATGCCCCCCACTTATTACCACAGAAGCCCAAGTTGACGAGATCATGGAAAAACTGGGTAAAGCGCTGGATAGTACACTAGAGCATACAACTCTTAGTGACAGATAAAAAAATCATTAGCGATAAGTAATGGGAATATTCATGGTTTCTTTGGGTTACCGAAAGATCAATGCGCTCCTTTTTATTTGTTTGTCCATCGTAATAATCTATCGTTAAAATGAATCAAGAGGCTTTTTCGGCTTCCAGTTTTGCCCACCGATAATCTGCTTTGCCACTAGGGCTACGTTTTATGGTAGCAACTATACTAAAAGCCTTAGGCAATTTGTAACGAGCGATATGCTTCCCACATTCGTCTAATATACTGTTTTTGTCGAAGGGACTTGATTTTCGTAATTGAACAACCGCGACAACTTCGTTACCCCATCGCTCGCTTGGACGACCGGCAACAACGGCATCAAAAACACTCGGGTGATACTTTAATGCTCGCTCTACTTCTTCCGCAAAAATTTTCTCTCCTCCTGAATTGATAGTGCCCGAATCTCGGCCGAAAAACAGGATGTTTCCATCTTCTTTTAGCTGGACCTTATCGCCGGGAACGGCATAGCGTTGGCCATCGACTTCTGGGAAAGTTGACTGCGTTTTTTCCCTGTCATCAAGGTAACCCAGCGGTACATGAACCTTCTTAGCGAGCCAACCTGTTCCATCGTGTCCTTTTTCCAAAACTTTCTGTAAATCTTCGCTCAACACAACATTGTCGGCTGAAAGTTTAAAATTTGTGGCGTCGGCGCTGTTCTTCGCTGTGATTCCCTCTAGCGTCGAGATTTTCACACCTTGACTTCCCGTTTCCGAGGCGCCCATATTGTCGACAATTTTTGCGGCCGGAAGCATTTCCAGTAAGGCAACTTTGACGGGATGATTCAATATTGCGCCATTGTTCATGATAATTTTTATACAGGAAAGGTCGTAGTTTCCTCGTTGTATTTCTTCTAAAATTGGACGACCAAAGGCGTCGCCAACAAGCATTAAAGCGGTCGCTCGTTCTTTTTCTATCACCGACAAGACATCGGGTGGGTCGAGTTTTTCAACGTTATTTTGAACGATAACGGTATTGCCTCCATGCCAGGCATTAAACGCGAGCCAATGCGAAGCGCCATGCATGAAAGGTGGCGTCGTCAAAAAACGGTGTCGCCGGCCCCCAGTTGCTCGTTCTGTAAAGGTGTCTATACAATCGATAACAGAGCCATCAGAATTTTTCCCTCCCAGTGCACTAGTTATCAGATCTCCTTGTCTCCATAGAACGCCCTTGGGCATGCCAGTTGTACCCCCGGTATAAAGCATGTAAAGATCATCCGGGCTCCAAACCACATTAGGTTTACTGGAGGAGGAACTGGCAATAAGGTCATCATAATCCAAGGCACCGGGTAACAATTCAATGCCTGACCCGTCCTTCACCTGAATTAATGTAGCCGGGTGTGAAAGATCTTTAAGAATGGCTGACAGCCTTGGCGCAAACTGTGAATGGTAGACAATCGCTTTGGCATTGGCGTTATTTAAAACGTATAGCAGCTCTTTTTCAACATAACGAAAATTCACATTAAATGGGACAGCTTGTGCTTTTAATGCGCCGAGCGTGCTTTCCAGATACTCATTGCCGTTAAGCATTAGCAGGGCAACATGGTCTTGTCCAGACTCCCAATTATCGAGGTTTTTACGTTGCTGATGAATGGTGATGCCACGACTAAGGAAAAAATTGGCAAGACAGCGCGTTCGATCCGTGAGTTGGGCGAAGGTAAATCGTTTATCCCTGAAAACTAGGGCCTCACGATCGGGGACTGCTGCGGCTATGGCTTCGTGAAGTTGAGGCAAACTAAATTGCATTGGAAAAGACTCCTGGCAAAACTTATTTGTTGAGTATTAGCTACTAGAATATTACTCATAAACGATGATTCTAATATCACTGTTATGAACGTCCCTCAATAAAATTCATATTTTTGATGATAACAAAGTGATCAATTAGAGACTTAGATAAAGCTCACCGGGACGCTACTCCTATAAAAAACTTGTAGCGCGAACTGTTGCGCACGCTCATTCAGGAATAAACAGCTATGAATTGCCTGTTCACCAACGCACGCATGGTCCCGGAGAAATAAGCATTCTAGTTATGAAATTTTCAGCCTTGGCACAGCAAATCTGCCAGAAAATCTGCTCACAACAGCCCATTTATTTTTCCTGTGCTTAACACGAGATGATGAAGCAGATGCTGCCTAAGTCTCTGTTCGAATAATTTCATCAATCCAGGGTAGGTGTTCCCTGCCGATAAATAATTGATCTCGAATGATAAAAGCAGGAGCGTCGACAACACCCAGTTTTTCAGCTTCTGCCTGTGATGATTCGAGCGCGTCGAGACAACTTTTATCATCAAGCACGAAGTCCTCTCCGGTCGTTTCGGACATCAAGATTGCGAGAGCAGTCGGGGCATTCAGATCAGCATGATCGGTCCAGTAGGCCGCAAATGCCGCGTTGATGAATGGCAAGGGATCGCCGCTGGTCAATGCCAATGCTCCAAGAGCAAGATCGGTATTCCCAACAGCCTCAGGGAATTCCAAGCTGATCCCTTGATGCGCCGCATATTTTTGCTGAATGACGCGTCTCGAAACAGCGCGAACTTTCCGATGCATCTGCGCAACCGAGGCGTTATCAGTGACTGTGGGTGCTTCACGCTCTGAGGTTCGAAATGGCTTCCAGGCCAAGGCGATACCGTGGCGCTCCACCAACGCCAAAACCGGGTTGATCGCCAAATATGACGCGGGTGATTTGAAATCTATATAAACTGTCAGCATGGTTCAATCTCGTAAGCAATGTCAGGGGCTGGTCCTTTTTGACCACTCAGATGCCAGCGCAGATAGGGTATATGCTCCCGTCCAAACAGCACCTCATCACCTATGACATAAGTCGGAACACCATAGATGCCGTGAGGGTGAAATTGTGGCTGTAAATCGTCATGCAAGGCACGGCCTTCGCCTGATTGAAAGTCATCAAAACCGTCAGCATCAACACCCGCCGCAGCCAAACAAGACTTTACAACGTCAACATCTTCGATATCGAGTTCGCGCCGCCAGAACGGCGGGAAAACGGCGTCAAAGTAGCCGCCCAGCTTATCCCGGTCCTGTTCAACGACCCAAAGTATTCCAATATTAGCAATGCTGGAATTCCAGATTTTTTCCGTGCCTTTCAGTATTAAGCCTTGCCGTTTAGCGTAGCGCCGGGCATCACCATAAGAGTACCGAATGGCGTTCCAAACCTTGGGGCTACGCCCGGACGAGGCGACAACTTTGCCCTCCTTTTTTTCAGCCGAGCCAAGGTAGCTGGGAATATCCAAGGTTAGAGGCCGCCAATCAAACTTCATTCCAAGTTCAACTTCCAAAGCAAGAGTTGGCCGGATGGCGACGAATGCATAAGGGCTTTTAACGTCAACATAGACTATTAATGGCGAATCGCTTTGCAGCACATTCATATCTAATTTTCCTTTATTGCAATTCTGTAAACACCCGCCTGAATCAACCGATAAAGCTCAGCGCGAAATGTTTTTTCCATCGCCTTACTTTGTCGAGCACCAAACATCTGCTTTAGCGTTGGTTGGGAAATGGCGAAATAATTGATCGCCCCTAGAAGCTGATAAACATAGGTTAGGGCATCGGCTCGTGGCGCATTTTTCCATGCTGGCAATTCGAGAACGATGTTGGCTAGCATCTCAACGGCTGACTTTAAATACCAAGTATCTGCTACTTCTGCCCTAGACGTATTTTCCAATAGCTCTCTCATCAGTAATTGCGATTCCAATGGTTCTTCCATTGCGTTTTCAAACGATGCAAAGAGTACCGTTTCCAATTGGGTCCGTGGATCTTCTGTCTCAAGAACCAGATTAGCGGCAATGCTGTTATGACGTTCTGAAATCTGTCGTAGCACTTCGCCATAGAGATTTTTCTTCGAACCAAAATGATGCAGTAAAGCCTGTTTCGTCAATCCGAGTTCACCAGCGATGCTGGCGATACTTGTGCGATCAAAACCATTTTCAGCAAATTGTCGCTTGGCAACGTTAATGAAGCGGTCCTTTGTGGTCATAACATCTAATCCTAATTCGATACTCAAGCCTGACACTTACCATTTGGTAAGTCAACAGGGGAGCTTACCGAATGGTAAGCTTACGCTCGATATATCCGGTTAGGGGGGCAACATGACTGATGAGATAGTAAAATATACAAAAACGGAGCCATTGCGACGATCACTCTGAACCGACCAGAGAAGGCGAATATCATCCTGCCCGAAACAATGCATGGGATTAGTGACTCACTTAGAAAAGCCAACTTGGACGATGAAGTTAAAGTGATCACTCTTGAGGGTGCCGACGACAATTTTTGTGGAGGATTCGATTTTTCCAATGGCTTGGAGCACACGCCAATGGTGAAGGAAGAAAATTACGATCCCGGTCGTGATGTTCAAGTTGTTACTGATCCGTAGCACGATTACATGCCGACTTTCATGGGGTTGCACCGGGGTGGGAAGCCAACAATCGCTAAAGTCCACGGTTACTGTGTTGGTGGCGGATCGGAGCTCGCTCTTTGTGCTGACTTAGTCATTGCATCAGATGACGCGCGGTTTGGAACGCCCTATGCGCGGGTATGGGGTTGCCACTTGTCCGGAATGTGGATTTACCGGCTTGGGCTTGCCAAAGCCAAATATTACGCTCTGACCGGAGAATCGCTGTCGGGCGAAGAAGCGGCCAAAATTGAACTCATTAACTTTTCTTACCCGCTGGAGGATTTGGATAACGAAGTTCAGAAGCTTGCCGAAAAACTGACTAATATCCCGTCTAGCCAGTTGATGTGCATGAAATTGATTGTAAACCAAGCTTATGAAAATATGGGACTGCAGAGTACGCAAACTCTAGGGCCCATATTGGACGGCATAATGCGTAATACGCCCGAGGGTCGAGGGTTTGTCAATGATGCCCGTGATCTTGGCGTTAAAGCGGTCGTCACAAAGCGCGATGCTCCGTTTGGCGATTACAGTCAGGCCCCAAAGGCTGAGCAACCAAGGAAGAGAAGCGAGTTGTAAAATGAGGGAGGGAATCCCCTCCCTCATTTAGAATTTATGGCCGCATGCCGACTGCTATTCCGGTAAAATTGCACCATTGGCATGTGGGTTCTGTTCAAAAAGAAGGTATCGGCCCAGATCAAGCAGTGCTATCACATAGCCTATTTGGCTTTTTTAAGGCCAACGCAGACAATGCCTGTCGCCATGACTCAAGCTGATATCAACGAAGTTAATGCGGCTTTTGCCCAAGCCGCAGCTGATTCTAGAGCTGTTGGTTTTTATGTCGAGGCCCCTTTTTTTATATCTCAATTCCAAAATTAATTGGTTCTGGCACGGGCATTGGCCCTAGACGCCGCCCTCTTTCCGCACCGTGATCCTGTCAATTTTACCTGAGGCAATGCGCGGCAAGGGGTCTTTCTGCATACGAATGTAGCGCGGGACCTTAAAGTGGGCGAGGCGTGGTTTCAAGAATTCACGCAGTGCGCCCTCCTCTAAATCTGCATCGACATAAAGCGTAGCCCCCAGTTCTTCGCCAAGCTTTTCATCTGGCACAGCATAGACGCAGGCTTCGATGATATTATCATGGTCCAACAATGCCGCTTCCACTTCACCGCAGCCTATATTCTCGCCGCCGCGAATGACCAAATCCTTAATCCGGCCGACGATGAACAGGAAACCTTCCTCGTCAATATAAGCTTCGTCACCTGTATGAAACCAAGCGCCCGTAAAGCTTTCGGCATTCGCCTCCGGCCTGTTCCAATAGCCGCGGAACATCGAGCCCCCTCGAACTAGCAACTCGCCGCGTTCTCTGGCTGGCAGATGCTCGCCAGCATCATTCACAACTGAAATATCAAGAACAGCTGCGACCATGCCAGAGCTTGATGCTCGCCTGACATAGTCGTCACCAACAACACTGGTGCCGATGGCGTTGGTTTCTGTCATGCCCCAACCTGTATTGGGCTGCGTATTACCAAGCTCAGCTGCGATCTTACGGACTTGATCGGGCGCGCGTGGTTCACCGCCACCGCCTACGGTCAGCAAGGTGCTCAGATTGCTGCCTGATTGCTGTGCATAATGAACCAAATCTCCGGTAACAGAGGCAGGTGCCAAGAAGAGGGCAACTTTCTCTTTTTCTATTATTTCTGCGCCCTTCGCGACATCCCACTTATACATAAATATCGTTTTGCGTTGTGAACGGTAGCTCCCCAGATAATTCGAATGGAGACCTGCAACATGAAACAAAGGCACACCAACCAAAATCGCGAGTTGGTGATCGATTTCAAGCAAGTCGTCGCCCGAAACCGCCGTTCTCGCGACAGCATCCGCCTCCCATGACAAAAGGGCAGAAATGATCGCGCGATGGCTTGAAACAACACCTTTTGGATGGCCAGTTGAACCCGATGTATATAAAATTGTCGCATCGTCATTTGGCTCTATGGCAACCTGTGGCATTTCAGCAGAAGTCTCATTTGCTATAAGATGCGCTAAATTTGGGATGTCAGATGGCAGTTCTGCAGTTGGACGGATGGCGACCAATTTTAGCCCACTTTCATGGTGGAATGGTGTGCAGCGGTCAATTCGCTCCTGATCTGCAAACATCAGTTTGGCGCCACAATCTTCCATGCCATAGTTAAGTTCCGCAGTTTTCCAAAGCGCATTTACAGCAACCGCAATAGCGCCAATGGATGTGATAGCGCTAAATGTCATCGCCCATTCTGGGTAATTGCGCATGGCAACGGCAACACGGTCTCCCTTTTTAATGCCATATTGGCTGACCATGATATTGGCGATTTTTGCCGAACGATCATGCGCTTCTTTGAACGTGTAGCGCTCGTCTTCGTAAACGATGAAACATTCGTCAGATATGCCGCTGGCATATAGTTCACCCAGCGTAGCCGGTGCATTTTTATAAGCACGGCATTGGTGACCATGCATTTCAACGTCGATTAGTTCGTGCACTTCACCAGATGCGGTAACTTGCGCTAATGCCTCAGCATGCTTCATTCTGCTCTCCCAAGCTATTGTAATTTTTTGTTATTCTCGACCCTGTACCTTAGCCGCTTCGTCACGCAGCGTTTTGCTCCGGCAAGCAGTTGGTGGTTAGTACCACCGCATTTGAACCAGCATGCCGGCCTATCTAATCTGTAAAACTTATGCGGCCATACACTTCAACAGATTTGCGCGACACTTCTTTGCCAACTTCTGCCAAATGAGACTTGGCAATGATCTAGTAAGGCCTGTTTCGTCAGTGCGAGCTCATCAGCGATGCTTGCAATACTTGTGTCGCCTAAGCCGTTTTTAGCAAATTGACGCTTGGCGACAGCAATGAACCAATGTTCCGTGTTCATACGATCTGATCCTAAGTCGATATCTAAGTCGATATCTAAGTCGACACCCAAGCCTGCCACTTACCGACCGGTAAATCAACGCTCAATATATCCAATGAAGGAGGCAACATGACTGATGGGATAATAGTATATACAAAAACAAAGTCATTGCGACGACCATACTGATCCGTCCAAGTAACGCGAGAACCATCCTGCCCGAAACGATGCACGAGATTAACGATTCGCTGCATAAAGGCAATAGGGACGATGGAATTAAAGTGATTATCTCCGAGGGCGCGGAAGACAGTTTTCGTGAGGGATTCGATTTTCCCAATGGGGTGGAGCACACGCCAATGGTGACAAAAAAATCGTGATCTCAGTCGCGATGCTCAAATTGTTACTGACTCTCATCTCGATTACATACCGACCTTTATGGGATGGCACTAAGGTGGAAATCCAACACTAATAAAAGCAACAGATTCAACGAATCATCTAGCCGAAAATCTACAAGGATGTGATTGCCGTCGGGGTCCCATATATTGATCAGATAAATAGTAAGATCGGTCATATCAGCACCCCGGTACTTTACATTATCATCGCTGATTTTTTCTCAGACACCGCTAGTAGCAACACCGGCCATGATATTTTCAAAAAGGCCAAGTTTTTCCTCCAAGTTACTCGAATTATCATCGATTGGCGGGCCGGATTTGACCGAACTAGCGACTAATGTCACCTCGATAGATATCTGGCACTAGCCTGCATGCCACGTAGAGGGCTTTAGCGCCTGAATGTCGCATCTGCTGTTCTCATACCGCTTACGCTATCTTTTTTCCTGAATCAAGTGCTGATTGGTCTATTACTACCGCATCAAAAGTTTCCCCGTTCTTGGGCATTGAAAGATAATACGGTCGGTACGCATCAACCTTGATTAAAAAAACACTTGAAGTATGGAGTCATAATGACGTTGATTAGCAAGGTTATCGCTGTGGTAGGGCTCTTAACGGCAACGACAGGTGTTTACGCATTACCGATCCACCTTGGCAGTGCCGGTGAATACACTTTATTAAGCGCCGGCCCAGGTGCTTCTCAAACCTCGGGTTTTATGCAACTTGGTTCTAAAGCGATCATTCACGGTAATGTCGGTGGTCGTGGCTTTACTAGCCTTGGCTCTGGCGTAGAAATTCATGGCAAACTAATACACGGGGGTTATGTTAGCGCCGCAGCTGGCGTTAACGTATCTAGCGGCAGAGAGAACCGCAATTTAAGCTACTGGGATCTCATATACCGTGACTTACTCAGCGCATCCGATTCTGCTCGTTTACTGAGCGGCACACCACTTTCATCGATCACTTCAACAACAAGACTATTTGGTAATGGCGGTCTTTCGGTTTTTAATATCGACGGCTCTATTAATTTGGGCAGCGGTGAGTCACTTACCCTTAGTGGTAACGCGGCAGATTCGTTCATCATTAACGTATCAGAACGACTAAAACTAGGTTCAAGTGCGGCAATCTTGTTAGATGGTGTAACAGCTGACAAAGTCTTGTTCAACTTCTATGGTGCCGGTAGTGATGATGCTGCTTGGAACAATCACTTAGCCACAATTGTTGGTGGGGCTGAGTTAAGCGGTACGTTCATTGCACCCCGTGCTTTTTGGCAGATCGGCGACGGCGCGATCATGAACGCAACCCGTGTACTGGCTAATGGTATTCAGGGCAACCTTCAGACTGTCCGCGGCATTGAACATTCTGTGATTTTTCCTCCCGTTAATCCTCCTCCCGTTAATCCTCCTCCCGTTAATCTTCCTCCCGTTAATCCTCCTCCCGTTAATCTTCCTCCCGTTAATCCTCCTCCCATTAATCCTCCTCCCGTTAACGTGCCAGAGCCAACTAGCTTATTCCTTCTAGCGATTGGTCTTTTCGCTTTGTTTGTTTCGCGTCGAAAGTTTACTGGATGATTTTTGCTATTTCACAGACTTAAAATCCGAACATATGCTGGGTTTTTATCACGGGAATTATGTAGTAGCAGATCAATACCGCTGGCGCTTTTAATTCGCTGATTCCCAGCTTCAAATGAGTGAACTCTTTAATTCAACTCGAATGCGGTTGCCAAAAAAATTTATCCCTAGTGTCAGCAAAGCAATTTGAACGGTTTTTGTAAAAGGTAAGCGCTCTTAGTCGCTCAATTCGATTTTTCAATGATTATCGCATGCTGATGAGCTGGTTTGTCAACTTGACAGTACCCGCGTGGTAGCTGTGATTGATGTGGGGTACGCGATTTCCCCGGACAGAATGAAAGCGCGAATTGAATCGGTCATTATTAGCAGCGGCGAAGCCATGGACGGCGCGGGTGAGCCCGGCACACCGCCGATGGCGCCTGCGCTTGTCAACGCGATTTTGAATGCCAGCGGCAACCGTATCCGCCAGCTACCAATCAAACATTCTGCGCTCGATGTCTAACAGAAGGGCGGTTGGTCCGCGCCCGCGTTGCTTCCGCGCCACCACCCTCGCGCTAAATACGGTAATGGCTGATCTGTACTT
>Ga0206126_10003179_pt1 | contig 16881 bp, 17 predicted proteins | sample Helgoland_Spring_5_FD_148621 | JGI IMG/M metagenome (GOLD analysis project Ga0206126, IMG submission 148621) | Pelagic subsurface seawater microbial communities from Kabeltonne, Helgoland, North Sea - Helgoland_Spring_Bloom_20160412_1 | ecosystem: Environmental > Aquatic > Marine > Epipelagic ...
ATTCATAGGCTTATAGTTACCAATGAAAAAGAAAGAATTTTCTCGCTGCTCTTAGCTGCATCCAAATTGTTTTGAATCATATGCATGATGGCAGCTCTATTCATTTATCTTTTTCATTATAAATATTTTCTTATTGAAGCGAGTGCTAAAAAGAGCATCATTTTCGCCTTATACTAATCACCTACACCATCTCTTTATTGCCCTATCTCAAGTATTGTAAGGGGTCATTGATTATTGTACTATGTATGATGTTTTCGATAGGGCCATTATTCTTGGTTAATTTTTGCTCTTTCATGAGATCAGATCTGTTCATAGGTGACTATATCCTATTAAGGTTATTCAGAATAGCCCTTTACAGGAGAAGGATAAAGTAATTTAGGGGAGCTATTTAATAACTTACCGCCAAATCATTGATTGTGATTAAGGATTCATTTCCTTGGCGGCATCAGGGCCAGTGATCTCTTTGGCCAAATGGGTCATAGGTTCTTTTAATAAAATGTAAGCGAGGCCCATGATGAGTCCTAAAAAGGACCAAATGATCACAATCAATGTTCTTTTGGGACTGGTTCTTTGATTGGGAATGACTACAGGATCAATAATGGTGAAGATGGGCGTATCCTTACTTACCTGTATCCTTGCTTGCTCCACTTGCTTACTCAATTCTTCATATACAGACCGTGCAATGGTCAATTCGGATTCCAGACGACTCAGTTTGTTTTCAAAGAGCCCTGAGCTGATGTTTTGGTGTTGGTCTCGAAAACTGGCCAATTCATCTTGCAAGGCCTCAAAAGCTACTTTTTTTTCTGTGTAAAGGGTTTCTGTGAAAGTCAGTAGTTCTTGGGCATTTTTGATTTTAAAATCAATGACCTTTTGTTGCAAGAGACGCTGCGTATTTTGGGCAACGATGGCCGCTACTTGTGGATCTTTGTCTTGAACGGATAGCGTAATAAAGCCTTCCTTTTTATCAACGTCTATGGTAACCAACTCTTTAAGGTAATTAAACAATTGTTCATCCTCATAGCTAAGTCTTTTGATTATGGGCATTTCGCCATAGCTTGGTAAAGCATTTATTTTTGCAAAAAGAGCACCTTTAATAAGCGCGGGAAGACCGATGGTGTATTTTTTAAACAACGTTAAAAAATTTAAGTAATTTGAATCGGTATAAGTCATTTGGTGTAATAGGTGCTCTTTAAGTAGTATTTTGTTGCCATTTATGGATACAGAAAGGGCTAATATTTTTTCTTGGAAGGGGATGCTATTCAGTACCATGGGATACATGGAAGGGGGAATTTCAGAATCAGATCCGCTGATACCCCCCAAGTTGATACCGGCGAGCGAGGCGATGCCACTTAGGCTACCTCCGGCACTGCTTGTTTGGCCTTTTGGGATAAAGGTAGTCGTGGCGGTATAGACATTAGCACTACCCAAGACAAAAACAATGCCCATTAGTGCAAATACCCCACTCGTTATCAGGGCTATTTTACGACCATGCCATACTTTTTGAAGCAATGCCACTAAGTCAATTTCATCTGATTCGGGTATTTGATGCGGTTGTTCCATAGGATTTAATAAGGCACTTAAGTGATACTTTGAAATAGCAGGACTAAGAATAACCAAAATTTGATTGTAAAACTATTTAAAAACGGTGACAAAGCGGAACCTTGGAGACATTTAGTGCGATAATTTGCTCTAAAACCCTTTGAAAATCCTATAAATGCACACGTTGTCGGTTCATTTGTATTAGAAGTATACTTTATCTTTTTGGCCAGAGACCTTATTAACCGTTAGGCGTTTTATTTTTTCTCAAATCATTGTTTATGGATAATTACGACCCTGGAAAGGAATTGTTTTTATTAGGTATTTGGAATATGAAATTAATCAAGTACTTTTGTTACTTAATAATCAAAAGAGCTAAGCTATTGCTAGAAACATTAATTACCTCTAAGACGCGCTTAAAGTTATTGATCAAATTTTTTGTTGCAGCGACCAACAAGGGATATTTGAATGGTCTGGCCCAAGAATTTGGAGAATCGACCAATGCCATTCGCAAAGAGCTCAACCACTTGGCTGCTGCTGGCTATCTTACCAAAAATAAAGAAGCCAACAAAATCCAATACCTGGCCAATAAGACGCACCCCCTCTTTTCATCCTTACAAAAAATAGTGCACCAGCATTTGGGATTGGAATTTATCGCCGAACAAGTCATTGAGCGGATGGGGGCTGTACATACTATTTCACTTGTGGGGGATTACGCCCAAGGCAGGGACACTGGCATCATTGAACTGGTAATCTGCGGCCATCAACTCAATCATGATTATTTAGTGGGATTGAGCAAAAAAATTGAGGATCAAATAGATCGCCGTCTCAATATAAGGGTGACCAAGGAGACACCCAAAGTAGGAATCATATTGTATATCAATGAATCAGCGGATTGAACAGACCTATTGGCGGGTACTCTATACGAATCCTCGGGCTGAAATGAAAGTCGCAGAGCGGCTTGAAAAAATAGGCGTCGCAGCCTATTGTCCGGCGAGAATGGAGATGCGTCAACGCAGCGATCGGAAGGAAAAGATTTGTGTGCCGCTGCTGCCTTCAATTGTCTTGGTCAATATTGACGAGCGAGAAAAAAGCAAAGTATTTGACGTGCAAGGTGTGGTGCGTTACCTCTATTGGCTTGAGCAGCCGGCCAAAGTGAGTGTGGATGAAGTGTTGACCTTAAAAGAGGTAACCGAAGGTAAAAATTCGGATGCACTGGTATTACTTACTGAGTGGAAAGAGTTTCGTTCGCCAGATTTTGAGGAGATAAGGACACAATTGAAAACGCCTGTTATTTTTGATGGACGTAGTCAGTATAATACATTTAGCCTCGAGAAAAAAGGATTTGAATATTATCAAATAGGAAAAAAATAAATGAAAATATTAGTTACTGGCGCAGCTGGATTCATTGGGTTTCATACCTGTTTAAAATTAGTGAACCAAGGTCATGATGTTTATGGTATTGACAACATCAACGATTATTATGATCCTAAACTAAAGTTTGATCGATTAAAAGAATTAGGGTTTAATCAAACTGGATCGAAACTCTTTAAAAATGAGGTCCAAAGTGCTAAATTCAATTCTTTACGATTCTCTAGAATAGATCTATTTGATTATGAAAGTATTGATGTTTTATTTAGGAAAGAACAATTTGAAGTAGTTTGTAATCTAGCAGCTCAAGCGGGTGTTCGATATTCTATAGAAAACCCTAAAGCCTACATTGATAGTAATATCTCAGGGTTTTTAAATATTCTTGAAGGATGTAGAAACCATAAAGTAAAACATTTGGTGTACGCGAGTAGTTCTAGCGTATATGGAGAAAATAAAAAATTACCTTTTGAAACAACTGATAATGTAGATCATCCAATTAGTTTATATGCTGCTACAAAAAAGAGCAATGAATTAATGGCCCATACCTATGGACATTTATATGGTTTTAAAACCACGGGATTACGTTTTTTTACGGTCTACGGGCCTTGGGGAAGACCAGACATGGCTTATTATCTATTTGCAGAAGCGATTTCTAATGATAAACCTATTAAGGTGTTTAATAACGGTGAGATGGAGCGTGATTTCACCTACATAGATGATATTGTGAATGGTGTTACTAAGATCATTGAAAAGAATATTGCTTTAAGAGAGCATTATAAAATATATAACATTGGAAACAATAAAACCGAAAGTCTACAAGATTTTATTACAACTATTGAACAAGCAATAGGTAAGGAGGCAATTAAAGAAATGTATCCAATGCAAGCTGGAGATGTTTCTAAAACATTTGCTGGTGTAGATGAATTAATCAGCGATTATTCATATAGTCCAAACACAAAACTTAACTCAGGAATTACAAAATTTATTAATTGGTACATAATATATAATAACAAATGAATTTAGCAGGAAAATCAATTTTAATTACAGGTGGAACAGGGTCTCTTGGCAAGGCTTTAACTAAAAGAATATTCAATGAAAGCCCGGATGTTTCAAGGTTAGTAATTTACTCACGTGATGAGCAAAAGCAGTTCCTTATGGCTCAGGATTATCCTGAAGAAAAATATCCAGCAATAAGGTTTTTTATAGGAGATGTAAGAGACAGTGAAAGGTTAATAAGAGCAATGAACGGAATTGATTATGTAATTCATGCAGCAGCAATGAAACACGTTCACCTAGCAGAATATAACCCTTCTGAATGTATAAAAACTAATGTTAACGGAGCTGAAAATGTCATTCATGCCGCTTTATATCATAATGTTAAATCAGTTGTTGCCTTATCCACTGACAAAGCTTGTGCTCCTGTAAACTTGTATGGTGCGACAAAATTAACATCAGACAAGCTTTTTGTCGCTGCTAATAACATTAGAGGTATAAGTTCAATAAAATTTTCTGTTGTAAGGTATGGAAATGTAATGGGGTCAAATGGTTCTGTGATTCCATTTTTCAAAAAAATGAAAAAAACAGGTGTATTGCCTATAACCGACAACAAAATGACAAGATTCAATATTTCTTTAGAAGAAGGGGTTGATCTAGTATTTTATTCTCTTGAAAAATCAATCGGAGGAGAAATATATATACCAAAAATACCATCATATAATATAATGGATATAGCAAATGCTATTGCTCCAAATTGTGAAAAGAAAATAGTAGGAATTAGGCCAGGAGAAAAATTACATGAAGAGATGATTACCGTCTCAGACTCATTGAATACTTATGATATAGGTGAATATTATGTGATTTTACCTAATAATAAAAATAAAATTGAAGAATTTTTAAAAAAATTTAAAGGCAAAAGAGTTTCAGAAAATTTCTCATATAATTCTAGAGAAAATACTGATTTTGAAACAACTGAGAGCCTAATAGATAAAATCAAAACGTTAAATTTATAGAAAATGGAAATTATTCCTTATGGAAAGCAAAATATTACTGATGATGATATTTCAGAAGTTGTTTCTTGCCTCAAATCTGATTATTTAACTCAAGGTCCTATGGTTGAAAAGTTTGAAAAGTCATTTTCAAATTATGTTGATTCTAAATATGCAATTGCAGTTTCCAATGGAACCGCTGCTCTCCATTTGTCAGTATTAGCATTAGGATTACAAAAAGGAGATAAGGTTATTACTACACCCCTAACTTTTGCTGCTTCAGCAAATTGTATCAAATATTGCGGAGCTGAAGCTATTTTTGTTGATATTGATCCCGATACATTTTTATTAGACTATAATAAAGTAAAAAAATTAATTGAATCTTCACCAAAGGATGCTTTTAAAGGAATAATAACCGTAAATTTTGCTGGAAGAGTCAATGACAAAGAGAGATTTAAAGAGTTAGTAGATAAACATAATATGTGGATTGTTGAAGACGCATGTCATTCACCTGGTGGACATTTTATAGATAAAAGTAATAATATTCAAAAATCAGGCAATGGAAGATACTCTGATACGGCAATTTTTTCTTTTCATCCGGTAAAGCATATTGCTACGGGTGAAGGAGGGATGATTACTACTAATGATTATAGTTTATATGAGAAGATATTAAAACTCAGAACTCACGGAATTACAAAGATAAAATCTAATTTTTTAAATGATAAAACATTAGCTGGTAGTAGCTTAAACGAGAATGAATATCCCTTATGGTATATGGAAATGCAACATTTAGGTTTTAACTATAGACTATGTGATATTAATTCAGCTCTTGGATTTAGTCAATTAAAATCTGCAGGTACCAAATTAAACAAAAGAATAGAAATAGCTAAAATATATAATGATTTTTTTTCATCTAAAGATTACATAATTAATCATTCAAAGTATGTAGCTGGCCATGCATATCATTTATATGTTATAACTGTCAGTAATAGAAAAGAATTATATGACTTTTTAAGAATTAATAAAATATTTACACAGATACATTATTTTCCATGCCATTTAATGCCTTATTATAGAAATTTAGGTTGGAAAGAAGGAGATTGTCCTAATGCTGAAGAATATTACAAAAATTGTATAAGTATTCCAATGTACCCTGAACTTTCAGAATTACAAATAAATTATATATTACTAAAAATAGATCAATTTTATTTAAATCAAAATGAAAACAGTTAATTTTACTGCCGAAGTATCCTCAAATCATAATAATAATTTAGAAAGATCTTTAAAATTTATTGATGAAGCTTCCAAATCAGGTTGTACTTCAGTAAAGTTTCAGCTTTTTAAAATTGAAGAATTGTTTTCTAAAGAAATTCTGTCAAAAAGTAAAACTCATAGAGATCGAAAAAAATGGGAATTACCTCTTGATTTTATTCCCAAATTATCCAATTATACTCATAAACTAGGAATGCTTTTTTCTTGTACTCCTTTCTATTTAGATGCAGTTAAAGAGCTAGAGCCATATGTAGATTTTTATAAAATCGCATCTTATGAATTATTATGGAAAGATCTATTTATTGAATGTGCAAAGACTGGAAAACCACTTGTATTTTCGACAGGAATGTCAACACTAGAGGAAATTAAGTTAGTTTTGGATGAGTTAAAGGATTTAAAAACAAAAGATATAACTATTTTAAAGTGTACTAGTGCATATCCTACTCCTATTACCGAGGCTAACCTTTCAGCTATAAATACCCTTAAAGTAGAATTAAAAAAATATAATAAATATTTTAATTTATCTTTTGGTTATTCAGACCATACGGTTTCAAGGAATGTAATTAACAGGGCTATAAATCATTATAATTGTGATTTCATTGAGTTTCATCTTGATTTAGATGGAAAAGGAGAAGAATTTTCAGCGGGACATTGTTGGTTACCTAAACAAATTAAAGAAGTAATAAACAATATAAATATTGATTTATCATCAGATGGTAATGGTATATTTGGACCAACCGAATCTGAAAGACCTGATAGGTTATGGCGAGCTGACCCTTCTGATGGTCTTCGACCTTTAAAAAAGACAAGAGAGACTTATGAGTAGGTTATGTATAGGTACAGCTCAGTTTGGAATGAGATATGGTATAGCAAACGCTACTGGAAAGGTAGGTTTCGATTCGATAATTCAAATAATTGATTACAGTGTAAATAATGGCATAGAATTTTTTGACACAGCACAATCGTATGGAGACTCAGAAATTCTACTGGGAAATGCTATTGATGTTTTAAAATTAAATCATAAAGCTAAAATTATTTCTAAGCTTTCACCAGAAATTTCACCTGAAAATGTGAATTCTATTTTCAATAATTCTTTAAAAAATTTAAAAACTGATAGTTTATGGGGAGTTTTATTACATCGATACAATCTAACACATGATTATTCAGAAATTTATGATGAAATTAAATTATTAAAATCGGAAGGTAAATTAAATTATTTTGGAGTTTCAACATATGAGCCAGAAGATGCTGTGCATGCGTTAACCATCGAAGATATTGATATTATACAAGTTCCTTTTAATATTTTAGATAGAAGGTTGATTGATCTTGATTTTTTTAACCTAGCGAATAAAAAAAACAAAAAAATATTCATCCGATCAATATATTTACAAGGATTGTTACTAATGAATCATGAACAGTTAATTAAAAAAAATATGCAATGGGCAATACCTCATCTATCTTATTTATGGAACTTTATAGAGCAAAATAAATTAGAGATCAAAGAGTTCGCTTTGAAGTCAACACTAGATGTTTCAAATAATTCAAAAATTATCACAGGAATTGATTCTTTAACTCAGCTTAAAGAAAACAATATTGCAAGCAATTCAAATAATATAAGTAGAGAAATTCTTCAGTCATGGTGGAAAAACCTACCAATATATCCTGTTAAACTGTTAAACCCATCACTATGGTAACTCATGAAACAATAGCGATAATTCAAGCAAGACTTGGCTCAACTAGACTTCCTGGAAAAGTATTATTAGAAATCGAAGCAATTCCTGTGTTAGTTCATATTGTTGAACGTTTAAGAAAAGCCAATTATATTGATAAAATTATTGTAGCAACAAGTGATCTGCCTATAAATGAAGAGATTTTAGAAGTTTGCAAAAAACATAAAATTGATTTTTTTGTTGGAGATGAAGAAAATGTACTAAAAAGATTTTATGATACTGCAACAAAATATACCCCAAAAAATATAATAAGAATTACTGCAGATTGTCCTTTAATAGACAACTTGATGGTTGATGAATTAATTACTTATTATAAGACTAATAACTATGACTATTGCGGAATTGCGACAGGAGCTGGTGTTTCTGGCGAAAATAATATATTAAGATTTCCTGACGGATTAGATGCAGAGATTTTTTCTTTTTCTACATTAGAAAAAGCATATACAAATGCTAATAGTAAATTACATAAAGAACATGTTACTCCATACATTTGGCAAAATCCGAATATATTCAATAATGGTGTGCTTCAAAGTAAAATTGATTACAGTAAATATAGATTAACATTAGATAATAAAGAAGATTTCTTATTAATAAAATGGATTTACTCTAAACTATACAATGTTAACCCTAATTTCAATATTAAAGACGTAATAAAATTATTAGAAAATAATTCACAAATGTTAAATCAAAATAAACACTTAATTGGAAAAGAAGGCTATGAAGAATTTAGATAAAAACATTGTTCTTTTAAATGGAACTGGCCAGAAATTATATACTCAAGCTAAAAAAATGATTCCTGGTGGAACTCAGCTCTTATCCAAAAGGCCTGAAATGTTTGCACCAAATCTTTACCCGGCATATTATTCTAAAGCAAAAGGCAGTAAAGTTTGGGATTTAGATGCAAGAGAGTATTTAGACATGAGTATTATGGGGATAGGAGCAAATATCTTAGGTTATGCGGACGACGATGTAGATAATGCTGTTATAAACTCAATAAAAAAAGGTTCCTCATCCTCCTTAAATTGTCCTGAAGAAGTTGAATTAGCTAGATTATTGACAAATATACACCCATGGGCTGATATGGTTAGATACGCTAGAAGCGGGGGAGAAGCGATGTCTATAGCTGTTAGGATAGCTAGAACTAGAACCAAAAAAGATATTGTATTATTTAGTGGTTATCATGGTTGGGAAGATTGGTATATTTCATCTAATATAGGAGATGATAGTGCTTTAGATGGACAGTTAATGTCAGGTTTGAGTCCTGCTGGGGTTCCAAGAGCAATGAAGGGAACTTCCTTGCCTTTTTTTCTTGACGATATTGATAATTTTTATGAAAAGTTTAAAGATGTTTTAGGTAATATAGGTGCTATTGTTATTGAGCCAGCTAGAGGAAACGATCTACCAAAAGAAACTTTGTTAAAGCTAAAAAAGATATCTAAGGATATCGGTTCAATATTAATCTTTGACGAAATCACATCTGGCTTTAGAATGTGTGTAGGTGGAATTCATATGAATTATGGAATTTATCCAGATATTGCAGTTTTTGCAAAATCATTAGCGAATGGTTATGCCATGTCTACAATTATTGGAACTAGTGATGTAATGGAATTTGCCCAAAATACATTTATTTCTAGTACAAACTGGACCGAAAGAATTGGTCCAACAGCAGCAATAGCTACAATTAAAAAGTATATAGACAAAAATGTAGCAGATCATATTATTAAAATTGGAAGTAAGACTCAAGAAGTATGGCAAAATAAAAGTAATAAATACCACTTAGATATTAAAGTTTCAGGGATTCCTACTTTATGTGCTTTTGCCTTTCCTGGCGAACATTCACAAATTTTAAATACATATTTTGTAATTGAAATGTTAAAACTAGGATTTCTTGGTTTTAGACAATTTAAACCATCATATGCTCATTCAATGAAAGACGTTGAATTATATTCAACAGCAGTTGACTTAGTTTTTGAAAAAATATCTAAACATTCACCTGAATCTTTATTAAATTCACAAATAGCTCACAGTGGATTTAAAAGATTAACTAAAGAATAATTAAATGAATATACTTATTAGATGTGATGCTTCTCACCAAATTGGCATAGGGCATCTTTCTAGATGCATGACATTAGCTAGTAGGTTAAATGAATACCCCTCGGTTAAAATAATATTTGCTATTAAAAAAAGTGATGTAGCAGAGAAGTTATTAAAAAATAAGTTTGAATTATTAGTTTTTGATTCTTCACGAAAACATAGTTATGAAAATTGGTTTATTGAAATATTAATTCAACAAAAAATATCACAATTAATCCTTGATGTAAGAAACGATGTCAATGGAGCTTTTTTAAAAAAAATAAAACCTTTAACTAGAATTATTACTATTGATGACCCAGAGGATAAAAGGTTATTCTCCGATTTGGCATTTTATCCTCCAGTTAAGCAAGTTATGGAAATGGATTGGTCTAACTTTAAGGGTTGTTTGAAAGTGGGTTGGGAATTTGTTATGATTAGAGATGAATTTTTAAATGAAATCAACAAAACTAATAACAAGAAAATAAAAATTATAGTTTCAATGGGAGGAAGTGACCCGTTAAATTTAAGTCTTACGATTCTAGAGACTTTAAAAAAAATTAATATTAAGTTTGACATTTCTTTAATTATTGGGCCTGCTAATAATAATGAAGGTATTCTAAAGAAGCATATTTTAGATAATCAATCATTAAATGTTACAGTTTTTAATAGCCCTAATAATTTTAATGATCTTATAAGTGAGAGTGATTTTGGCATAATATCATTTGGTCAAACAGCTTACGAATTTGCAGCTTTAAATAGGCCATCAATATATTTATGTCTATCTGAAGATCACGAGTTTTCCTCAGAAATCTTTGTAGATTCCAATTTCGGAATTTCTGCAGGAGTTGTAAATAAATTAGATTTAATTAAATTGAAATCTCATATTGAAAATATGATTATAAATCATTTGAAATTTAAAAAAAATCTAAAAAAAGCTAAATTAGCAAATTTATTTAAATCTAATAATATGATAAAATTGATGCTATCAAATGATTAAAACTAACGCATTGATTTGTTTAGCTGCAGGAAAGTCACAGTTATTGATTATTCGAAAAGCTGTTTCATTAGGATATAACATTATAGCTATTGATAAAAACCCTAATGCTATAGGGTTTAGTTATTCTAAAGAGAAGATAATTGCTAGTACATTTGATTCTGAGAGTATTATTTATGAATTAAAAAAAATATCTAATAAATATAATTTTATTGGTATTTTAAATAGGTCATCAGGAATTCCTGTAATTACAGTATCTGAAATTTCAAAAGAATTAAAACTAAAAACGTATTCTATTGACACTTCAGAAATTATAATTAACAAACACTTGTTTTTTAATTACGTAAAAAATTTAGATATAAATATACCAAATTTCAAAATACTAATAAACGGGGATAAGGAAATCAAAAATATTAATTTTCCATCCATACTTAAACCTTCTCTATCGCATGTCGGAAAATCAGGAATAGTAAAGATATACAACATTGAAGAGTATAAAACTAATATTGATATAGTATTTAAAAGTTCTCTTAACAAAAACATCATTGTTCAAGATTATATAGAGGGTTCTGATATTGCTATGGTTTCATTCGTTCAAGATAAAAAATTATGTCCTATATCTTATATAGAGGAAATTAATTTACTTGATAGCTTAAATAATTTATATGGTTGTGGTGTAATTGCTCCTGCAAGAATTAGTGAAGAGATAAAAAATAAAATTATTAAAATATCAAATAAAATAATTAAAAATTTAAATATTATAAATTCACCTTTTATGATTTCATTTAGGGTTTCAAAAAGTAAAATTTTTTTAATTGAACTCCATTTAGATTTTGGAGGTGATTTAATACTAGAAGAATTACTTCCAAAACACCTGAATTTTGATGCAGCAGCTTTAGGTATAAAACTTTTGGCTGGTGAAAAAAATATTTTCCCTCAAATAATTGAATATAAACCAGTTGGCATATTATATCACCCGGGTGAAAAGTTAAATAACTATAGGAATTTTGAAGTTCTAGAAGAAGATGATATTGATAAACTAATGCAGTCTTTTACTGCAAAAAAAAACCTATTATATGAATAAAATATTAGTGCTTGGTTGTAATTATGATCAAATTCCATATTTATTAGAATTAAAAAAACATTTTTTTATAGTAGGTGCAGATATGAATAAGAATGCACCAGGAAAAGAATATTGTGATAAGTTTTATGATATTGGTTATGATGAATATGATAAATTAGTAGATATAGGAATTAAAGAATGCTTCAATAACACAGATAAAGTATTTACTGCTGCTGCACAATTTGCACTTATTGGAGCTTCTATATTCGCAAAAAATTTTAATATTTCTTTTATAGATGAAAATACAATTTCAATTGTATTGGACAAATCAAAATTTTATTCTTTTTTCAAGAGATTACAAATCCCTATTCCAGATACTTTTTATATTAAAAACAGAAGTGAGCTTGATAATAAAATATTAGAATTAGGATCTGAAAAAAGTTTTTATTTAAAGTCAGATTTCAGTAAAAATCCAAATTATGTCTATAGAATTAAACAGAAAACAGTAGAATCTGCTAATATATTTTGGGGAAAAGATCGTTTCCTTAGAAATCATTATATCCTTCAAGAAGAAATTTTTGGAGAACATTTAAGAATAAATGTTATTAAGGACGATTTTATATTGTTTCCTATGAATTATGGGGACAAAGTAATTATATCTAAAGATCAAATTATAGAATCAGATGTATTAAAAAGTCTGAAGCTAATAATTTCTGAGTTAGGGCTGGATAATTGGATTGTAAAATTTGATATCATATTAAACAAAGATTCTTTTGTAGTGTTAGACATTGGATTAGATCCTCCTTTTAGATTAAATAAAATGTATACTGAAAAATCGTTAAGCTTTCCTAAGCATTACATAAATTTATTCTTAAACGGAGAAGTATCTTTTAAATTATTTGAATATGATATTTAAGAAAATAAACATATATTTTATAAAAAGCTTATCCGATAGATATATACATAAAACGATTAAATCACTTTATAATACAATTCCACAAAACATAGAGGTTAATTATACTATCGTGGAAGAGCTAAATCAACGAGAGGAAACTTTAAATCATATTTTAACTTTAAATAAAGATAAAAGAGAGATACTAATTATTGCAGATGATATTGAGTTTATAGATGGCTGGTTTGAATCTTTACAGTCGAATTATTCAAAGGGAGATATTATTGGTTTTTCAACGTTATTTCCAGATTCAGATATAGTTCAAGATTATGGATATGATTTTGTCACTATTAATAACAAATTATCCTATAAAGGTCTATTTAAGAATGAAAATATTAATAAGGTAAATATTGATAAAGTAAGAGTATGTGACTCTGTATGTGGTTGTGCTATGTTTATTAAAGGAGAAGTTTTAAATAATGTTAAGGAATTTCCTTTAGATGGAAATAATAGAATAGGTGAAATGATTTATTCTAAGTTAGCAAAAGATAAAGGTTTTAAAACCATTGTATTAGATAAATTTTTATATCATGGGGGTATTTCTACAAAAACAAATAAAGATATTAATCTTTCCTCAATTAGCTGGTTAATAGAAAAAGATAATTGGGGATATAATGTCAAAAAATATTTTAAAGATGTTAATCCAAAACTAAATTATACGCGATTAATGTCAAAAAAACTTATTAATTATTTAAATAAATCAAAACAGATATTAGTTTACGGTTGTGGTACTATAGCTGATTTTATATTAGGATTTGAAAATGATTATAATTTTGATATATGTTCTGGATTGAAAGAAGAAATAGGCAAGAAATTTCACGAAAAAATAATTATGAATGTTAATAAAGTAGATAAATTAAAATATGATTTAATCCTTATAACCCCTGTAGGTTATGAGGACTTTATTAAAAAAGAATACTTTAGTAATATAGAAACAAAATTTATTATTGAAAATAATAATAAAAATAATTTAGAATATAATATAAATTAATAAAATATGTCTACCATAAGTACAAATATACATTTTGGAACAAAATATCTACAAAACAATTACTTTCCATTGAATAAAAAAATTCTTATTGTAACTTCTCAAAGTTTTGCAAAAAACAAAATATTGAAAGAACTCACAGAAGTTTTAATTTCCAACAAAAATTCAGTAAAAAAATGCTTTAAGGAATCAAATATAAAAGAACCAAATTCAGATTATATTAACAAATTAAAAGGTCAAATCGAAGGTGATTTTGGTTTAATTATTGGCGTTGGAGGTGGAAGTGTAATGGATATATCTAAGTTTTTATCTTTCCTACTTATTTCTAATAATAAATGTGAGGATTATGATTTAAATAAAAATCAAATCATGGATTCAATCCCATTAATATTAATACCGACTACATGTGGAAGCGGAAGTGAGGTAACACAATATGCAGTGGCTACTAACTCAATAACTAAGAGGAAATTTACAGTTTCCAGTGAATATATTAGACCACAAAAATGCTTTATTTTGCCAGAATTTCTTTTTTCTTTAAGTTATAGGTCAATTATAGACTCAAGCATTGACGCATTTATTCATAGTTTTGAAGCATTTATGAATCATAGTAATGTTGATTTATTGTTTAAAACAATCTCTATAGATGGAATGAGGATAATAAGTGAGGTTCTTCAAAATTATTCTGAAACTAAAATTTTATCTAAAGAAATGACTGTTGAACTTGCTTCAGCTTCTCTTTATGGCGGTATGTCCATTTCCAATTATAGGACAGGAATGGTTCATACTATTTCTGTTGCACTTTCAGAATATAGTGATCAACCACATGGTTTTTTAAATGGTAAAATTTTTAATGAAGTTTTGAGGTTTAATAGAAAAGCTTACGGAAACAAATTAATTTTAGCTGCTAATGAAGTATTCAATAAAAATGTTGATAATACATCAGATGCTCATAATTTATTTTCAAACTTTATATCTATTTTTTTTAAAAATGAAAAAATTGCTTTTATAACTAAACCAGATATGAATCATTTGATAGATAGAATTAATCAAGATTCTGGTTTACCTGATGTAAATCCATTAAAATTTAATAACAGTAACTTGAAGACAATAATTAATAAAATTATATGAGTAGATTAGACGAAAAAGGAAGGGAAATTTATGATTTAGTTTCGACTAATGATAATTTTCTTAAAGAATTAAATAAATATTTTAATTGGTTTTCTTCAGTGCCAGATAGTTGTTTTAAAGGAATAATACCTTTGCTAAAACCGTATTATTTTGCTTCTAGAGAAAATCATATGGTTTCTATGGCTTTTGGAGCTCAGCTAGCTAATAAAAAGCCCTGTCTCTTTATGCAAAATTCAGGACTTGGATTATCCTTAGATGCGATATTTGGTCTTCATGAACTCTATAACACAGGTATGGTCATGTTTCTAGCAAAGAGAGGGGAATTAAAATGGGAAGAGGATCAGCACCATTTTTGGGGGGATATTACTTTGGGAATGTTAAAATCTTTTGATTGTGAAATACTAGATTTCGATGGATTAAATGTTGTCAAAAAAGCACACGATTTATATTTAGAAAATAAAATAGTATTTATTATAGTTCATAGAGGAAATTTAAACGAGATATGAAAAGAATAGAAGCAATTAAAAAAATATATTTTAAAAATAAGAATTCAGTTTTTGTTTTAAGCAATGGTTTAACTAGTAGAGAAGCTTTGCACTTTTTACCAAAAAATAACACATTTTATCTTCTTCATTCTATGGGAGAAGCATTTTCAGTAGGATTAGGTTTAGCGAGTGCTTTAGAAAATAAAAATGTAGTAGTAATCGAAGGAGATGGTAATACTCTAATGGGATTATCATCTTGGTCAATGAATGATTTTGATAATATTAAATTGTATATTTTGAGAAATGGGACCTATGGCACAACAGGTTATCAGACAATACCAGATATCCCTTTTCAGTTGGACTTTACTGAAATAATGGATATAGAAAACACTAATGAAGTTACTTCAAACCCTCCACCTTCAAAAGAAATAATTACTAACTTTAAAAACTTTATTAACAAATGAAAATTACTTTAGAAACTAAATACGGAAAAATTGAGATAGGAGATAATTTACCAGTGCATTTAATTTCAGAAATTGGTTTAAATCATAATGGTAGTGTTGAACTGGCTAAACAAATGATATATCAATCTGCTTTATCTGGTGCTTCAATGGTTAAATTTCAAAAAAGATCTCCAAAGGACTTAGCCACTGCCTCATTTTTAGATGAACCTTTTTCTAAATGCCCTGTTTTAGGTTCAACTCAAAGAGAGGTTAGAGAGAGACTAGAACTTTCATTTGATGAATATGTTGAGTTAAAAGAATATGCTGAATCATTAGGTCTAATTTTCTTTGCAACTGCTTTTGATATTCCGAGCTTTGACTTTTTAATGGGACTAAATGTTCAGGTAATGAAGATTGCAAGTCATTCAATTACCAATGGACTATTAATTTCAAAAATCGCTAAATCAAAGATCCCAGTTATATGTAGTTTTGGAGGGACGACATCTTCGGAAAGAGATTTTGCAGTAAATGCTCTTAAGGATAATCCTCTAATAATAATGCATTGTGTAAGCTCATATCCTACTCCAGATAATTTAGTAAAAATTGATACTATTACTCATTACAAGAACAAGTATAATGTCCCTGTTGGCTTCAGTAGCCATGAAATCGGGATTGATATAAGTGTTGCTTCTTCACTTTTAGGCGCTTGTATAATAGAGAGACACTTTACGTTGAATAGATCAATGATTGGCCTTGACCATGGAATAAGTTTATTGCCTGATGAATTTAGTTTAATGGCAAATAAAATAAATAGATTATCTGCGATTAGAGGAGTTTCAGAAGATATTCAGTCTGAAGAGA
>Ga0206126_10003189_pt1 | contig 16840 bp, 14 predicted proteins | sample Helgoland_Spring_5_FD_148621 | JGI IMG/M metagenome (GOLD analysis project Ga0206126, IMG submission 148621) | Pelagic subsurface seawater microbial communities from Kabeltonne, Helgoland, North Sea - Helgoland_Spring_Bloom_20160412_1 | ecosystem: Environmental > Aquatic > Marine > Epipelagic ...
TATCGCTGTCCATTGCCAATACTGTATCAATGACCGGGGTAAACAGATGTTGCTCATGAATCACCGCAACTATCGCAAAAAATACCACTAATAGAGCGGTAAAAGGCAGAGCTTCCTCAAATGCGCTGCCTAGTTGGTGCTCTTCAATAATGCCGTTAAAGGCCGTTAGCAGGACAATAACAGCGAGGCCAACAATACCAACTGATGCGATATGGGTGGCGAGTGCTATGACGAGAAATACAGCTACAAGTGCTTGCACAACGAGGCTTGCTTTGTCCCTAAGAGTGCGTTTGCGATCTTCTTCACCAGAAAACTCCTCAAGAACTTCACGTACGGCTGAAGGTAGCTGTGCGCCGTAGCCGAAAGTGCGAGTGGTCTCAAGAAGGAAGCAGGTAATCAGTCCAGCCACTAAGACAGGCATTGTGACGGGTGCCATAAGAACAAAAAACTGGATAAAATCCCAACCGGCTTTTTCAGCAATCAGCAAGTTTTGCGGTTCTCCTACCAATGTGCACACGCCTCCCAAAGCTGTTCCGACCGCTCCATGCATCAGCAGGTTCCGCAGAAAGCTACGGAACTGCTCCAGATCTTCCCGGTGATATTCAATGACGCCTTCATCGTCACTATGATCGTGGGCATGATGCAGTTTTTTCCCTGACGCGACTTTATGATAAACAGCATAAAATCCGGTACCAACACTGATCAGTACAGCCGTCACGGTAAGTGCGTCTAGAAAAGCGCTGAGTACTGCGGCTACAAAGGTGAATAATAACGATAGGGCTTTTTTCGATTTTACCCCAAGAAGGATTTTCGTGAAGACGTAGAGGAGTAGGTCTTTCATGAAGTAAATTCCAGCGACCATGAACATCAGTAGTAATATGACTTCAAAGTTACTTTGTGCTTCAAGATAAACCGCTTCGGGAGGTGCCATGCCAATGAAAATGGCTTCTATAGCGAGTAAGCCACCCGGTTGCAGGGGGTAACATTTCAACGCAAGTGCCAAGGTAAAAATAAATTCTAATATCAATATCCAGCCGGTTACGAAGGGGCCGACAGTGTAAAGAAGAATGGGATTCAAAATCAAAAAGACGATGATCGTCTGCTTGTACCATTGTGGTGCTTGGCCCAAAAAGTTGGCCATAAAGGCTTGGGGCATGGTTTGCGCCATGTGTAACTCCTAAAAATTCGATGGGTATCAAAAACGTGTGCTCTAGATCCTGAACATAATACATTTTTTTAGTTTTGCAGGGTATCCCTGCGTTATTTTTGTGAATTTGACGCTTTTGCTGGATTATTGGTCGCTCAGTTTGTCGAAAAGCAGCAGCATGGCTTCACCGTAGTGCTTTACTGAGCGCGACAGGCGACAGCATTTATCGTTAATAATGTGATGCAAGTATCTGTAAAGCCCGATAATCACACACTCTCCCAGCACAATTGAGACTATACTTATCACTACTCGGTACGTAAAAATTTTCTCGGCCTGCGTATTGACTGATTAGGAGTGTTTGTGAGTTTAAAGGTGAGTATTAATCTGGGCTCTTTGAAGTTGATTCAGGATGAGTTGAGTTTTGCGATTAAGCAGTCCGCCAGCGATTTTGAAACTTATATGGAATCGGGTAGCGATGGCGATCTCTCTGAAAGCTGCAAAAACTCTATGGTTCAGGTAGGTGGGGCATTTCGTCTTCTAGAATATCCCGGCGCGGCAATGATTGCCGATGAAATGGCCACGCTAATTAGCGCCATTGCAGATCCAGTGCGTAAAACAACGAAAGCAATGGTTGATGCCCTGACACATGCCTATTTTGTGTTGCCGCGATATATCGAATATGTATCACACTGTCAGAGCGAGCTGCCAATATTGGTTATACCCTACATCAATGAAATGCGAGTCAGCCGCAAAGAAAATTTATTGCCGGAATATCACAGTAGCGCTATCACTATGGACGTCGATAGCGGAGTCTCAACGGTAGCTGCCGACGCGGACATAAAATTACTATTAGCGACGCTGCCCCGACTAAGGTACATGTATCAAATAGGTCTTGTGGGTATTTTAAAGCATCCCGGCAGTGGTCCTCACTACCTGTTTATGTCTAGGGCAGTGGTTCGTATAGCCGCATTGCTGGGGAGCCATCCTCAAGCCGAAGTGTGGCATTTATGTGCACTAGTTCTCGATGCTATGGCCGCTGAAAAACTTGAGATAACACTTAATCGAAAGCGTGATTTAGCCAGTGTTGAGAAGTTGATGCGGAATCTGGTCAGTCAAAAGGAACAAGGCTTAAATCAGGATACCGAGCAACTGAAGAAAAACTTGTTGTTTATGCTGATGCTGACGACACACGAGGCAACATCAATTGACACCGTTCGTCAGCTTTACTCGTTACCAGTACTCAACATAAATGATGACGATATCGTCGCAGAGCGCATTGCTATGCATGGGCCTAGCCAGGAAACGATTGAGGCAGTCATCGGAGTGCTTCGTGAAGAGTTGCGGAATGCCAAAGATATCTTAGAGCTGGGTTCCCAAAATAATGGCATTGAAGACGAGGATCTGACCTTGTTAAAAGTGACTATTGCCCGAGTAGCGGATACGCTGAACCTACTGAATCTGCATGGCCCGCAAGACATACTGAAAGCGCAATTGGACGAAGTTAATCGTTGGGAAAATGGTTTCTGTGGTGCGGCTTTGACCGGTTTTATCGATGCCGCCGATACCTTGCTCTACATAGAGGGCGCATTGGAAGGCTTGGATCGTCGGCAGCTAACTGTTGCTGAGCTGAATCAGGCAACTGAGTTGACCCGCAGAAAAATTATTGCCGGCAGTCAATTAGCGCAAGCAGAGCAGCTGGTTATAGAAGAAGCCCAAACAAGTCTAGCGCTGGTCAAAAGGGCGATTACATCCTACGTCGATTCAAATTTTGATGCGACTCATGTTGCCAATGTCCAATTCGCGTTCAATACCGTTCGCGGCGGATTATACATGCTTAACTATCTTCGAGCCGCGGCCGTCGTGCAAAGCTGTAGTGCATTTTTGGCTCAGCAAATTGATGAAAAAAATCTCGGAGAACAGCATCAGCAATCACTTGAAACGTTCGCTGATGCGCTGATTAGTTTGGAATATTATCTTATCGAAATGGAGAATCGTAAAGATGTTAATGATGATATTCTTCGGGTAGCAGAGGATAGTCTGGAGGCTCTTGGGTATAAAGTAGAAGCTCCAGTTGAGCCGCTGGACCCATAAATGGCTTATACAATACTGGCTGGACTTATTATCGCCGTCGCATTGTTGACAGTGCTTTTTGCAAGTCGTTTGTTGTTTAAAGGGCGGTGGGTTATGGGCTGGTTGCGAGGTATGGCAGGGATGTCGCTGCTGCTGGGCTCCGTAGTTTTGGCTTTCGGCGCTATCGACTTTTACACCTATAAGCAGCTCAGCAAGGAGCAAGCGATTGCGACTATCAGTTTTACTAAGGTCGAATCGCAAATATACCGAGCGTCGCTCGTAAATAGTGAAGGCGTGGAGCAAATTTTTGAACTACGCGGTGATCTATGGCAGCTGGATGCGCGCATTATCAAATGGAATAATTTTTTTGCCGGAGCAGGGTTGGGACCAGGATATCGTCTCGATCGCCTCAGTGGTCGTTATTATGCACTCGAGGAAGAAAAATCGGTAGAGCGCACTGTTTTCCAGCTTGGCAATAGTAAAAGCGTTATTGATCTATGGATCTGGGCGCGTCAATTTGGAAAAACCATTACAGTTGTTGATGCGTCTTACGGTAGTGCAACCTATTTGCCCATGGAAGATGGCGCTTTATTTTCAGTTGTTTTGTCAAACAGCGGCCTGCTTGCTAGACCTCTTAATGAAAAAGCGAGAGTGGCTGTCAATCGCTGGGACTAATTTACATCTAGGGGACGTCTTGACTTAAATCAGGTAAGCCTCCAAGATCCACTTTTTAAAGCGGGTTAGTCGGGCCACATAGCCGTCCTATCAGTCAATCTATTTGGGGTAAAGCATTGGAATTTTTGAGTAACTATGGCTTGTTTTTAGCTAAGGCCGTCACGATTGTTGTAGCAGTCTTGTTCGTTGTTATCGGTGTTGTCGCTGCGGGTGGACGTCACAAGAAAGAGGTCGGCGGTCAGATTGAGGTCACATTCCTTAACGATGAATATGATGACCACGAACATGCGATAAAATCGGTTATTCTCGATGAGGATCAATTAAAGGCAGAACATAAAGCGGAGAAGAAGCAGCAAAAAGCGGAAAAGAAGCAGAAGAAGGGCGAGCTAGAAGATCCTAAAAAACGTATTTATGTGCTGACCTTTGACGGTGATGTAAAAGCATCAGCAGTCTCAAGCTTGCGAGAAGAAATCACTGCAATTCTGACAGTTGCCACCGCCGACGACGAAGTGGTGTTATGCCTCGAAAGCCCAGGTGGAATGGTACATACCTACGGTTTGGCGGCTTCCCAGTTGGCGCGAATTACTAAGCAAAATATTCCTTTGACAGTTGTCGTCGATGCCGTGGCTGCTAGCGGTGGTTATATGATGGCGTGCATTGGTAATAAAATATTGGCAGCACCATTTGCGGTCATCGGTTCGATTGGTGTTGTAGCCGAGCTGCCTAATTTCCACCGATTGCTGAAGAAAAATGACATCGATTTCGAATTATTCACCGCCGGCGAGCACAAGCGCACAGTAACTATGTTTGGGGAGAATACAGATAAAGGTAAAGCAAAGTTTGTAGAAGAGCTGGAAGATACTCATGAGCTTTTTAAGAGTTTTGTCAGCGAGCATCGCCCACAAGTCAATGTCGCCGAGGTAGCAACAGGCGAGGTTTGGTACGGGCAGCGGGCGATTGAGAATAATTTAATTGATGATATTCAAACAAGCGACGAATATCTAATGTCGAAGCGAAGTGATTCCAATATTTACAGAGTCAGTTTTGAAACGAAGAAGACACTGCAGGAAAAGCTCGGTTTTGCCGCGCAGTCGGTAACAGAAGGGGTTGTTAATAAGCTGGTCGAACGATTTTCTAGCGATCACAAATTTTAGTCAGTTTAGGCGGCGGTAAAGGTTTTCAGCGGTTAGCTGGCCCTGCTATTAGCACCGATAGCTGTTTTCACTGGAGATGGCTTTTTATCGATTTTTGCCAGAGCTGGCTGGGCTGAGAATTGCTGCCCCATGGACGGCTCTTTGGATCTGGCTGGACGTTGAAATAGGGTAGGGTTTAAGCTGCCACCTCGGCGATATACTTTAACCTCCCCAATAATATTCGAATAGTTCCTCCGGTGAGCTAACGGTCACTGCTGGCTTTGAGGTGTAAGCTCTGTCGCTACTAAGCAGCAAAGGTGCATTCAGTACTCGGATTTCAGAGCGGGGGTATTTTTAGCCGCTCAGTTCTCTGTCTTCACGCTGCTCGGTGTAAAGGTACTAAAGTCTTTCAACACTGCACTATCGTCAGGATCTATTTTCCACTCGTTATCTTTAACTTGTTGTTGCAGGTTCTGCATGAACTGATAACGCGTTTGCGTCAGGCGTGCTATTTGTTCGTCATCTTTGAGTATGGTTGGATGGATAAAAACCATTAAATTCGTTTTGGTATGTGATGTTCCTTTACTGCTAAACAGGCTACCCAGATAGGGAATATCACCAAGCAGTGGAACTTTCTCGATTATCTCAGTTTCCTCGTCATTAATTAATCCACCGATAACCAGCACTTGATCATCTCTAATTAGTGCCTTCGTAATTATTTCTCTTTTATTGGTAACGATATCAGACGCAATGTCGATAGATGGGGCGATGGTTTCTGTCTTCTGATGAATTTCAAGTGTAATAGAATCCCCCTGATTGATTCTCGGTGTCACCACCAATGATGTGCCTATGTCTTGGCGCTCAATCGTCGTAAAAGGATCGTTGGTGGAAGAGGCGGAACTAGTAGCTTGACCCGTAATAAAAGGAACATTTTGGCCAACCAAGAGAGACGCTTCTTCATTGTCAATTGCAACAATGGTCGGCGTGGAGAGAATGTTGGCATTCTGTGTTGCGCTCAGAGCACGCAGCGCTGCTTGTAGGTCACCACCGTTAAAATAGCCGAAGGTAAAGCCTCGCCCTGCAGAAAAGGGCAGTGCGCTGCCGTCGCTAGGTGCATTGGCAAGTGGCAGGTTGCCTAGCGTGTTGACGGCGCCAACAATCGAGTTATCGGGGTCTGTGATCCAGGTAACGCCAACATCGCTGGCGAGCTCGCCTCTCACTTCTACTAATATGGCCTCAACCATGACTTGTGCGCGGCGAATATCTAATTGAGAAATGATGCTCTTCATGGTGGTTAATATTGATGGTGGTGCATTAATAACCAGAGCATTGGCGCTTTTACTGGCTTCGATACTGATATTTGAGTCGGTGTCCTTTTGATTGCTCTGTATGCTTTTAGCAAGATTTTCTAGGATGGGAACAATTTCACTGGCATCGACGTAGTGTAGGTAGACCACGTCGGTGTTGCCTTGGCCGTCTAATGGCTTATCCAATTTTTTAATCAGGTTACGGAACTGCTTGCGCTTGGCCGGATCTCCCGCTAGTAAAATACTGTTCGAACGCTCGTTGATAGAAATAGTAATGTTTAGGGCGCTAGCCTGCTGCGACCCGGAAGGGAGTAACGTTGAAAGACTTTGCAATATGCTCTCAGCGTCTGCATGCTGCAAAACGATCACGTCGATCTCACTGTCACTGGTTTTATCCAGTTGCTGTATAAGCTCTTGGGCTGAGCTGATGTTGGAGGCATGGTCAGCCAGAACGAGGGCGTTAGTGGCTAAATAGGGTTTGATGACTGCATCTTTACTCATCAGTGGCCTTAGGGCTTCGGCCATTTGTAGGGCTGATGTGTTTTCGATTTTTATGATGCTGACAACCATGTCTGCAGTGGTCGACGACGCTGCATAGGGCAGCGCACCGCTCGCGGCAATAGACCGTGGTACGATTTTAAGCGCCTCGGGAGTTTCGATAACGGCATACTCATGAACTTGCAATACCGATAGGAAGACTTGATAAGCTTCATCGACGGTCAGCGGTTCGGGTGATAGCACCGTTACTTTGCCTTTCACATCCCGGTGCACCACAATGTTTTTACCCGTATTGTCTGCCACCCATTGAATCAGTGCGCGAATATCCGCATCGCGCATATTCATCGTTAATTTTTCTGCGGAGTAGGCCAGCTGCGATAGGCTAAGTAATGTCGCTGCAATGAGTAGGCATTGAATGAGGCGTGCTTTTAATGGATGTCTTTTGTGCATTTACCGGCTTCCTGTTATCGCTTTTCACGAGCTCTATTACGCAGATCTTGCAGTCGTTTGCGTATGAGGGCTTGTCTTTGCTCAGGCGTCATCGCTGCACTGCTTAGCTGCGTGACTGTCTGGTCTATTTCCTGTTGGCTCATATTACTCTGCACAAATTTTTGAATCCCATCGGGAATTCTACTGCCTGTATTATTAGCAGCCGTGCGGTTGACGCCAGTCTTGTCGTCATCCGTCAGCTGGTTAACGGGAAATTGAAGCGTTTCTAATTCTCCATTGCGAGATAAAACGACTCGATCAGCGTACACTTGGCGCAATTCCGCTTGTCCGTAGAGACGATTACCTACTCGATATGAGCGTGTTTTTCCGTCGGGGCCCTCAATAATGGCACTGCCGCGCTCAGGATTAGTCGATGTAAATGCTCCCCGTAAAAGGAGCTGCATATTAGTTGACGGGAAATCTGGTCGACCTGCTAATGATTGATCGTCGGAAAGGCGTCCAAACAGGTAACTGGACGCGATTGCACTGGCCTTGTATGCAACGGCCGCGTCGCTAGGATCTCGAGGTGCCGATGCCGACTGGTCAGGTGCAAACTGATAGGTAGAGTAAGCTATCAACAACTGGCGTCCCAGTATTATCACGATAATGAGGGCCAGCGCGCCAGCAGCATAATAGTTGATGCGTATCGCATCCATATTGGATACTTTGTCGTAAAATCGGTTCAACACAATAGCCATTAAAACCTGTCGGTAATGTGGTTGACTCGAATTATAGCGTAGGAACAAGAACTTAGGCATGAAACTTAGTGGATTTTGCAGGGATATCTATTATTCTTGACGTGCGGCGTATTAAAAAGAGAGAACAATGGACATCAGCAGCACAAAACTGACCAATTTACCTTTCGGCTTCGCCAAGCGCCATGGCGTTTTTTTGCGCTATGAGATCGGCTCATCGAGTCCTGTGCTATGTCATCAAACCACGTTAAACCCATCGATTTACGCTGAAGTTCGTCGTTTTTTACAGCTGCCCTTTCAGTGTTTGCAGTTGCAATCTGACGAGTTTGACCTGCAGTTGGCCGCCGCCTATGAGCGCAATTCTCTTGAAGCTATGCAAATGGTTGAAGATTTGGGGGAAGAGATTGACTTGGCCAGTCTGGCAAATGCAGTGACTCAAACAGAAGATTTAATGGATCAGGAGGGCGATGCACCGATCATTCGGTTAATTAATGCAGTATTGGCTGAAGCGATTAAGGAAGGTGCGTCAGATATTCATATCGAGACGTTTGAGAAGCGCCTTTTGGTTCGGTTTCGAATTGATGGCGTGCTTCGTGAGGCAGTAGAGCCACGACGTGAACTTGCGCCGCTGCTAGTGTCGCGAATTAAAGTGATGGCCAAATTGGATATTGCTGAAAAACGAGTGCCGCAAGATGGACGGATTTCGCTAAAGGTGGCTGGACGGGAAATAGACGTTCGGGTGTCAACAATGCCATCCAACAATGGCGAGCGTGTGGTATTGCGACTACTGGAAAAGCAAGCAGGTCATCTAAGTCTTAACGCATTGGGCATGCCTCGCCTTCGCGATCAGCAGTTTAGCCAGCTACTGAATCGGCCCCACGGAATTATTCTGGTAACCGGGCCCACCGGCTCAGGCAAGACCACAACGTTGTATGCGGGGCTCTCATCTATCAACAATAGCACTCGAAATATTCTTACTGTCGAAGACCCGATCGAATACAACCTAGAAGGTGTCGGTCAAACACAGGTTAATGCCAAAGCCGATATGACCTTTGCCCGAGGTTTAAGGGCGATGTTGCGACAGGACCCAGATGTGGTCATGGTGGGAGAAATTCGGGATTTGGAAACCGCCGAAGTTGCCGTGCAAGCTTCATTAACCGGCCATTTAGTCTTGTCAACACTGCATACAAACAGTGCTGTTGGGGCCATTACCCGGCTTCGTGATATGGGTATCGAGCCGTTTTTATTGGCAACCAGTATGATCGGTGTCTTGGCACAACGACTGGTGCGTGTGCTTTGTGACCACTGTAAAATTGCCCATCTACCGACGCCAATGGAGCGGGAGTTTCTCGGTGATGCCTTCGACGAGGATATTAAAATATTCGCCCCTGCCGGCTGCGAACACTGCAATCATCTTGGTTATCGAGGGCGAACCGGAATTTATGAATTGCTAATCGTTGATGAGCAAATTAGAAGTTTGATTCATGGCGAGTCAGGTGAAGAAGATATTATCAACGCAATGCGGATGAAAAGTATGTCTGGTATTCGTGCGGATGGTCGCTCTCGCATCATTGAAGGTACTACCACCGTTGATGAAGTGTTGCGGGTAACCTTGGAGGAGTAAATGTCAGCGTTTTCATACGCGGCTCTTGACGAAAGCGGCACAGAACAGAGTGGGATTATTGAGGCTGATACGTCTCGGCAAGTTCGGCAGATATTGCGGGACCAAGGATTGTCACCCTTGCAGGTTGTTAACACCGGGGCAATGATTACCCCGAAAAATCTCGATGACCAGAAAAAACTGCTGTCGTTTTCCCGTAGTCCATCATTAAAAGTTGCCGAACTAGCTGTTATTACCCGGCAGTTGGCGACCTTGATACAGTCGGCAATGCCGCTGGAAGAAGCGTTAACTGCAATCTCCCAACAAACAGACAGTAATAAGCTCCGCGGCATTGTGTTGAATGTACGCTCAAAAGTGATGGAGGGGCATTCACTGGCGCATAGCATGGCGGATTACCCGAACGCGTTCCCCGGCCTTTTTCGGGCGACTGTGGCGGCTGGAGAGCATTCCGGGCACTTAGAGTTAGTGCTAAACAGGCTGGCGGATTACACTGAAAATGCCTATCAGTCTCGGCAAAAGACTAAGCTTGCTCTGTTGTATCCAGCGATTTTGTTCTTCCTGGCTATTGCTATTGTGTCAGGACTGATGGCTTTTGTGGTTCCTGATGTTGTTGATGTTTTTATTGGCCAGGGGCAGGAACTGCCGCTACTCACCCGTGGTTTGATAAGTTTGAGTGACTTCGTTGTCAGTTACGGTCTGTTACTGCTTGTGTTAATTTTTGCAGCTGTCGTGGTGGCCCGCTATTCGTTAAAAAATGAGGCTGTGAAGCTACGTTGGCATCGTCTTTTGTTGAGAATGCCATTGATTGGCCGTTTTTCTCGCGGCAGTAATACCGCTCGCTATGCAAGTACATTAAGTATTTTGACCAGTAGTGGCGTACCCTTGGTGGAGGCGATGAAGATTGCTGCGGAAGTCGTTGAAAATTGCTTTCTCCAGCAGGCTGTCCATCTGGCAACGCAACAAGTACGAGAGGGCGGCAGTATGCATCAAGCACTGGAGCAAAGCGGTTATTTTCCGCCGATCATGATTCATATGATCGCCAGTGGTGAAGCCAGCGGTGAGTTGGACACCATGTTAGAGCGGATTTCGGATAGTCAGCAAAAAGAATTGGATAATTTAGTTGCAACTCTAATAGGCATTGCTGAACCGGTTATGCTGGTATTTATGGGCGGGGCCGTGCTGATAATAGTAGTGGCCATATTGCAACCCATATTTGATCTTAACCAAATGATTTAGCAGATAACGACAGCGGTGAGGCAGTATGATGAAAAGGCAAGTATCGGGATTTACCTTGATAGAAATTATGGTAGTGGTGGTCATTATAAGCGTGCTGATTGGTCTAGTGGCTCCTAATATTCTGGGACGGGTTGATGAAGCTCGAGTCACGGCAGCTCAGACTGATATCGCCACTATTGAACAGGCACTTGAAATGTATAAGCTGGATAACTATCGGTATCCGACTACCGATCAGGGGATAACGGCACTGGTCATATTACCGACAACATCACCGATACCCAAAAAGTGGAATCCAGCGGGTTATCTGAAGAAAAAGAAGCTTCCGGTTGACCCTTGGGGAGGCCAATACCAATACCTGAGTCCCGGGGCTACCGGTCCATTCGATCTGTATTCCTTGGGGGCCGATGCGAAGGAAGGCGGCGACGGTTATGACGCGGATGTTGGCAATTGGTAGTGTCACATTGATCAAGAGTACCGCTGAGCAGATTATCGTCGAGTTACCAGCATGTTAATGCACCAAGGCAGAGCGTCGGTCTTAGGTTTTACATTAATAGAATTGCTGTTGGTGTTGGTGGTTGTTTCTATCATGGCGTCGCTATTAGTTGTATCGATCAGCGATAATCCGGCACAACAAATGGACCGAGAAGCAGCGAGATTGAAAGCCGTTCTGAATATGGCTTCAGAGGAGGCATTGATGCAGGGACTTGAGATCTCGCTGGCAGTTACAGAGTCTCCTGAGGGCGTTGGTGGCTATCAATTTTTGTTACTCGACCCTAATGATCTGTCTTGGCAAAACACTGCAGATAAGCCGTTTAATTTCCATGCATTACCCGCAGATATGTCTATGCAGGTGTTATCAACTGATGGGCCGTCACAGTCGCCACAGTTTGGTCGGCAGATGGAAAAATTACAGCAACTGAAGAGTGAAAAGCGTTGGAAACCTTTATTGCTGTTTCTTTCAAGTGGCGAAAATACACCTTTTTCAATTACGCTGAAACACAAAGCGTTTGACGGCCAGATTAGCATCAATAGCGATGGTATGTCGGGAGTTACGATAAGGTGACTGCTAGTAGTGGGGCGCCAGCCGTTGTGGGCCGACAACGATATAGTGGGGGCTCCCTGATTAAGACGGGCACAGGTTTCACTTTATTGGAGGTATTAATCGCGCTCGCGATATTGGCGATATCATCGCTGGCTATCATAGGACAAGTTGGCCAGAGTCTGAGTCGAGTTCAACAATTGCAGTTACAGACAACCGCTATTATTGTTGCTGAAAATCAAATGGCGGTTGTTCAGATTAGCCCGAATTGGCCGAGTTTAGGCCTAAAGACTAATAGGGTTACGTTGGCAGACGCCCAATGGCTGGTGCAAACGGATGTCAGTACTACTAGCGATCCTTGGTTAAGAAAAGTAGAGGTCACTGTTAACTATGGTGATGCTTTGGATAGGCGTGAAACTCCTGCAATTTTGGCTCGGTTGGTCAGTTACAGAGGTTTGCACTAGTCATGAACCGATCTAAATCAGCTGCTGGACTTACCCTATTAGAAGTGTTGATAGCGCTGAGCATTTTTTCGTTGATCGGTGTCGCGTCCTATCGAGTTTTGAATACGTCTATAGCAAGTCAACGCATAGGTGCTGTGCTCTCCGCAGAGCTATCAGCGGTACAGAAGACCATTCTCATTGTTGATAGAGATTTACAGCAGATTATACGTCGTCCAATCCGATCAAATGAAAACGTGTCTAAAGACTACCTGGTGGTGAATCGCGAAAACTATCCGCTGGAATTCACTCGGGGAGGACGACGAAATCCTCTTGAGTTATCGCGCAGTTCAATGATTAGAATAGCCTACGATGTTGGTTTGCATCCGCAGGTAACAAACAAAGAGAGTGAATTTTACCAGAGTGAAACAGTATTCCTTAGGCGGCATATTTGGTCTGCACTCGACCGCACTGAGGACGAGCAGCCGCTAATCCAGCCGCTGCTAGCCGATGTCAGAGATCTTGCTGTTGCGGTTATTACCGAGAGCGGAAAGCAGATCAATTGGCCTCCGGAGAAAGTTGAAAAAGGGGCATCCCAAGAAAACCCCTTAGCCATCGAAATGTCCTGGGTTTACGGGGACAGAGAGCTCCCCATCAGTCGCGTTTACCAGGTGCTATAAATGGCTAGTGGCAGCAGACAGCGAGGGATCGCCCTAATTACGGTGTTGTTGGTATTTGCATTAGCCGCAATTATTGCCAGCGATGTTGCGTCCCGTATCTATCGTGATATTCGTAAAACGAGTAATTTGATCAATAGCAAGCAAGCCTACCATTATGCATTGGCCGGCGAGCAATTTGCCCGACAAATCCTATTCAGAGATTACCGTGATGAAAAAGAACTTCATGTTGACGCTTTAACCGATGCCTGGGCAAATATCGGTGAAATATTTAATATTGAAGAGGGTGGTATGACAATTAAGATAATCGACTTGCAGAGTAAGTTTAACATCAATAATGTAGTCGATGATCAAGGACTAGCCAATTTGGCATCGCTGGAGCAGTTTCGTCAGTTGCTATCTGTTCTCAAGATCGACCAGTCAGTCGCTTCCAAGCTGGTCGACTGGCAGGACGCTAATCGAAGCAAGTTGAAAAACGGTGCCGAAGATGAAGCGTATCAGCCATTAGGGTATCTGCCAGCAAATCGGCCGATGGTTGATCGAACAGAACTCCGACTGTTAGATGAATTGAGTACCGAAGACTACACTGTATTGAAGAGCCATATCGTTGCCTTGCCTCTAACCGTTAACGATAAAAAAATTGGCTCAACAAAATACAACTTGAATACGCTAGATGCTAAGATAATCGAAGCATTATTGGACCCTAGTCGTTCAAGTGATTTAGCTAAGATAGCAGCCCAGCAAAAAAAAGGGGGCTATGACACTGTGCTGATGTGGTCTGCTAACGATTTTTTTCAAGGGCTGACCGTGTCAGGTAGCCAATTGAGTGTGAACAGTGAATTTTTCGAAATTAGTATCGCGGTAAAATATGATCAGCATGTCAGTATACTTCGAACACATCTGTATCGGGATAGTAGCGACGGTAAAATTACGGTGCTAAAGCGACAGCAAGGTATTGAGTAAACTATGAACAATCAACTCGTCATTCGTTTGCGCGAAATAGAGCTGACGTTATCCTCTGAGGTTGACTGGGGTTTGTTCGATGGTGACGGTCAGCATCTTTGCAGCAGCAGTAGCCCGTTAGCCCAGCTGAGGCTAAATGCCAACAAGGTGATTGACGAATTTTCTATTGTTGTCATTGTTCCTGGCGAAGCGATTAACCTGCTATCGCCGTCTTTTCCTTCGCGACAACTCAAGCAAATCAAGCAGGCTCTGCCATTTATGGTAGAAGAGATGATTGCTGATGAAATTGAAAATGTGCATATTGCGCTGCCGGACCAGTTTGACGGTGCAGATGGTGTCGTCGATTTGGCGGTCGTTAGTCATGCAGTGCTGATTAATTGGCTTGATATATTACATAGCGTTAAATTGTCTCCCACCAGAATCATCAGTGACGTTTTGTGCATACCATTCCATGCTGGGCAGCTTAGTTTATTATTAGATGACAAGCGCGTCATGATGCGGAGTGGCCAGCACAGCGGACTAGTACTACCCATCGAAGATTTCGGCTTTTTGTTTGCTAGCTGGATCGGGCAGCATTCTAAACAAGATGCTGTTTCAGCCAAACCTGTTATTAACATCGCCTACAGTAGTCAGTCGAACAGTGGTAGCAGCGCTAGCAGTGATGACCGATTAGTCGATACAAATGGTCATGTGGAGCCAGAAGTTGTAGCTTTTGTTCGACAGAATCATCAAGACTGTGAAATCAAAGTTACCGCTTATCATGAACCCATCGCTGAAATTTTAGTAAGCAGCTATTCTAATGAAAGACTTGACCGTCAGCTCAACTTGCTACAAGGCGGCTATGCCGTCTCTGCTGCAGGAAAAAATGACTGGAGCAACTGGCGATCGGTTATATCCGTTGTCGCTATTGGCTTGTTATCCTATCTATTGTTGATGGCAAGCAGTGGCTGGTATTTCAATGGCAAAGGTAATTCCTTGGATGCCGAAGCCGTATTGCTCTACCAGCAATTATTTCCTAACGAACGTCGGATTGTTAGTCCAAAGAAACAAATGCAAAATCATATAAGATTGTCAGGCGGTGGGGAAAATAGTGATTTCTTGCCGATAGTAGCATCACTAGCATCGACCCTTGCCGCTGATAGTGACGAACTGAAGCTTATTGTTGACCAGCTGCGATTCGATGGGGGTTCCGGTGAACTACAAATTCAGCTGCGAAGTTCATCCATTGAAAAATTGGATCAATTGAAACGGAATCTGGAGGGCATCGGCTGGGAAGTGGATATCAATTCAGCTGCGGAACAAGATGATTATGTTATGGGCCGACTGGTCATGAGGAGACTCTAGTGAATTTTTCGATAAAAGATTCAGGCGTTTTACAGCAATTCTCCGTGCGCTACGAAAGTCTAGAAAATCGTGATCGTTTAGCGATAAAGTTGCTACTGGGTTTCATTGGCACGGTGATTATCATTTTCGGAATGATTTTGCCTGCTAGCAACTACAAAGCGAGTTCTGAGGCATATTACAGAAACAGCCTTGAGACTTTAATGTGGATGCAGGGGAACAAACCCTTAGTTGATAGCGTTAGCCAACGAAGGTTGGTGCGAGATTCTGGGCAGTCTCTGCTGGGGATAGCCAATAAAACATCAAAAGGGTTCAATCTGACGTTTAAACGATATCAGCCTGTTGGAGAATCTGGGTTGAGTTTATGGCTTGAAAATGAGTCATTCAACAATGTTATTTTGTGGCTGGAACGACTCGATAAGAGGCACGGGATCAGTGTCGATGAAATCTCTGTTGATCGAGATGAACAAGATGGCCTAGTGAGTATTCGCTTGGTATTGCAGGGCTAACTCATGTATCAGCAATACTTCGGCTTGACGGAGTCTCCATTCTCTATTGCACCGGACCCCCGGTATCTCTATTTGAGTGACAAACATAGAGAGGCGCTTGGGCATCTGATTTATGGTGTGGGTGACCAGGGTGGTTTTGTTTTACTGACAGGCGAAGTGGGGACAGGAAAGACAACGATTTGTCGCTGTTTATTACAGCAGGTACCCGACAATGCCGAAATTGCGTTTATTATAAATCCTCGCCAAAGTATTAATCAGTTGTTGCAGTCTATCTTCGGTGATTTGGGTTTGCCGCATCAAAAAGGCGACACCAGTAAAGACCTCATTGATCAACTTAATAGTCACTTACTCGACGCTCATTCTCGCGGTATTAATACTATTCTGATAATCGATGAAGCTCAAAACTTGTCGGTTGATGTCCTCGAACAATTAAGGCTATTGACTAATCTTGAAACCAATGAAAAAAAGCTTTTGCAGCTGGTTTTGTTAGGCCAGCCAGAACTTAACGATTTATTGGCTAAGCCCGAATTGCGCCAGTTGGCTCAGCGAGTGACTGCAAGATACCATCTGCCACCGTTGTCTAAACTAGACATAGCGGAATACATAGAGCATCGTTTGGCTGTTGCTGGCTGTCGTGCCCAGTTGTTCCCGCCTTCATCCATCAAAACTATTTTTCAGCTGAGTCAAGGTATACCTCGGCTGATCAATCTTATTTGCGATCGTACCTTGCTGGGAATCTATGCAACCAATCAACAGCAAGCGACGCCGGCAATTGTAAAAAAAGCATCCCAAGAGATATTTCCAGAGAAAGCAGTTTTTCCAAAAAGGCAAGTAGCTTTAATGGGTATTGTCTTGCTGGGCTTAGTTAGTTTTTTGGTATGGGCTTTGCTCAGTGGAGAAGTTACCAAAAAGCTGGGCATATCAAATGAAACTAACCCAGTAGTACAAAAGCAGGTTAATAATGTATCGGCTGTGCCATATCGCTATCCAGTCCCATCAT
>Ga0206126_10003190_pt1 | contig 16837 bp, 15 predicted proteins | sample Helgoland_Spring_5_FD_148621 | JGI IMG/M metagenome (GOLD analysis project Ga0206126, IMG submission 148621) | Pelagic subsurface seawater microbial communities from Kabeltonne, Helgoland, North Sea - Helgoland_Spring_Bloom_20160412_1 | ecosystem: Environmental > Aquatic > Marine > Epipelagic ...
GCCATCATCAGCCAAGGCATCGCCGAAGCCTTTATTTCTGGTGTGCCCCTACTCATTATCGCCGGCAGTTCAGACCACCAGAACTACGGCATAGACAGCCAACAACTGCTACAGCCCCTGACCAAAGCCTGCTTTAAAATCACCGAGCATGAAGAAATAATTAGCACAATATTTACGGCTCACCAGATGGCAGTCAGTGGCAAACCAGGCCCAGTGTTCATCGACATTCCCATCGAATTACAAATGCAAGACGAAGAGCTCGTTCAGCCCCTGCCCGTCCATCTGCACGCCGTCAATGAAGGTTCCCTAGATCAAGAGCACATAGATCCAAAGCACATAGATCACAGCGCCCAGCAACTTTTCAGCGCTGAACATCCCGCCATATATTGCGGTTGGAAAGCCACCAGCGCACAGCCAGAACTCATCGCCCTGGCCGAGTTTCTTTCCGCGCCCGTTTGCAACAGTCTGCAGGGCACTAGCGCCTTTCCAGCAAAGCATCCATTACATGCCGGACTCATCGTCACCCCAAGCGCCAAGCGCGCCCTAAAAGATTGCGACGCATTACTGCTAGTAGGCACCGCCAGCCACGATGGCATCGACCTAGACTATGCAGAGGCCGATTTGCCAGACAATATAATGCAGCTAGAACCAGAGGCGATCAAAGCCCTACTCAGTAAACTGCAAGAAATGCATGCCAATGCCAATACAAATAAAGAAACCAACGACAACAAAGACCGAGCAACCGCAGTCGCAAAAACCATCGCCAAATATAAAAACGAACAAAAAGAAGACTGGCTAGAACACAACAGCAAAGGCCGCGTAAACCCCGCCGTGTTTTTTGATGCCCTAGCCAACGCCACCAACAACGACGCCATCGTCGTCACCGGCCACGGCAACCACCGCACACTGGCCGCCGAACTACTGCCCATCAACAATCCCAGAGGCTTTATCTGCCCCACCAGTTTTAACGCCGCGGGCTACTGCGTGCCCGCCGTCAACGCCATTAAACTCGCCAACCCCAACCAGCAAGTGGTAGGCATAGTAGGCGATGGCGCCATGATAATTAATGGCCTAGAAGCACTCACCGCCGCAAGAGAAAAACTTGGCACTATATATTGCCTATTCAATAACAGCCAACCCAACACTGAGAAAAACCTAGGCCATATACACTGGGACGCCTTCGCCGACGCCCTAGAATGCGGCTACTTCCCCATCGCCAATAACAACGGCATAGACACCATTCTTCGCCGCGCATTAGAAACCGCCGCCCAGGGGCAACCCGTGATAATCGATGTGAGTATCGACTACAGCCGTAAATCTTATTACGCCCAAAGCGAAGAAAAAGCAGCGCACGAAAGGCTGCCGAGTAGAGATACATTAGAAATAGTGAAGCGCGCGATCGTGCGCAAAATCATGGGTGCAAGAGCGAACTAGTAGCTCTCAATATCCTTAGCAAACAGCATCTCAATATTACGAAACGCCTTAAACTCCAAGTGATTGCCACTCGGGTCCTTTACAAATAACGTCGCCTGCTCACCCTCACGCCCTTCAAAGCGCACATAGGGTTCAATCACAAACTCAATCCCATTCGCCTTCATCATCTCCACCGCCTGCTCGTACTGATCCCATTCCATAATTACACCAAAGTGGGAGGCTGGCACTGCATGGCCATCTACAGAATTGGTGGCAGCGGCAGGATGATCTTCAGGGGCGACTAAGTGGGCTACCAGCTGGTGGCCGAAGAAATCGAAGTCTATCCAGCGGTCAGATTCACGGCCGGTGGGGCAGCCTAGGATGCCGCAATAAAAGCCGCGCGCAGCCTCAAGGTTAGTGACGGGGAAGGCTAGATGGAATCGTGGGTAGGACAAGTTGGTCATGGTAGCTACTGGCTAGTGGTCTAAGCAACAATGGTATCACTGGGTCGCAGTTTTTGTTATCCAGAACGTCGGAATTGATAAAAGAACAATCTGGGACCAAGATTCAGAGTCCAAGATTAAGGGTCAGACCTGATTTAGAATGAAATAGCCTAATACCTAAAGCTCAGCCGCAATCACCGATATTTCCACCAACAAACTCTCTCTCGCCATACTCGCTTGAACACAGGCACGCGCAGGCGCATACCCCTCAGGCACCCAGTCGTCCCACACCTCGTTCATCGCGGCAAAATCTTGCATATCCTTGATATAAATAGTCGCAGACAGTATCTGTGTTCTATCGCTTCCCCCTTGCTCTAGTAATGTATCCACCTTCGCCAGCATAGTTTCCGTCTGCTCTTTGATACCTTGCTCCGCATCTGCGCACACCTGGCCACATAAATAAACGGTGCCATTATGTTTCACAATTCTGCTCATGCGTTTCTTTGTTTCAATGCGCTCTATCAATGCTTATACCTTTCTATGCTGGATTATTTTGGTGGGCTGTGGCGCTGCACTATGGCAGCTATGGCCCGTCATTATTTTATGCGAGGGAGTCTAGCGCACTGCGTAAACGTTGCGTTAGGTGTTTTGGATAGGCGTTGGTCAGAGACACTGCGTCGCATTGCTGAAACTGTTTGAATTTTTTGATGGCCTCTACAAAGGCTGCAATCAAAAAATCCTCATCAAACGGGTGATCTTCCAAGTAGAGTGACTTAATCTCTAGATGGCTGACCTTGCGATGGGCTTTGCAGTCCATGCGCCCAATAAACTCACCCCGATAAAGTAGCGGCAGAGAAAAGTAGCCATACTGTCGTTTAGCTTCGGGCACATAGCATTCAATTTGATAGTCATATTCAAACAGCGCCCTTAGCCTATCTCGCTGAATCACTGCATTGTCGAATGGAGAGAGTATCAGCATGCGGTTACTCATCCTTGGCAACGGGCACTCAAGGGCACCAGACTCCAGAATAAATACCTCACCGCTACCTAGCTGTATCTGCTCTAACATTCCCTGTCCCAGCCGATCATTCACTAGGTCTTTTACCGCTCTGCGCAGCTCAGCATTGCGCCGCAGATAGGTAATGCCTTTAAGTGACAGCAGCCCATGGCAGCGCAGCTGTTGATCAACCAGATGTGCCGCAAATTCCTCTATGCTGGGCATCTGAGTATTCACCTGAGAGGGAAGCACTCGCTCGGTGAGATCGTAGCTCTTCTGAAATCCCTCACGGTTACACACCATAAGGTCCCCTTGCATATACATCTGCTCAAGGGCTTTTTTGGCCGGTTTCCAATCCCACCAGCCTGTACCTGTTTTTTTGGTCTCGGTTTCTAAATCTCGGGAGCGCAGAGGACCCTCGGAGCGAATACGCGCCAACAGTTCCCGGATAATTTTCTTATCAGGATTTTTATACCAGTGGGTTAGGCCACTTTTGAGGGCATGCTTGTAGGGTAGGGAAAAACGAAAATCGTCTATGGGCAGAAAGGCTGCCGCATGAGACCAGTACTCAAAGATGTCGCCATTAAGTAAGAGTTCATTGATCATGGCTGGCTTGAACTTGGGCACTCTAGAATGAAGAACATGGTGGTGCGCGCGCTCCACCACCGAAATGGTATCGATCTGCACATAACCTAGATGATTAATGGCTTTAAGCGCACCAGCCATTCCGTACCCAAATGGCTGCACCTGAAGTAAACCTTGGGCAGCTAGAGAAATGCGGCGTAACCGAGCTAAGGCCTGTGGCTGTGTTATTTCAATCATGCTTATATTGGCCAGAGGGTAACATTAGCATCAGAAACTCTTGTGGCCCGACTACCCTCAATTGGTGGTTAATTTGAAGAACATCCGCACTTCTTATATAAGGATTCGCTCGCGTTATAACACTTTATGCTTTCACAACGTCGGCCTAGTTAACTGCTGTACCTGCGGATAAACGCCGTTAATAGTTACCCCTAAGCTTTTTACTTGCGGCTAATTTACGGCCAATTTATGGCTATATAAATTAATTAGGGGTCAGGAAAGATAACCGCAAAAATCTAACCCATAGAATCTATTAACCAGCCACAAACCTCAAACGCAACAACGGCTGCCCTGTCGGTTCATGATGTTTTTCCTCTAGAAGCTCAAAGCCATATCTAGCGTAAAACTTACGACCAATGGTATTAGCCTTAAAAACCTCGAGCTCAAGACTACTATAAAGCTCATTAGCTTTGTCCATTAAGGCCTTACCAATACCTTTGCCATGATAATTGGGCTGCAGGAACATCGCGCCAATCTCATTACCCATCAGAGCAACAAACCCCACGACCTTGCCGTCGAGTTCGGCAACCCAGGTATCTGTATTAGGCATGTATATTTCGGCAATATCTTTGCGTTGTTGGGCCAGAAAATCTTCTGTCATAAACGGATGGGCTAGTCGAGTCGCTGCCTCCCAAGAAGAGAGCACGGCCTCTAAATCAGAGGTGTTATATTGTCTTATGTTCACCAATTCTTGTCCTTTTACTTATCGTCGCTGTCGTGGATTATTACTCATATAAGAAAGCGCTCTCAGCCAGCGTCTGTAGCACCTGCTGAGAGCTAACTAAAAAATACCCAATAGCTCAGAGGGAATTATAATAGCTGTCTTTAATATAGACCATGGGGTGCTGAGCACAGGCTTGTTGACGGCGAAATATCTGGCCCGATAGCTGCGATATGGGAAATGCCTATCAGCAAAAATAGACATAAATGATTATTCCCCATCAATCCTTAGGATACTTTATGGACACTGAGGTTTCAGCCGGCGCCTAAGTTTTTCAATGCGCCTTCAATATCCCGGCAAAGGTCATCTGCATCTTCAAGCCCTACATGAAATCTAACTAATCGGCCTTCATCGGGCATGTGTTTTTCGGCACGAAGATGATGGGGAATGGCTGGCATAACCAAGCTTTCAAAACCGCCCCAGCTAGTTCCTAAGCCAAACAGGTTTAGACCATTAATAAAGCCTTCAAATTGCTGTTCGTTGCAGGGCTCTAGTTCGACAGTGAAAGGGCCAGCGGCGCCGGTGAAGTATTTCTGCCAGAGATAGTAATCATTACCCTTGTTCTTACTTAGGGGTGGGTAGAAAATTTTCTTTATTTCAGGGCGCTCAGATAACCAAGAGACAACAGCCATGGTGCTTTCTTGGTGCCTTTCCATTCTTACTGACAGCGTGCGTAGGCCTCTTAATGTGAGCCAGCATGAGTCTGGCGCGGCATGGGATCCGAAGCGATCACACCAGTCTCTGACTGGATTCATAGCCTCATAACTTCCGGTGATTAGGCCGAGCATAGTGTCGGAGTGACCATTGATATATTTGGTAGCCGCATGAATAGAAATATCAATGCCAAAGGAATGAGGTTTAAAGAATATTGGGGTGCCCCAGGTAGAGTCGCAGGCCACCGGGATTTTGTGTGTTTTGGCTTCGCTACAGATGCGCTCTATATCAAACAACTCCATGCGAATAGACGAAGGCACTTCTATATAGACGAGACTGGTTTCTGGCTTGATGAGGTCTTTAATATTTTCATTGGGCCCAAAATAGCTGACCTTCGTGCCTTGATTAACAAGTTCCTGTTCGCAAAACTTTTGCGTTAAACCGTAAACACCTTCGCTGACCAAAATGTGTTTCCCGGGGCCTGCATGGGAACCCAGTACCGCAACAATGGCACTAAGACCAGAGGCTGTGGCAATGCAGGTTTCTGCATTCTCAATGTCGGCCATGGCCTTCTGTAATTCAAATGAGGTTGAGGTGCCAGAACGCCCGTAACGCAAGGCTTCGAAAACTGGCGTGGTGTAGGATTCTTTGAAGGCAGCCAAACTAGGAAACACGACTGTTGAAGTTCTCACTAGCGGGGGACTAACGCCGGTTGCCTGACCATTTGAGGCGCGACCTAAGTGGCCCAGTTTAGTGTCTATTTTCATGCCTACCCTTTTCTCTGATGAATGCTTGATTTGGGTTCACCCGAGGCATGTATAGTTTAGTAGCCCGGCGGGATAGCCTTTGTTGTGGCCCACAAATTACCATTATGTAGACTGTGAGTACAACGGGGGGCTTCGAGCCAAATTTACAGCTCTGACGTCTTTGAAGTATTAATGGGGATTTTGCCTTACTGAACGGCTCACCTAAGCAGCAAGTGCTACCTAAGCCTCGTGTAAAAGTATCTCCGCTTGAACCTGATCGATAAGTTCTTGCAACTGAGCCTTACTCGCTTGTTTGATAATTACAGGCACATCTTTTGCCATTTCGTTAGCCAATGCCTCTTTGAGCATAGTTAGCTGCTTTTGGGATGCCAAAAACTGTTTGTTATTCATGGTAGTTACGCATTCTCTTATCTCTTATTACAAGATAGCTGTGATCAGAACTGAGCACTATAGGTCGTGCTAGGTTAAGTGTAGTCGGTTTCTGGTTTATTGAATGACTTTTGGTTAGGCCGAACGGCGTCTCGACACATCAAAATAAAAACTAAATCTGCCCTTTGACTAGCAGCTGTAACTCCGTTCATTATCCTAAAAACATATCCGCTGAAACGCTAGAAAACTAAAAAAGGCACAAGAAGACTAAGAAATCCCTGTTCAACTTAGTAACATGGCTAAATAGAGAGTCATAAGAAGCACAGTTTACTGCCGACTGGCCCCTATAAACTTCGACAACAACATCACATATATTTATGTATTCATTGGCCTTCTTGAGGATCAATGACTATCTTTAATATGTCGAATTTCATTGATACTTCATTATTCATAATAATGGCAGTTTTCAACGAGACACAACTGGCTACCAGGTGTTTCGTTGATATTGGTGGCCATAAACCAAGGAGCTTAACCGATCTTAAGGAGCAAGATTGATATGAATACGAACTTATTAACTCAATGTAAAAATCTTCTACTAATTTCGACACTACTATTATCCTCATCAGTATTTTCAGCAGCAAATGAGCATCCTTCATTCAGATTAAAGCCGGAGGGAAGTTTAGACGACTTACAGCTTAAGTCAGCGTCCCAGGTTTCTATATCTAGGCTAGATAAAAAACCATCTCAAAATGAATTACATTACGATGAGAAACACCCCCGAACGTACGCTAGCATTGCAGACACTTCCAGCATTGACCCACGTAAACTAATGATCTCAGATGTAATATCTATTGATCCTGAAAAACCCAATCTGAAATTACCTGATCCAGTAATAACGATCAAAGGCAAAGATTACATATTGTCAGTGATCGAGTCAGTATTTGATCACAAGGAAAATTTCCGTTACGTCACCGCACTGATCGTGGGGCATGAAGGTAATGCTAGATTTATTATTGATGATGCTACTAAAGAAGTGGTTGGAAATATCACAATTGATAGTGAAACCTATAGAGTCTTACCTCGGGAGATTAACAATACTCAGCAAATTATTTACAAGCTAAAAAGTCCACGAATCAAAAGCACAAAGCGCCTTAAGGCTAGAATAATATCCAAAGATGATCAGTCAAATATAAGTCGATTAGAACGAGAACTACTGAAGACTGAACTATTATTAGATATAAAGCCAAAGATTTTTAGGCAGTCATCTAACAAGAATGGAGGTCGTACCAAATTAATTCGAGGAAATATCGGCAATATTGACGTCAACGAGCTTATAACCAAAAGAAATGTTGCTCCAATAAAGACACTTTTGGATGAATTACAAATTCTCACCTATTCAGATATAGGCAGTGAGTACCAGATTTCCAAAATAGTAGGAACTCCAGAGCGAGGATATTCGGTAAATTACAATCAGATAATTAATGGCATCCCTCTCAGAAGTGGCTCTAGAATAAGGTTTACGGATACCGGTCAAGTTACTGAACTATCCAACATGATGATTGGAGCCGACCGAGTTGATATAAAGCCCTCGATGTACTCTGAGACTGAGATTCTACAGATAGCAAAAAAAGCAGCGCAGAAGCATTTATCCGAAAATCTGCTGACATTTATCACTCTTGAACGTACCCCTCCGTCTGTCGGTTACAAAATCATTGATGCTAATAACACTCTAACGCCCTATTGGGAGATATTACTTTATGAGGTTCAGTCTGAAAAAGGTGCCTATAGAGTTTTTGTTGATGGACATACCGGTAAGGCTAAAGTTAGGGAAGCTTTAGATAGAATTACCACTCAAATACAAACAGATATTTGTGAACACGAATCCGGAATTTCACTACCGGCATGTCAGGATGTCAATATTGTAATACCTTTTTATCCACCAATAACGATTATTAGCACTGTTCGAGAGATTATTAGCGAATCAACTACTGGACAGTTTATATGTGAATATTCGGGTCTTTGTCAAGACCCGCAGGCCAAGCATCCATGGGAGGTTATAAATAATATGGAAGATTGGCTATCTGAAAACACCGATGGCATTTGCTGTTCTGAAGTTGGAGGACTCTCTGACTCTATTGACGTTAAAATAAATACTCCTGATCCTGCAGGACCCTCCTTTGACAAATCTTCAGGTACCATTTCAATCCCTCACCCTGCCAGCTTAGATCCCTCAATATACAATCCAGTGCAAGCACAAAAGATCGATGACGTAGTGGTACATGAAGCAACCCATGGTGTGATTCACGGTGTTAATTCAGAGCTATCTAGCGCAATATCGGGAGGTGACCCTTGGGCAACTGCTCTAAATGAGGGGTTTGCCGATGCCATGGCAGTTCTTTATTCGGAAACATTTAGCCCCCCTGGAAATACCAAGATAGCCGAAGAACTATTTAAAAATTCAAACGACGTGAGAGACATATCAGATAGTAAAAGCTTTGACGACTTTATAGATAGCTCTGCCCCGGGGATTGCACAGTCGAATGGTAAGATATTCAGTAATATGATTTATAGATTACGCCAAAATGGCCTATCAATTAGTCAAGCCGCGAAAGTCATAGTGTGGATTGCGGATACTGTCAGTCCAGATGATGGTCTCATTCATGACAAACTCGATGAGAAGGATATCAAAGATGCGATTGATGATATTTCAGTATTAGATCAAGCCATCGGCGCTATATTGGATATTGTTTGGGGGCAAATGAATGGCTATGAAGATCCACCAGCGGGTGGTGGCGGTTCAGGTACTCCATTTTCACCCTCTTTTGTTACAGGTGTCTTTAATGGTTGCTACAACAATAGCGTCAGTCTGTATTCAAACTCTTGGGGCGCATCCTCTGGAGCAAGCTACTATCAAGTTTATTATAGTCCAACGGGGGGCGGCTATACCTACTCCTTTAGTTCAAGCTTTCCAGCGGCCGGAACTGCGAACACAATAAATGCCTTTGTAAAGGTAAAAGCCTGCAATTCAAATGGGTGCTCACCACTATCAAACAGCACCTTCTTTCAACCTCATCTTTGTGGCGGTTAGCTAGAAAATATATCGCTAATAGAAATAGGAGTGGGACAACCTAACTAAAGTCCCACTCTTATATTTGTCTTGGATTCACCAAGGCAAATTATCTAAATCCACATTGCCACCGGTCAGAATAATCCCCACCCGCTTGCCCTGAAAAAGCTCAGGCTGATCCATAATCATCGCCAGAGGTACTGCACAAGAAGGTTCGCAAATGACCTTGAGTCTTGTCCAGATCAACCGCATGGCTTCAACTACGCGCTCTTCTGAGCAGAGTAAAATATCGTCTACCTGTTCGGTGATAACCGCAAAGTTACGCACCCCCAGGGTAGCTCGCAAACCATCGCAGATGGTGTTGGGGGTAAATTGTGCGAGTCGGGTGCCGCTTTGAAAGCCTAACCAAGCATCGTTAGCTTGGGCGGGTTCTGCGCCAATGACTTGAGTATTTTGGGCTAGTGCCTTGGTGGCGATTGCCGTTCCGGCTAACAGGCCACCCCCGCCTACTGGGGCTATCATAATATCTAGGGGCTGTTCAATTTGCTCTAGCATCTCAATGGCGGCGGTGCCCTGTCCGGCGATGATTACATCGCTGTCGTAAGGGTGAACTAATGTGCTTCCCTGTTCTTCTACTAACTTGGCCACGGTGCCCTCTCTTGCTGCCATAGTGGGTTCACAGAGCACGATATTGGCGCCATAGCCTTCGACGGCGGCAATCTTTACGGTTGGCGCATTTTCGGGCATGACTACGGTACAGGGTGCGCCACGTAGGGCTGCGGCCCAGGCCAATGCGGCTCCGTGGTTACCGGAAGAATGGGTAATCACGCCTTTTTTAAGGCTTTGTTCGTCCATTGAGAAGACTGCATTGCAGCCACCGCGGGCTTTGAAGGCGCCTATCTTTTGTAGGTTTTCAGCTTTAAAGAATAGCTCGCAGCCGATAATTTTATTCAGGGCATTGCTCTCTAATACTGGCGTGCAGTGAATGTAGGGTGCGATGCGCGCATGAGCATGCTGGATGTCTTTGAGGGATATTTTCATGAGATGAGTTTAGTCTAATTATGGCTTGGCTAGCGACTAAAAATATGAGTTTTCAAATAGGTGATTTGCCCTATACTTATGCCTATTGCTGGTCGGATTGAAGGCTGGTTTACCAAGGAATAATAATGATAAGAGTATGCCTTTTTGATAGCGCCAGTGTCTCGGTGGGCGGTGCAGAGTTAATTTCCCTGCCTCTGGCAAAGGGTACCTATATTTGGATTGATATTCACAATGAATCTCATGCCGCTGAGGAGCCAATTTTTGACCAATTTGGCTGCCACCCTCTAACCATTCAGGATGCTCGTCGTGAGCGTCATCCGCCTAAAACGGAACACTTTAAAGATCAGTCTTTTGTGTTGTTGCGTGCGCTGGGGGCTGTGTCTGAGGGATTGGCATTTGAGACTACTCAGATAGCCTGTTTTATTGGCGACAACTTTTTAATTACCCGTCATGACAATGAATCGGCCGTGATTGATCAGTGGTTGGCTCTGGGCACCCTCGATACCAGCATGGCCAAGGGACCCTGGGTCTTGTTCTCAGCGATTACCAATAGTATGGGATTAGCTTATCTTGATTTTTTATTGAGTTTTGAGCCCACGTTGTCGTCCTTTGAAGATTCGTTACTGGATGCCCCTCGGGATGATTTATTGCGTGAGTTAATCGCCTGCAAAACCTGGCTACGCAAACTCAAGCGTCTGCACAGTTACCACGATTCAGTTTACACTGAGCTATTAAGAGAGTTTAAAGAGGATAATCAGGGCCACACCGAAGCATTGCATGCCATTACCGATGCCTATGAAAAGTTTGAGCGCCTGCATAGTCTTTCGTCGCTCTACTACGATCTGGCAGGTGATTTGATTGATGGTCATATCTCCCTCACCTCCCACAAACTAAACGACACAATGCGTATTCTGACGGTAGTAACCACGATCTTTGTCCCCCTAGGTTTTCTGGCGGGCCTCTATGGTATGAATTTCGACAATATGCCGGAATTACATCAACCTAATGGTTATTTTATTTTGGTGGGTATTATGACAACTCTTGCTGTGAGCTTGGCGGTAATATTTAAAAGGAAAAAATGGTTGTGATGGAAAAAATTGAATACTGGCTGACCCTGCCCATTATCAACATTGGTGATTTTTCTCTGCGCCTTGCCGACTTAGCCTCGGCGATGGGTATTATTTTACTGACCATAATTCTATCTCGCGTGTTGACTCGGGCGGCCACCCTAGCAGCTAAACGCAGCCGCGCCCACGACCAGAATGTCTATGTCATTAATCGGGTGGTGAACTATCTGGTGTATGGCATCGGCATCTTTATGACACTGTCGGTACTGGGGTTTAGTTTTGACAAGTTGGCGATTATTGTTGGCGCACTGGGTGTGGGTATTGGTTTTGGTTTGCAGTCGATTGTGAACAACTTTGTCAGCGGCATTATTATTCTGTTTGAGAAGTCACTTCGGGTGGGTGATTTTATTGAGCTCCCCAATGGTTTGCTGGGGGAGGTGCGAGAGGTAAATATTCGTAGTACCTTAATTCGTACTCTCGACAATGCAGATATTCTGGTGCCCAACTCGGATTTTATTACTAATCAGGTGAATAACTGGACGCTCAATGATGATGTTCGGCGTTTTACGATTCCCTTTAGTGTGGCCTATGGCAGTGACTTAGAACTAGTGAAAAAGGCGGGGCTTGAGGCGGCCGATAAAGTCGATCTGACTTTGCATCGCGCCAATCTAAAACCCGATGTATTGGTAAGTGAACTGGGTGCCTCGGGCGTCGACTGCCTTCTTTCTGTCTGGACAGAAGGTGCCTTGGTTAAGCGGCCGGGGCTTGTTAAATCAACCTACCTGACCGCTATTTATAACAGTCTCCAAGAGCATAAGTTGGAGATTCCTTTTCCGCAGATGGATGTGCACCTGCGCAAGTCTGGCATTTAGCCTTGAGTTTTTTATAGCTTTTTATCCATCCACAAATACGGGTAGCGCCACATATTCCCATAGAATAACCGTGGCCACTAAAATCACTACGGCATACACCAACGCCACAGCAAATAGTGCACTGGCGTACAGCATGCCGCGATCTTCTGGTACGTTCATGAGGGCGGGCACGCCCATGTAAATTAGCCGAATCGCGTAACAGCAGGCTAAGGTAGCCAGCATAATATCTAGCCACCAGATGGGTCGCAGGGCGAAAAATGCGCAGACAAATATAGGCATACAGGAATAGCCCACTAGTACTATGCCTTTCAATGGGTAGGAGTCTGCACTGTAAGTTTTGGACATCCAGTGTGCCATTAACCCAATCACCACAACCGCACTTACTAACGCCAAATAGAACAGCACCATCAGTGGAATGGCACTGTCTGGTGTGATCTTGACGATACGATCGCCGGCCTCCCAACCCCAGTATGTGGTCCCATAATAAAAACTTAGGGGCGGCACGGCAGCCATAATTAAGATCGACAGAAGTCTGGACTTTATGGCCTGCATGGGCTGGCTGGCCAACCGCTGCCAGGTGGCAGTGGGAAAAAATATCACCCCTAAAATCTCTCTTAACAACATTAAAAAACCACCCTGTTTCATAATACTCTCCTCATTTTTCTGTCAATGATGATGTGCATGTGAGCTGGGCATATGGATTTGCCATAGCATCCATAGGCCCATGCCGATAATAATAAGCCCCATGAATCGGCGCAGTGATCGCGACTGAAGCCAGCGCGCCAGATGATGAGAAAACCAGCTTCCTGCCAACATGGCGGGTAATGTGCCCAGGCCAAATGCAGCCATTAATGCAGCCCCTTTAGCCGGCGAGCCAGAGGCCAGTGCTTGACCCAGCGCGCTGTACACCAGACCACAGGGCAGCCAACCCCAAAGCATACCCACACCAATGGCCTTGCTTAACCGGTCGGGTTTACCGAGCCTTATGGCCATAGGCTGAATGCGCTGCCAGATAACCTGCCCTATCCGCTCCAGGACAACAAGCACTCGCCACCAGTCGGCGATATAGAGGCCCATAAGTATGAGTAGCAGTGCAGCGAGGGTTCTCATTGTCGGCAACAGCGCTAGACTATTGCCTCCAGCTCCCACCGCAGCCAGACTAAAGGCCCCAGCAAGCGCACCTGCCAGGCTGTAACTCAAAATACGGCCAAGGTTATAGCCAACCAGCATGCTCGGCTTAGAGGCATTGGCGCCCAGTGCTGTGACTATGCCGCCGCACATGCCAATGCAGTGTCCCGCGCCCATGAGGCCCACCATAAACATTATCCAGAGCATTAGACGCCGCCCTGCTTTTTATCTAGAAATCCGTTCTGACGTTTATCTAGCAAACCGTTCTGACGTTTATCTAGCAAACCGTTCTCAGGTTTATCTAAATCACCGCCCTTGGGGGCACAGTCGTCTTCATCAAATAAAATCCGTTGGCCCTCACTATCGAGATCATCGTACTGACCTTCATTAACCGCCCAGCAAAATATGCTCACGGCCAACACCACAAACAGCAATGAGATGGGAATTAACAGATAGAGACTAAACATGCGCCACCTTGGGGACAGCGGCTGAACTACGGACGGAGGTGGTTGAGCATTTTCGTAAACGCAGACTATTGAGTAGCACCAACAATGAACTAGCCGACATGCCAATAGCCGCCGCCCAGGGTGGCACATAACCCATGGCCGCCAAGGGCAGTGCCAAGGCATTGTAAGCAATGGCCCAGCCAATATTTTGGCGGATAATATGTCGCGCACGATGGGCCAATGCGATCGCGTTAGGGAGCATTTCTAATTCGTTATTCAATAAAATTGCGTCGGCGCTTATGTGCGATAACTCGCTGGCGGCACCCATGGCAACCGAGATATTGGCCGCCTGCAATACCGGAATATCATTAATACCATCCCCCACCATTAGCACCTGATGGCCCTGCTCTTGCAGTCGTTTTAAGGCCGCGAGTTTATGTTCGGGCTGCAGACCAAATGCGGTGCTGTGTAACGGCAAACGGCGAACAATGTCTGCCGCTGCGGATGAAGGGTCGCCCGATAGGAGATGCACCTGCATACCCTGCTCATTAAGTTGTTGAACTGCAGGTTCTGCTGCGGGACGCAACTGATCATCAAAAATTAAGCTGGCGATCCATTCGCTGCGCTCTTCACCACGCCATTGGCGTTTGCGCGCTATGGCTACCTGAATACCATATTCTGCGGTCAGGTGAGGCTGAGGGGGCAGGCCCATCACTTCGGCTACCCAATCGGGGCTACCAAAGGCAAATTCTTGGAGTACGCCTTTGTCGTTGGCAAGTTTGCCCATCACGCCGTTGCCGATAATAAATTCCTGATCAGTAACGGCTACCAAACCAGATTTTTTAAGCGCTCGAGCAATGGGGTGCTGGCTACCCTGCTCCAAACTGGCCGCCCAAGTAACTACCTGTTTTAGGCGGCTATGCAATATGGCCGCGGCAGGTATTACTTTGGTAAGCAGTAGGTTGCCTTCGGTTAGGGTGCCGGTTTTATCAAAGATCACCTGATCCACGTTAGAGAGCTGCTCCAACACATGACCCCGGTTAATTAAAAAGCCCTGCCGCCTCAATATTCCATTGGCGAGCGCCATGACTGTGGGTGTCGCCAGAGAAAGCGCACAGGGACAGGTGACTACCAGTACCGAGATCATTATCCAGAGGGCTCGACTCGGATCGTAGAAGGCCCAAAATAACCCCACTAGACTGGCAATCACTAATACTGCGCCAACAAACCAGCCGGCAACACGATCGGCGACCCCAACCCAAGGGGGTTTTTCCAGTGCTGCCCGTTCGGCCAGTTCAAGAATGTTAGACAGCCTGGTATCTCTGCCAAATGCCGAGACTTTTATTATCAGCGGGTTAGCGCCATTAACTGTCCCGGCACAGACTGTTTGCCCAACCTGCTTACGCACTGCCCTCGACTCGCCGGTAAGCACGGCTTCGCTAATCTGACTAATGCCTTCTTTAATAGTGCCATCGCAGGGAATAGTCTGGCCGGCTTCTACATAAATCAAATCACCCAGTTTGAGGGTTTTTATGGGGACTGTTTTAAAGCGGCTGGGACCCTCGGCGGAGGTAATTTTAGTGGCGGCGGGTGGCAGTAAACAGTCTTGGCCATGAACCGATAGTAAGTTGCGATAACGAATTCGCTGTTCGGCAAAACGACCCAATAATAAGAAAAAAGTGAACATGGCCACGGAGTCGAAGTACACCTCTCCACCCTGCTGCCATGTGGCCCAAAGACTCGCGCTATAGGCCAGGGCAATCGCGAGGGCGACAGGAACATCCATCACTAGGTGCCCCAGCCTGAGACTACGCCAAGCATTAACAAAAAAGGGTTGGGCGGAATAAAATACCACGGGGGTAACCAGAATAACGCTGACTATTCTTAGTAGATGTTGCCACTGCGCCTCGATACCCTGCAGTGCCCCGGCGTAAAGTGCGATAGCCACCATGGTCGTTTGCATCATGGCGAGGCCGGCCACACCAAGGCGCATTAGCATGGTTCGGGTTTGCTGTTTGAGATCTGGCAGCTGAGATTCATTATTAATGGGTGTGACCAGATAGCCGATATCCGCCATGGTACTGAGTATCTGACTGAGTTTTAACTGTTCTGGATTCCAGGCAATTTCGCCGCGATGGGTGGTACCGTTAACCAGCACCTGTTCGATGCCGGGCAGTTTTTTCAGCTGTTTTTCAATTAGCCACACACAGGCGGCGCAGCTGATATTACCAATATGTACGCGGATGCGGCGCACCACTTGCTGAGAAGGGCCCTGAGTATCAAGGCTGACATAATCATTTTGTAAGGCGGCAATATCCCAGTCAGTAAACTGTGCTTTTTCTGGCGCGGGCTGTTTAAGTTGCTCGGTACGAAAGTTGTAAAAATTACCCAGACCGCTGCCAATTATAGTGGCGGCCACTGCAGCGCAACCCGGGCAGCACATGGCTCTGGGCTGGTGTTCAATCACCAGAAAAAAATCGCTATTATCCGGAATCGGTAGCCCGCAGTGGTAGCATGAGATGCAAGAATCAGTCATGTTGCAGTGCTGTTTTAGCGCCATATTGAAAATCAATCTGGCCATTTAAACGCCAGCTTTTATTCTCAGGGACTAATCTCAAATAGTAGCTGTATTGATAGTGCTGGGGGATTGTTGCCCGATACTGGCCGGCACTGACCTGGTTTAATTTAATAACTTGATCGCGCGTTTGGGATCCAGGGTGCAACATTAATAGCTTTAGATTTTGCCATTCCCCAGCACCTGTTCCTTTAACCATGAGCGCAACGTCCACCTGATCGCTATTTTCACCTGTGAAAAAACTGACCTGTGCTCGCAAGCCCAACGCGGTCGCCTCACGATCCTGAGCGAGGGTTTTATTAATGGCTAAACCCTCTTTGTAATAGCTGTCGTCTACCATGCTGTGGGGATACGTTAACGCGATATAGAGGGTATAAAAACAGGCGACAACCACTGTCCCTGGCAGGGCTATTAGG
>Ga0206126_10003191_pt1 | contig 16836 bp, 12 predicted proteins | sample Helgoland_Spring_5_FD_148621 | JGI IMG/M metagenome (GOLD analysis project Ga0206126, IMG submission 148621) | Pelagic subsurface seawater microbial communities from Kabeltonne, Helgoland, North Sea - Helgoland_Spring_Bloom_20160412_1 | ecosystem: Environmental > Aquatic > Marine > Epipelagic ...
AACTATTATCTATTGATTTGCCCAATCCAAGAGCAGCAGTAGGTACAAGTGTGACTCAACTAGCACTTAATAAAAACGATGTTGAATTGGGTGTCGGTGGAGAGAACATTCGTAACCTTCACGATACCATTGAAAACTTGCAGGCGGGATTAAGTGCTTATGTCACTAAGAAATTACCTGCTACAAACATAATAAAAACATATGAAGAGGATCAAAGTTCTATGGCTCGTACAGGAGGTTATACTTACCTACTAGAAGAACCTTGGAGCGGATATAAAGATCATAACAAGACTATTATGCCACTCGGGCCCGAAGTTGATAGGCCTGCTGATCCTGTAAAACCATGTTAAGGAGAAAAAAATGATACGAGGTTTGATTGAGAAGGTGAAAGATAAAGAATTAAGTTTGGGTGCCCTTATGGTACTCATCGGTGTACTAATTTGGATTATTCCGGTAAAATTAGTTTTAACATTATTTGTCGTTTATGGTTTAGTAACAATCTTTTGGAAAAAAGAAGATAAGGTAAGAGACATTCATCACCATCATCATCATAATGGCAATGCGAAGAAGAAGGTGAAAAAGAAAAGTGGCTAATGCACATGATTTAGACGATAACACAAGATTTGCTATGCCAGTGAGAAACTTAATCTCACTGATTGTTGCGGTTGCCTTAGGGGTCTGGGCATACTTTGGTGTTATTGAACGATTGAACAAAATTGAAACACAAGCAATTTTGGTTCAAGCAGACCTAATAAAAAATACAGAGTTTAGAATTAAGTGGCCGAGAGGTGACCTGGGTACTACGCCTGCCGATTCAGAGCAGTTTATGCTTATAGAACATTTAGCAAGTGAGTTTGAAAAACTGGCAGAAGAAATAGATACAGGTAAAGCACCACACGACCAACAGCAGGCTTTGACTTTAGATTTTTTTGAAAAACGTATTAGTTCTGCGGAAGAACGAATTGAGTTGTTGCGGGATGCCATAGCAGCTCTAAAAGCAGAAAATGGAGGACATACAGAATGACTGCTACAGTAGCAACACTGATGGTTCTGGTGTTGTATATAAACGATGTACCTAAAGAGTTCATGGGTCACCACGAAGATAAGGGTCAGTGGGTTGAGATGGGTCTAAGTGGTTGCCTACAAATAAAACGAACACTAAAACGAAATGGTTGGAAAGATTCTTACACAGGAGAAACACGATATGCCTGTGAAAAACATAAAGTAGAAGTTGGAAAAAACCATGAAGGTTTAGAAGTTGTCAAAAAATTATTAAGTGATGGTAAAAAGAGTAGTGCCGTCAAATTATGAGGAAATGAAAATGAAATATATTGTTGGTTTATTTTTATTATTCTTTGCCAGTATTTCTTGGGCGAATTGTACTGGTTGTGGTGAAGATGGACACCAGATGTGTCCTATAGAAGAAGATAAACACATTGAAGCAGTTTTTGCAGTGTGTGTATTTGCTGATGGTACATTAATTGACCATAAAGGTGCTGACAGTATGAGTGCCTGTTTAAAAACAAAAAGAGATGTCACAAAGAAATGGCGTGCCAGAGCAGCGACAACAGACACAATCGAAATCAACGGTATCGAATATGCAATTGATGGAGATCACTTGGCGTTTATGTGTGATAAGGTTGATGCTCACGTTCATCGTTATTCAGATGGCACTTGGGAAATTGTAGAGATATTGGGGAAACACGGTGGCTAAACAAATATCAACTTTATCAGCAAGACTAGAAACTACAAAAAAGAAAACATCTATCGGTAACTCGGTTCGTTCTAGACCTAAAAGTAAAAACGCAAAACGTGACTGGAAAAAGTATAGAGGTCAGGGAAAATAGATAAATATTAGTATGGCCAATCCTATACAATACAACGAAGGGTATGATGATGCCCAATCCGTAAATAACAGTTCTAGAAGCACATATCTCTACAAGGACTTAAATCTTTTCTTTACACCTAATCCGGTTACTGGTGATGTATCGTCCGTAACTGATATTCAGGCAATCAAAAGAGCGGTTCGTAATATCGTGTTACTGAATCCTGGCGAAAAACCATTTAATCCAGAAATTGGTACAGGAATTCTTGGTGCATTGTTTGAAAACTTTTCACCACCAATGATAGCGTCTTTACGAATTAGAATAGAAGAAACTATTAAACTTTATGAACCCAGAGTAACAGTTACACAAGTCAACTTTAATGACCCGGATAGTCAGAGATTAGATAATAACGAATTACGTTGTTCGATACAATTTACCATCAACAACGCACCTCAAAATGTTGAAGAAATTGAGGTGATGTTACAGAGAATACGATAATGGCAGCAGGAATAAACACTAAAGGCAAGATGCAGATAACGGAACTAGATTTCGACGGTATCAAAGAAAATCTAAAAACATATCTGAAGGGTCAGTCAGATTTTACTGATTATGACTTTGAAGGTTCGGGTATGAATATTCTGTTAGACACTCTTGCTTACAATACACACTACAATGCGTTTCTTGCCAATATGATGGCAAACGAAATGTTCTTAGATACAGCACAGAAAAGAAACTCAGTTACTTCTCACGCTAAAGCATTAGGTTATACGACAACATCAGTCAAGGCTCCTACTGCATATCTAAAAGTGCAGGTCAATGATGCCAGTACACCAAACGTCACGATGCCTGAAGGTTATGGATTCACTACAACCATTAATGGGGTATCATATCAGTTTGTCAATACTGTAGAAAGAACGATTCAACCATCTTCTGGTATTTACGTCTTTGGGTCACAGATTGGCATTCCTGTTTATGAGGGTACTTGGACAACAACTCGATTTACGGTAAACTTAGATGATGCCGATCAGAGATTTATTATTCCAAATGATAACGTAGATATCTCTACAATCAAGGTTCAGGTACAGAATAGTTCATCGGATGTTACAACTGCAAACTACACCAAGTCTACTTCCTTAGTTGATATTGCAAGCACTACTACTGCCTTCTTCTGTCAAGAAACAGTTAATGGTGAGTGGGAGATTTACTTTGGTGATGGTATAGTGGGTAAGTCACTAATAGATGGCAACATTGTTATTCTTAAATATGTGGTCACCAACGGCAGTGATGCAAACGGTGCAGCATCGTTTACTGCTTCTGAAACAATATCTGGGTTTGGTGATATCTCAACCACAACAATGACAGGTGCTGCTGGTGGTGCAGACGCCGAAAATCTAGACTCTATCAAATACAAGGCTCCATTCAGTTATGCGGCACAGAACAGAACGGTGACTGCTAAAGATTATGCCGCTATCGTTCCTACTATCTATCCTAATGTTGAGTCGATTTCAGTATGGGGTGGCGAATATGCTGACCCACCAGTTTATGGTAAAGTCTACATCAGTATTCGACCTAAGGCAGGTAACACGCTAACGCAGTCAACCAAAAATTCTATTGTAACCTCTTTAGAAAATTATAATGTGGCATCTGTGACTCCTGAGATTCTTGATCCAGAGACAACCAAGATTATTCCTACAGTAAACTTTAAGTTTAACAATACGGTTACTGCTAAGAGTAAGGAAGATTTGGCAGCACTTATTACGACTGCCATTGGCACATTCTCAGATGACAACCTAGAGAAACACGAAGCGATCTTTAGGTTCTCTAAGTTTGGCACAATAATTGATGAAGTCGATCCTTCTATTCTATCGAACATCACAAACATAAAGATGAGCAAAACATTCTTGCCCACGACAGGCAGTGATACAAAATACACTATTGCTTTTGAAAACGCAATCTACAATCCTCATAGTGGTCACGCTGCATCTACAACAGGCACAAGTGCTGGTGGTGTTGTTTCATCTAGTGGGTTCAAATACACGGGTGACACAAATGTTTATTACTATGAAGATGATGGTAAGGGTAATATAAACTCATACTACATCTCTGGTACATCTAAAGTTTACAAGTCTGCTTCAGTAGGTACGATAACCTACACGACAGGTAAGATTGAGTTGAGCAGTGAGAACATCGCATCTGTAGAAAACTATGACGGTGCAACACAAACTCAGATTCGTATCACAGTACAACCAAGTTCTAACGATATTGTGCCTGTAAGAAACCAAGTGCTTGAGATTGATACATTGAATCTATCAGTAACAGGTGCATCAGATAGTATTGCTGCCGGTTCATCAGATGGCGGAACACAATACTCTACATCCAGTTCTTATAACTAATGGCAACAATTTACAGCAAAGTCTCTACACAGGTTACAAATCAGCAACCTGATTTTATTAAGTCAGATCATCCTGACTTTCTTGCGTTTCTAAAAGCTTATTATGAGTTTTTAGAATCAGCAGAACTCAAACTAAAAGACTTTGGGTCTGTAGACTCTATCATTTACGAAGAAGGTTCTACCACATACATGATATTGGAAGATAAGAACCGATATCGTCAAGGTTCGTCAGATAACATTCTACTGGAAGATTATGATACTATTAATGGTAGTCGCGTTAGAAGCACAGGTGCATTTACTAATGGTGAGACTATTACTGGTCAAACATCAAAGGCCACTGCTATTGTTAGAACCGAAGATGTTAGTAACGGTTCTCGTTTGTTTATTTCTTCACAGAATAAGTTTCAACTAAACGAACAGGTCGTTGGCCAGACATCTGGTGCAACGGCATACATTGTAAGTTATACTGCTAACCCAGTTCAGAATGTTATGCAACTTCTGGACTATATGGATGTCGACCAAACAATTGATGCTTTCTTTACACAGTTCAAAGAAGCATTTATGAGAACGATTCCTGATAATTTAGCAACCGGACTTAATAAAAGAAATATTCTAAAAAATATTAAAGACCTCTATCGTGCCAAAGGTACTAAGAAAGGGCATGAGTTATTCTTTAGAATATTGCTTAATGAAGATGCTGATCTTTACTACCCAACAAAAGATATGTTACGAGTCTCTGACGGTAAGTGGTCAGACGATACCATTCTAAGAGTTTATGCAACCAATGACACCATTCTTATGGAAGATTCATCTGCTTCTAATGGTGATATTTTCTTAATTATGGAAGATGGTTCTCAGATACTTAATGAAGAAAATGTTTCGGGTACTGATTTACTAACACGATTGGTTGGTGAAACGATTACACAAGATGCGGTTACAGATTTGACCATTCTATCTGGTGGTGCATATTTCAATCAGGGTTATAGTGTTATTGGAAAGGCTACTGCTGTAGTCGATAGTGCTTTCCAATATCAACTAGGTGGCGAAACGATTACTGAGTTTGTATTGAATCCGGGTAGTGTTTCTGGAACATTTGTTTCTGGCCAGACGTTATCCGGAACTGATAATACAAACTCTAATCTAACAATATCAGCAAAGTCAGATTCTATTGTTGCGGCTGCTGATACTTCTGCTACTAATTACCAAACAAGTCAATATTTCACAACCACCGATACTGTTACAGTAACATCAGACACGGGTAATGATGCTTCAGCAGCTATTACAAATGTTACCGCTGGTAAAATTGAAAATGTAATCGTAGATGCTGCGGGTACTGGTTACGAGATTGGCGATCAATTGGTAGTAACGAATACGAACACAAATGGTACGGCACTTGCTGGTGAAGTTTCTATTGTCAACGGTGGATTTATTCCAGAAACAGGGACACTTACTGGAGAGTTTAGAGTAACCTTAGAAAGTGGTACATCAGGCGGACCTGGCGAGATACTACTAGAAGAATCTACATTTGTTTATGATACAGCAACAGGCATATTCAATATCGGTGAAACGATAACGGGTAAGACTTCTGGATCAACAGGTACGGTTGTATTAATTCAAGAAGATGTAAAGAAAGTATTTTATGTTCCGGGCACAGGGACATTTACATTAGGTGAAACGATATCTGGTGGAACATCTGCTAAGACAGTTCGCATACTTACCAATACTGTAGATAATCATGTTGCTAATGAAGATGATCGTGGCATGGAATCTACGGATAGATTTATTCTAGAAGGTGAAACTGTTAGAGGTGATACTTACGATGGTGCCGTGATTGTACAGGAAAAAGATACAGGCAATGGAGACATTACTGACGTTAGAGTAACCACAGTTGGTTATGGTTATACTTCACTGCCCACAATCACAATTACATCTACTCAGGGATCAAATGGTTCTGTAAAGTCAAAGGGTACTGGTGTTGGTGATATTGCTTCTATTAATATTATTAATCAGGGCGCTCACTATACGGATCAAGAATCTTTATTGTTTGATACCACATCTAATTTCTTGGCGACCCAAATAAGTGGTTCATTTACACTAAACGAAACTGTTATTGGTTTGGCATCAGGTGCTACAGCACGATTTAAGTCACAAAATGATGCTACTGGTATCATAAAGATGGATCAGTTAAGCGCCACACCTTTCCAAGAAAACGAAGGTATAAGGGGATTAACATCATCTAAAATAGCTTTAATCAATTCATACACCAAGACAAACATTCCGGGTAAGGTTGGCGTTGTTGTAGATCGTAGTGGCAAGTTTATTAATCAGGATGGATTTATTTCAGATTCGTCTAAAAAGATTCAAGATAGTTATTATTGGCAAGATTATTCTTATGTAGTTAAAACTGCATCATCAATCGCAACTTGGCGAGATGATCTTCTATCTACTGTACACCCAGCGGGTTGGGCTGTATTTGGTCAGGTTGACATTGCAAGTAAACTAACACAACTAGCAAACATAACATCTGTTACGGGTCTTGGTCCAGCACTTGGTATTATTTTCCAAGCATTGTTTGGTATGCGTTTGGGCACTACAGATCAAGCTCCACTTAATCCTTCACCAATGTTGGAAGCAAATGAGCCGGGTGATAAACAAAGACTTTATGATCCAGCAATACATATCTCTTCTGGTTCAGCATTTACTTTATATGAAACAATTACTGGTGGCACTTCTGGGGCAACTGCTAAAGTGGCCAAAGAAGAAACTAGCGACGAAGGTATTCGCATTATAACCTATGTGCCAATTTCTGGAATATTTCAAACGTCAGAAACTATTACCGGTAGTATTTCGGGTGTAACCGCAACTACTATTGAAATATTTGGTCTTAAAGGTAAAAGAGACAGAACATTAAATCATGTTATGGATATTGAATATCAATTTAATCTTTCTGGTTTGGGTATTGCTCAACCAACACTGGGAACAATTGAAGATATAAAATTTATGGATAGTATGGTTAAATCCAATACTTCATCTTTAACATTTAGAAGCCATGATGTATATGTTGCTCGTGTGCCGTTTAGCACACTAAATGGTACCATCAATAATAGTGTTAATACCATTGCAGTTACAGACGCTTCAGATTATCCTAATTCGGGCACAATACAGATAGATAATGAACTTATAGATTACACGGGTAAATCTACAAACAATCTTACCGGATGTTCTCGCGGCCAACACGGCACATCAGCTAGTTCTCACACTTCGGGTGCTCGTTTAGATTCTGTAAGATGGGCCATTGATCAGAAACAAGTCTCGGGTAACCGTATTATGGACTTGGCCAAAGACTATCAAGGTACAACTCTATCAATCGGCGACTTTACAAACTATCCTGATAGAAAAAACAATATAACTCCACCTACAGAGATTACTCTTTATAAGACCTAACGGAAAGTTATAAATAGTATAGAATAAATATTTTTAGGAAATAATGCTATGCCAGCAATCGTAACAAACAAATTTAGAATTAACAACGCTCTTCAATTTTTTGAATCTTTTGGAGAAGCAACACCCACGACATATTATCTTTTCGTAGGTCGACCACAACCATTTTCAACTAGTACGGGTGGTGGTACGGATAGTGTTCCGGCAAGCCCAATAGATAATGTTGTTGACGAAATGATGTATTATAGAGACATGATTGCGGCTAAAAAGATAACCGCAAATGATGTGTCTTATGCAGTACCCAGACACGATTGGGTAACGGGCACAGTATACGATTATTATCGTGGTGATTATGGTGCAACAGTCAACTCCGCAACAGTAACAACGGTTGCTGGTGGTACTGATATGTTTGCAACCACAACAAAAATGTATGTTAGAAGTTCTGCTGGAAATGTATACAAATGTATGTCCAATAACAGTGGGGCAGCATCTACAGTAGAACCTTCAGGAACATCTACGAGTGAGTTTACTACTGGTGATAATTATGTTTGGAAATATATGTATTCACTAACCGCAACAGAAATTTCAAGTTTTCTCACAACAGATTTTATGGCAGTTAATACAGACTCTACTGTATCTGCTGCTGCAACCAATGGTTCAGTATTGCATTATCATATTGCTAATGGTGGTGCTGGTTACACCAACGGAACATATGCAACAAAAACACTTCGAGGTGATGGTGCGTCAGCAACATTTACAGTAACCGTATCGGGTGGTGCAGTAACAGCAGTCGTTTCTGTTGCCGCAGGCACAGGGTACACATTTGCTGACTGTAAGATTGACTCTATCGCAGGTATCGGTACACCATCTACTTCTGCTATCGTTACGCCAATTATTGGTCCTAAAGGTGGCCACGGTAAAGATGCTATTGAAGAACTTGGTGGTTTTTATGTAATGACAAACTCAACTCTAAGTGGCACAGCAGGTTCTGGTGACTTTGTAGTTGACCAAGACTTCAGACGTATTGGTGTTGTCCGTGATCCATTTGACTTTGGTACAACCACAATTTGTACTGCTGACACTCGGGCTGCTTTAAAATCCGTAACGTTTTCCGGAACACCAGGTTCATTTGTAAATGATGAAGTTATTACAGGCGGAACATCTGGTGCCAAAGGTTTGGTTGTAGACTTTGACTCAAGCACAAAGGTACTCAAATACATTCAGACACAATATACGGGTGTAGATGCCAACGGTGATGAAACAGATTTTGCTGCATTAGAAACAGTAACGGGTGCCGGTGGTGCAACGGGTACTGTGTCATCAGTAAACAATCCTGAGATTGCCTACTATAGTGGTGATACCATTTATGCTGAGAACAGAGTACCTATTACACGGGCAAGTGACCAGACAGAAAATATAAAATTAATCATAGAATTCTAGGAAGTATAATATGCCAGCCAAGACCAACTTTAATGTAAGTCCATATTTCGACGATTTTCAGACGAGCGACGATTTCTATAGAGTCCTCTTTCGTCCCGGATTTGCAGTTCAGGCAAGAGAACTAACAACACTACAAACGACTCTGCAAAATCAGATTGAACAGTTTGGTAATCATATGTTCAAGGAAGGCACTATCGTTATTCCAGGCAGTGTTGGTTACGATAGTAAATACTATGCTCTAAAGTTGCAGTCTACATTTAGTTCTGGTACAGTATCATCTTATCTATCACAATACGATGGTGCTATCATCACTGGTGCAACATCCGGTGTGACTGCAAAGGTTATTGGTTTCTCTGTTGCTGACTCAACAACTGGTGACCCAGATACCTTATTTGTAAAATACATTACGACAAGTAGTTCTGATAATGCAACATCTATCTTTACAGATGGTGAGAACATCAGTGCTAACAAAGCTATTTCATCTTATGGTTCTGGTGTTGTTTCTGCTACGGCAGCTGCAACAAGTGCCAACGCAACAGGTGCGGCAGTTAAAGTTCTCGCAGGTGTTTACTTTGTTCGTGGGTTTATGGTACAGAACACAGAACAAACTGTTGTTCTAGACAAGTATACTAAAACACCTTCTTATCGTGTTGGTTGGAATGTGACTGAGACTTTGGTAACACCCGAAACTGATGGTTCTCTATTAGACAACGCACAGGGTTCATCCAACTATGCAGCCAAAGGTGCTCATAGACTCAAGATAACTTTGACTCTTGCCAAAAAATCTCTGACCGCAACAGATGATGCAAACTTCATTGAGTTGGTTCGAGTAAATCAGGGTGTTATAGAGAATAGAGTCAAGTTTACAGAATACAGTGTTGTGCAAGATATGATTGCACGACGAACCGATGATGAGTCTGGTAACTATATTGTCAAACATTTTGATATTGAGGCAAGAGAAAATCTAGATAACGGAACTAATCGTGGCGTCTATACAGCAGCGAATGGTGGTGTAGAGACTAAAGAGACTTTGGTTATCTCGCCAGGTAAGGCATATGTTGATGGTTACGAAGTAGAACTTCAATCTACATCATTTGTTAATGTCGATAAAGCAAGAACAACTAAAAATGTACAGAATGATACTATACCTGCAAGTCTTGGCAACTATGTCAAGGTAGATAATGTCTATGGTCAACCAGACATCACAGAAGTTGGTTCTACTGTTGACCCATTCAAGTTGGTAAAACTTTACGATCAGCAAACAACAACCCGTGGTTCTTCTACTGGTTCTAATATTGGTTTTGCTCGATCAAGGGCCTTTGAATATTATTCAGGCACACAGGGTAATGTTGCTGCAATACATCATCATTATCTATTTGACATCACGATGTTCAACACTGTTGATGTTTCTGCCGCCAATACTCTTACAGCAAAAGCAGTTATCACAGGAACAACATCTGGGGCAACTGGTATTGTTGTTGCTAGTATTTCTAGTGCCGCACAGTTTCAACTGATGCAGCAACAGGGCGAATTCATTACTGGTGAAGCATTTACTTCTAGTGTAACGACAAATACAGTTGCTGGTACTATTTTAGCCACAACTAATAACGCTGTCAATAGAAAGAACTTTGGTCGTGATGTAAAACAAATCTTTATGGATACATCCACAGGTTTGGATTATACATCAGACATCAATCTAACAGAAAGTAAAACTCTCGGTGGTTCTATTGATGTTACCACCACAGCAGTCACAGGGTTCAATACAGAATTTACTACAGACTTGGTTGTTGGTGATATTGTTTCACTACCAACTGGAGCAGGTGGTGCTGAAGAAGAACGACGAGTAACAGTTATAGCAAGTAATCTTGCCCTAACATTGTCTGCTGCCGTTACTACTAACTTAACAAAGATTCCAATTAAACGGCTTCGTGGTGCCATTCAAGAGATTGAAGAAACTGTCCTAGTCTATAAGATGCCTAAGGATAACATCGAGACACTTCTTGATGCGGGTGGTGCAACCGATACTAACTATGCTTTCCGAAAACAGTTTACAACAACTGCAAGTGGTGCGGGTGTAGCAACATTTACATTACCTTCAGGTCAGACTTGGGCAGCACCTTCTGTTGCTCGTAACTACACAATGACAGTCACAGGTTCTGCTGGTGGTAGTGCTGCGGTTGGTGCTGTTGTGCCGATTACAGGCACTGCTGCAGGTAGTGGTACTATTACTCTAACGGTTACAGATGGTACGGTGATGGGTGGTAATACTCAAGTTGAGTTGATGGGCACAGTCAATGTTGCAACATCAGCACAACGATCTAAGACTGCCCAGAAGATGACACAGAAACAGATTCAGTCACATACTGCTGGCGGTACTAGACAGAATGTTTATGGGGAAAGATTGAGTGACCCAACAATATCACTATCTTATGCTGATGCTTACAAACTGCACGGTGTTTACGAATCAACAAGTAATAGCACAGATGCAGTTCCACCATCACTAACAACTACAGGTGCAACGGGAACATTTACTACTGGTGAGATTATTACGGGTAGTTCTTCCGGTGCAACGGGTCGTGTTATTTCAGATGCCGCAAGCACACTAAAATATGTAGTGATTGCCGGCACTATTACAACACTAGACACAATCACTGGTGGCACATCAGGATATACAGCTAGTATTTCTGCTGTTGCTAAAGGTGATAGAAATGTAACAAGTAGTTTTGATCTAGACACTGGGCAACGAGACTCGTTCTATGATCTAGGTCGTATCGTCAGAAAACCAGGATCACAAACACCTACTGGTCGTTTGTTGATTATCTATGACTACTTTACACACGGCACTGGTGATTACTTCTCAGTCGATTCTTACACAGGTCAGATTGACTACAAAGATATTCCATACTACTCAGCATCAAGAGTAGACCTAGAGTCAAGAGCACCTATTGGTGAGTACCCATTGGCAGACTCATTAGACTTTCGTCCAAGAGTCAACGATCAGACAGCACCATCTACTTCACCATTTGCTTACGAGAATAAAGATTTTGAGAGTACAGGTGCTATCAACGGTAACCTAGTTGCTCCAGATGATAACATCACGGCAGACTTTGATTTCTATCTTGGTCGTAGAGACTTGTTGTATCTTGACAGAGATGGTAACTTCATCATAACAACGGGTGTGTCAGCTGAAGAACCAATATTTCCAGCAACAGATAATATTAATATGTTGGTGGGTAGATTGTTTGTTCCACCATTCACATTTAAACCAGAAGATGTTGGGGTCGAGTATCTAAACAATAAAGGGTACACGATGCAAGACATTAGCAAACTGGAAACTCGTATTGCTAAACTTGAATACTCAACTACTCTTGGTCTACTGGAACGAGAAACAGATTCGTTTATGATTCTGGATGGTGACGGTATGAACCGATTTAAGTCTGGGTTCGTTGTCGATAACTTCTATGGTCATAACGTGGGTAATTCTTCACATAAAGATTATCACGTTTCTGTTGATCCAGGCAAAGGCCATTTACGACCAGTAGGTGTACAATCTGGTGTTGATCTAATAGAAGAAGCAACATCCGATTCATCAAGAAGTGCTTTGGGTTATCAAAAGACCGGAGACCTCATTACTCTAAAATACTCAGAGACTGATGAGACAGTTCAACCATATGCTAGTCGGGTAGAAAGTGTAAACCCATACTTTGTAACACAGTGGATTGGTGATCTAGTGCTTGAACCAGAAACGGATGTTTGGATGGATGAAGATCGTATTCCTTCTATCACGATTAACGTAGAAGGTAACTACGAGCAGATGCTTCGTGAACAGACAGAGGCGGGTGCTCTTGGTACAGTTTGGAACTCTTGGAACGATACTTGGACAGGTAACCAACGAGGCGGTTCATCTTCTGGTATTGAAAGAAACCCAAATGGTTCTGGTGCTCAAGGTAACCTTATTCGCCGAGTAGAATCTAGTTGGTCATCTGTTGATGTTAGACAACTGAGAACTGGTACGAACACAAGACTAGTAGAACGTATTGATAACATTAGTGCTGGTGATCGTGTAACCAATATCGAGATAGTACCTTGGATGCGTTCACGGGATATTAATTTCAATGTAACGGGTATGAAACCCAACTCACGGGTCTATGCCTTCTTTGATGGTGTTGATGTAAACGCAGATGTTAAACCAATCGGCAATAGTTCATCTGATACAACTATTTCTTCACCATTTGCCAAGGCCGATACAACACTTACGGTAAACTCAACTACTGGGTTCCCAACAACGGGTACTTTGGGTGTTGGTGATACTACAGAGGTTAATCCTTTCGGTATTGGTTTTGTCAAACAAGAACAGATGACCTACACCGGTACGACAGCAACTACCTTCACAGGCATTACTCGTAACACTGGTAATCAGTATGATGAGTCACAGAACTGGTTGGCAACGACACCTGTAAACGACCAGACGTATGGCAACCCACTTGTAACAGATAGTGTCGGTACATTGAATGGACGTTTCAAACTTCCGAATACTGATACAAAACGATTCCGTATTGGACGTAGAACTTTCCGACTAACTGATAGTGCTGTTAATAGTCAGACTGTTGGGTTTGTAGAAACATCAGCAGAAAAAGAATACATGGCGATTGGTCATAAACAGACTAAACAAGAACTGGTTATGGCAACACGAAATGCCGATATTAATAGAGTTGCTGTAGAAGAAACACGACAGATTACACAATCTAGTGGTAGTACCAATACTGGTGCTTGGTTTGATCCATTGGCACAAAGTATTATGTGTGATAAAGATGGTGGTATGTTTGTTACTAGTGTTGATTTATTCTTCTCACATAAAGACGGCACTCTACCAGTATGGGTTGAGATTAGAACAATGAAGAATGGTTATCCTTCACAAGAAGTATTGCCTTTCTCCAAGAAGTCACTGACACCAGCAGAAGTTAGTGTCAATACAACAGACGGATCAACCGCAACTAAGTTTACATTTAAAAGTCCTGTTTATTTACAGAACCAAACAGAATATTGTATTGTTGTTGCTTCAGATAGTCCAGAATACAAAGTTTGGATTTCAAGACTTGGTGAACTTGATGTTGGTGGTAACAGAGCAATCTCTACACAACCAACACTTGGGTCACTATTCAAATCGCAGAACGCATCTACTTGGACCGCATCTCAGTATGAGGACTTAAAGTTCACATTGCGTCGAGCTTCATTTGATACATCACTCAATGGTTCATTTACCGTAGTCAACGAGGCATTTACTGAATCAGAAACTGCTCTTGGTGGTGGTAACGGATTGATTCCAAATCTTTCAGAGAATCCATTAGAAGCAGTTAGTGGTCAGGGTAAAGTCAAAGTAAACTTTATCAACCACATGAATCACGATACGGATAACAATGTAGAAATACAAGGTGCCGTTTCTGATATTGGTTCAACTCTATTGAATGGTTCATTGACAGATGCCGCAGCCACGATTACTTGTGACGATGTTACAAACTTTCCAACTGCGGGTACGGTGAAGATAGATAACGAACTTATCACATATACTGGTAAGTCGGGCACTACTCAACTCACGGGCGGCACAAGAGGTACAGTCAAGGGTGACGGCACAGCCACAACTGCTGCTGCACACGATGATAATAGTATTGTAGAACTTTATATGTTCGCTGGTATTTCTTTGATAGAGATTAACAAAGTACATACTGCTATTGAGAATCCAGAGTTAGATAGTTTCATTATCAACACAACGACAAATGCAACAACAACGACAACAGGTGGTGGTACAAGAATTCACGCCACCAAGAATATCTCTTATGATGTTCTTCAGCCCATCATACAAACAATGGACTTGCCCAATACTACATTGACGGCAAAGTTGCAGACGACATCTGGTACAACAGTTGGTTCTACTCAACAATCATTCACTAGATTGAGCACTGTGACTGCTATTGATATTCCATTGAACGAAGATTATTACTTTGATAAACCATATCTTATTTGTTCACCAAATAACGAAACTAATGAGTTATCAAGTAATAAATCTTTCCGTCTGGGTATGACACTGGCTTCAACTAAGGACAATGTATCACCCGTTATTGATATGCAGAGAATGTTTGCTATGTGTGTCAGTAGTCGTTTGAACGAGATTGATAGTTCCTCTGATGTGAATACCACATTCACGAACTACAAAGCAATGACAGAATCAGAAGGTGATAACAACTCTGCAATTTACATTACGAAGAAAATAATTTTGGCCAATTCTGGTACAGCTCTGAAAGTAATGTTTGATGCCGTACAGATGTCGGGTGCAGATATTCGTGTGCTTTACAAATTGCAACGACTTGATGCTGCCGAACCATTTGAAGATTTGGGTTGGACTAACTTTACAGGTTCAAGTGGTACAGCAGATGGACTTCCAGAGTCAGCAATACCTACATCAAAGAACCGTGATGACTTCAAAGAGTACACATACCTTGCTGGTAAGAAAACAAATGGAACAGGAGAAGCACTAGATGAGTTTAATGCCTTCGCAATCAAGATTGTGATGCAAGGTAATAACAGTGCAACACCACCAATCATTAAGGACTTTAGAGCTATTTCATTAGCGACATAATATGGAGAATATTGAAGGTAGAACTGACATTGTAAAAGACCCGAATACGGGTGCAGTTATTAGTATTGACTCTGAAGCTCATAGGGCCGCAGTTGAATCTGCAAAGGCCCGAGAGTCTGCAAAAGATCAACTAACAACTAATACAAATGATATAAATAGTATAAAAGAAGAATTGTCCGACATAAAAAATATGATGAGACAATTACTTGGGAGTATGAGCGACGATGGCCGATAGAAGTGTAGCAACAACAGATACATTAGAGACCTTTAGAAGCACTTATAACAGTACCTCAACGGACGTAGGTGATATTGGTGATCTTAACAATTCCTTTACAGGCACTCCCACGGATATAGTTGAGGCCGTCAATTCAAAAGCAACTCAAGGATTTAGTGTGGCGATGGCCGTGGCACTAGGATAATATAATAGGAAATAACAAATGGCTAACGATTTTAAATCAGCAACAGCAACAAGTTTGGCTATCGACTCCGGTACATACACAACTTTATACACCGCACCTGGCAGTAAGACTTCTATCATTCTAGAAGTTGATATTGCTAATAAACATTCAGCAGACATTACTGCCAGTGTTTTGATTAGTGATTCTTCTGGTAGTAATGATGCCTTTATCGTCAAAGCGGCTCCAGTGCCCATTGGTGGTGCATTGAAAGTTGTATCGGGACAAAAGATAGTAATGGAAACTGGCGATGTCTTAAAGGCAGCCGCAAGTGTAGCATCTGCTGCTGACGCAGTGGTGTCAATCTTAGAGGACGTCTAATATGTCTGGCGGATATATCGGAACAGCTGCTGCTGACCGCGATCCGGTAGTAGGCAACGCAGAGATAGGCACATCTAAAATTGCAGATGATGCGATCACTGCAGCAAAGATTGCAGCTGATGCTGTTGGGGCTTCCGAGATTGCAGCTAATGCTGTTGGGGCTTCCGAGATTGCAGCTAATGCTGTTGGGGCTTCAGAACTTGCTAATGATGCGGTAGATACTGATGCTATTGCTGACAATGCAGTAACTTTAGCTAAGATGGCGGGTATTACTAGAGCTAGTATTATCGTTGGTGATGCCTCTGGTGATCCTTCAGCATTAGCAAA
>Ga0206126_10003192_pt1 | contig 16820 bp, 9 predicted proteins | sample Helgoland_Spring_5_FD_148621 | JGI IMG/M metagenome (GOLD analysis project Ga0206126, IMG submission 148621) | Pelagic subsurface seawater microbial communities from Kabeltonne, Helgoland, North Sea - Helgoland_Spring_Bloom_20160412_1 | ecosystem: Environmental > Aquatic > Marine > Epipelagic ...
ATTATTGGTCTTGCCATAGTTTCATTTTAATTGCGCACAACGTATGGATAAAGACTATTGTCTTTATATCTATTATGTTTATTTAAAGCAACTTACATAAATTTCTTACAAATCTAGAGGATTTTTAATAGAATTAAATGAATTAGTTGCCACGTGCGTATAGATTTCTGTTGTTTTTGTAGAGTTATGACCTAAAAGGAGCTGTATATGACGTAAATCAGTTCCGTTTTCTAAAAGATGTGTTGCAAAACTGTGCCTCAATGTATGGGGTGTGACATGTTTTTTGATCCCAGATTTATGAACAGCTGAAGCCAATATCTTAACAATACTCGTAGCACTGTATTTTTCTTTTTTTTGACCTTCAAAAAGATAAGTTTTAGGTTGATATTGCAAATAATACCTCCTTAAATCAATTAAAGCCGACTCAGACAATAAGGAATATCTGTCTTTATTACCTTTCGCATCATTAATCTTAATTAACATGCGCTCACTATCTATGTCAGCCAATTTCAGGTTAAGTAATTCACTACGCCTCAAGCCAGAGGAATAAAGAATAGTTAAAATACATTTATGTTTTAAATTATTGGTGGCATTAATTATTTTTTTTATTTCATTTTTCGAAAGTATTGCTGGAAGTTTTCTTTTCTTTTTTGGGCGCTCAATATCATAAAACCTATTGGGCATACCTAATACAATCTCGTAATAAAACTTAATGCTATTTATGCTTTGGTTTATATATGAAATAGACCAATTGTTCTGTGTTAGAAGCTTTAAGTAATTTCTAATATCATTTTCGTCAATTTGATCTAAATCTTTGGAATTATAGAAATTTATAAATCTTTCAAAGCATGAGACGTAAGTCTTTACTGTATTATTGGCATAATGTTTTAGTTCTAGCTTTTCTAGATATGATTCTGGACAACATTTATAACCTGTAGGTTTTTGTCTTTTTCTAAACCATTTCACATCAAAGTCTTCATCAAGTTTTTTAGAATTTGACCTTTCAAAGAAATAATTAGTATTAATCCAAGCAACACCTCGAAAAAGATTAAAGATAGCATCAAGGTTTATTTTGCTGTTTGGCAGACAGTAAAGATTAAATTCAGGGCTCCAAATTATACCGTCAAGCTCTTTTATTAAGCTGTTTAGAACTTTATCTGAATTAAATTTTAAACCAATGAACTTTTTATTTTCAATTAATAAATGTTTAAGAACTATAAATTTATTTGTTTTCATTTAACTAATGTAATAAGTGTCTTTTATTCAATAGTATAGTATGCGTATATTATCCGTATATTGTTCTATTATGAATAGAAAAGAGAACGTGTGTTTATCATGTAAGAGTAAACTCGAAGGAAGATCAGATAAAAAATTTTGTGATATACATTGCAAAAGTTCTTACCAATACCAGCAATCTAAACTTCACGAGCCTAGATTCTTTAATAAGGTAGATAATCAATTAAAATTAAACAGAAAGACACTGAAGTTTTTTAACAAGGCTGGAAAGGCTACCATACGGTCTAAAGTTTTATTAGAAAAAGGTTTTAATCCTAACTTCTTTACTCACTTTTGGAAAAATAAAAAAGGAGATGTGTACCTTTTTGTATATGAATATGGATTTATTAAAAGACAAGAAAATAATGTAGAAAAGTATATTTTGATAATGTGGCAGGATTACATGAATAGTAATTATTAATTTTTAAATGCAATAGAAATAAATCGTAACTGTTTAATGATTTATTATTAAGACTTACCTCTTTCAAATTTGCCAAAATTATCTTTAGGATTAAGCCATTGATTTTTCTTCGAGATAAGATACTTTTTTTTCTCCTTTTTTTCTGTTGTCAGAGGAACTTGTATAATTTTATTTAATATGAGATTTTTAAGATATCGTATCACTTAATATATTTTTTATTTATTATAAATTTAATCAAAAAATATTCCCTAAAATAAAATTTATTTTAGGGAATAATGCCGTGGAGTCGGAGGGAATCGAACCCTCGTCCAAACAAGTAATTAAAGAGCTTTCTACACGCTTAGTTTTTTCATGATTTTCGATTACAGACTGATTAAAAACACTCTATCTGTAACTTATCTTTTTAATCTCGAGGGTGCACCAAAGCATTACACAATCTAAGTTAATTTTTACGATGTCTACTAATAGAACGCCATTAACCAAGGCTGTCTTGAGACATAAAGCTTTCCTACCTTGTAGGACGAGGCTCATCTTACTATAATTCAGATTAAGCAGCTAAAGCGTAATTATTTTCGCCGTTTAAAAGTTGGTTTAGCCTTTTACGTGTTTCAAGACCATTACACGACGTGCTTACTATTTCATTAATCTCGCTGTCAAAACCAGTCGACCCCAAAATTAAAATTGTTTTAAATATTAAAACATCATGCGAAGTTACAAAAAAAGTTGTGCAACCGCTCAAATCCTCTTATTTTCGTTCAACTTTTACACCCTTATATATAAATGAAATTTGCAATCATAAAAGAGCGAAAAAACCCTCCCGATAGGCGTGTTGTTTTCTCACCATCAAAACTAGCCGAGGCAAGAATAAAATTTCCTCAAGCCAATTTTGTTGTTGAATCAAGTGATATTCGTGTTTTTCCTGATGCAGCATACAGAGAACTTGGATTTGAGGTATGTGATGATGTTTCCGATTGTGATGTGTTTATTGGTGTAAAAGAAGTGCCTATTCAATATTTAGTGTCAAATAAAAAATATTTTTTCTTTTCACACACCATTAAAAAACAGCCATACAATAGGGAACTTTTGAAGGCAATACTCAATAAGCATATAGAGATGTTAGATCATGAAACCATTGTGAAACAAAATGGGGCCCGATTAATTGGATTTGGGAGATATGCTGGATTAGTTGGTGCCTATAACGGTTTGAGAGCATTGGGATTAAGAGATAATTTATTTGAATTACCTAAAGTAGAAACCTTGACTGATTTGAATGCTGTGAAAGTTGAGTTAGATAAGATTACGCTTCCTAAAATTAAAATAATCTTATCTGGAACAGGTAAGGTGTCTCAAGGTGCGAAAGAAATTCTAGATCACTTAAATATCAAGGAAGTTAATGACACCATGTATCTCACTTCAAAATTTTCAGAGCCTGTTTATTGCATGATTGATGTTATGGAATACAACAAACGTAAAGATGGCAGTATTGGAAATCGTTTGGAATTTTACAAAGACCCTTCTGGATATGAAAGCAATTTTATGCCGTATGCTAAAGAAACAGATTTCTTCATTGCCGGCCATTTTTATGGCAATGGAGCACCCTATTTATTTACTAGAGAAGATGCGAGGTCCCCAGACTTCAACATCAATTTAGTTGCAGATATTAGCTGTGATGTAAATGGTCCTGTGGCCTCAACGCTCCGCGCCTCAACCATTGCCAATCCCTTTTATGGTTATGATCCAAAGACTGAATCTGAAGTGGCTTTTGATGCCAAAAACGTTATAGCAGTTATGGCAGTTGATAATTTACCATGCGAACTCCCTAAAGATGCGAGTGAGGGTTTTGGTGAAATGTTTCTAAACCATGTCATTCCAGCGTTTTTTAACAAGGATCAAGATGGTGTTTTAAAGCGTGCTACAATAACTCGCGAGGGGCAACTTACTGAGCGTTTTAACTACCTTCAACCTTATGTTGACGGTAAGGAGTAACTACAACAGTAACTGATTTTATTTAATAAGTGGCTATTCACCCGCACAAATAAACTTAAATTTATCTACGACTTTAATCTCTATATTTCTCAAACCAAGCCAAAATGCTAGCTATTTTAGCAATTAAATTACTTGGTTTATTGGCAATACCATGAGATGCACCTGGAATTCTCACTAATGCAGTTTCAACATTTTCAAGCTTTAAAGCAGCATAGAATTGTTCAGATTCGGCAATAGGAGTTCGATAATCTTCCTCGCCCGTGAGTAACATGGTCGGCGTATTTACTTGGGATACATAAGATAAAGGAGACCGCTTTAGATAAGAACTAGGATCTTCCCAAGGTTTATTGGGAAACCAATATTTGTAAAAGAAAGGTGCGTTGTCTGCGTATAGGACGAAACTATACCAATTAATAACAGGTTTAGCAACTACGGCCGCTTTAAAGCGGTCTGTTTTTCCTACAATCCATGCAGTTAGCACACCACCTCCGCTACCGCCGGTGACAAAAAGATTTTTTTCATCTATAAATCCTTTTTTTATTACCGCGTCAACTCCAGACATTAAATCATCATAATCGTGATTTGGGTAGTCGTGGTGAATAAGGTTTCCAAATTTTTGACCATAACTTGTACTGCCTCTAGGATTTGCATAGAGCACCACATAACCAGCTGCAGCAAATGCTTGAATTTCTGCAGAATATACAGAACCATAACTCGAAAACGGTCCGCCATGAATTTCTAAAATAAAGGGGTATTGTTTTTGGGGATCAAAATTTGGAGGGGTGACCAGCCAACCCTGAATCTCTTGTTGATCATATGACGATTTCCACCAAATTTCTTTAACCTTCGACAAATTTCTATAGGAGAATACGTCATCATTAACTGCTGTTAAACGTTTTGTTGTCTGACCATCTGTAACACCTAAATCTGAGGGATGTTCTGTGCCTCCCAAAGTGTATGCAAATTTTTCATTTAATGAAACACTAAAATCAGCCGAATTATAGGGGCGTCCCAAGGATAATCCTCCCAAATTGTTGGTAATGGTGTGCACCTTATTTTTTAAAGATAAATGGCCAATTTTTGTATCACCTTCTTCATCATATTGAAAATACAGACCTTCACTATCAGAATGCCATTGAATATTGGCAACATCTCGATCAAAGTTTTTAGATAGACATTTCGAATTAGAGCCATCTGTATTCATGACATACAATTCTGTTTGCTGATAGCCTTGAAAAGTGTCTTCGTAACCCGTATAGGCGATTTTAGAGCCATCGGGAGAGAGGACAGGATTGTTGTCCGGGCCATAGCGATTGGTTAGTTTCTTGAGTTGTCCTGACGAAACACTTAGTTGATAAATATCACTATCATTTGGTTCTAGCTCTTCTTTTTTATGAAAGTTGGCACTGAAAAATAAGCTTTTGTCATCTTTAGACCAGATTGGTGTTCCGTGATCAAACTCGGTGAATGTTAATTGCTTTGGAGAACCGCCATCAAGAGATAAGGTAAATAATTGTGTATTACCTGCTTTTAAATAGCCTTGGCCATCGGCACGATACACCAAGTCATCTATATAAACGGGTGGTGAATTCCAAACTGCGCCTAATGGCTTTGGTGGCATATTTATAATGGAAGGTTTTGTTTTTGGAACAAACATATTAAAGGCGATGTAGCTGTCATCATGTGACCAACTAACATTTTTGGGTGTCTGCGGTAAATTTGTAAGCGACATGATGTCTTTTGTATCTATCCACATCATGTATAGCTTCATTTTTTGGTCTGAACGATTAGATTTAAATATGATTTTTTGACCGTCATGAGACCATATTGGACCAAAATCATTGTGATTGCCAAGCGTTAAAGGTCTCATGTCAGAACCATCATAATTCGAGATCCAAATATTCGATAAGTTCTTGTCTGTCATGACATCTTTAAAATTCCGAACAAATACAATTTTAGAACCATCTGGAGATATTTTAGGTTCAGAAATATGTTCCATTTTAAAGATATCTATAAGCTCCAGATTACTTTTATTTTGTCCAAATGAATGACTAAATACGACTAGACTAGTGATGAAAATATTAAGATAGATTCTCATGATATTTGGTGTTTTAATAAGACTTAATCTTTAATGATAATGGCTGGTAAATTTAATTCACTAAACTGAGCGTTGAAGCTTGTCATGTCTTTATTCATTAAGTCATCACGCTCATTTTGATACACATTCCAAGTACTAATCAAATCGGAAAGACGCTCTTTAGCTCCTGCGGTTATTGCAGGATCTACCGCTTCGATATACCCTTTTAAATGCATCAATTGAGAACTTAATTTATTATTAAAATTGATAACATCTTGAAACGTTTTTTGATCAGGCTGAATAAGTTGTCTTTCCCAAGCATTTATTTTTTTTATCAATACCTCACCAGTATTTAACAAGGAGTTTGCCTCTTCGTTATCTTTTAAAAGCTTGGCGTAATCTTGTAATTGAGTTTTTACTGAACGCATACTATTTACCGATTCATGAATTTCTCTGATGGCAGCCTCAATTTGATCTATCATCACTTGTTGTTCGTTATAAGCAGCAGCCGTTGCATTTACGGTTGGGTCTTTTAAAATAGTGACCTCAGTCTCTGCTGTGACCTTACCTAAGGTGAGCCTTAGGGTGTAGTTTCCTGGAGCAACACTTCCTCCAACATGACTTCCATGAACAAATACATTTTCTATTCCCGGAAGAGCATTGCGATTAAAATCCCAAGTAAAACGGTTATAACCTTCTTTAGCAGGCAGTGTTTGTGGCTTTGGTGGTCCTCCAGGCCATGATTTAAAGTTGTGTACTTTTTCACTAGAAATGGTTCTTAAAATGTTTCCATTTTTTAAGACATCAAGTGTTAGCGTCAGGGTATCAATATCTTGATTTAAATAATAATCAAAGGTGACACCACTTTTGGGATTTTGTCCTAAGCCCGGAACAAAACGATTCACACTACCTCCAAAAATGAGGTAGGTGTCTTTTGGTTTAAAAATAGAAAGTGATTGTTTTGTAGTTTTTATATTTTGAATTGCTCCCAGATCATCTAAAATCCAAAATCCTCTACCTGATGTCGCTGCTATTAAATCATTATCTTGAATGTATAAGTCATTGATTGGTGTTACAGGTAAATTTAATTGGAACTTGTTCCAATTTGAGCCATCATCATGCGATATGTATAATCCTGTTTCTGAGCCGGCATATAGGAGTCCCGGTTGTTTTTTATCCGACCTGACAACACGCACAAAGGTATGTGCATCAGAAATACCATTGACAATTTTAGTCCAAGATTTTCCGTAGTTGGAGGTTTTAAAGATATAAGGTTTTAAATCCATTGATTTATAACGCATAAGCACGATGTAGGCTGTTGCTGGGTCATGTTCTGAAATATCAATACTATTGATAATGCCATCTTCAATACCTTTTGGTGTGATGTTCTGCCATGTAGTGCCTCCATCTTTAGTTATGTGCACAAGCCCATCATCAGTTCCTGCATACAGCACACCTTGTTCATGTTGGGATTCAACCAAAGACATGATGGTATTGTAATTTTCACCTCCCGCAGCTTCGTTGGTGTAAGGACCACCTCCAGGTCCGTGTTTATCCTTTTCATCTTTAGTTAAATCAGGACTAACTGCTAACCAACTTAAGCCTCCATTAGTGGTTTTAAATACCACATTCCCTGCATGATAAATTGTATTTCTGTCATGTGGTGAACTAATAATTGGAGCATTCCAATTATAACGATATCGAGTGTCTTTTGGCGCTATACTTAACCCAATTTCAGGATATTGTTTAATTGATTTTTGTTCGCGGGAACTACGGTTCCATTTACTAATATTTCCTTGATAAGTGCCGCCAAAAACAGTTTCTGGATTGTCGGGGTCAAAAGCGATAAAAGCACTTTCACCACCAGCGACTGAGTACCAGTCTTTCCAATCAATACCTGCATTTTTGGTCCGACTGGCAATCGCAATGGCAGAATTATCTTGTTGACCACCATAAACGTTATACGGTACTAAATTGTCGGTAATAACTCGATAAAATTGTGCAGTTGGTTGATTTTGCTGCGTACTCCAACTTTTTCCACTATTAAAAGAAATATTAGCACCACCATCATTCGAATTTATCATGTTGGTGTTGTCATTTGGATTTATCCATAAATGATGATTGTCTCCATGAGGGACTTTGATAGTTGAAAAACTTTTACCACCATCAATTGATTGCATGACTGGTGCATTCAACACATAAACGATGTTCTCATTTTGTGGGTCGGCGAAAATTTCCATGTAATACCAGGAGCGGGTAATATTAATGCGATCTTTATTAACTTGTTGCCATTTTTTTCCTGCATTATCAGACCGATACACACCTGCCTTTTCACCTTCTGCTTCAATAACAGCGAAGACACGATTTGAGTTTGCACGAGATACCGAAATACCTGATTTACCAAATTCTTGGGGAAGCCCGTTTTTCATTTGTTCCCAAGTGCTTCCTCCATCTGTAGATTTATAGAGGCCAGACGTGTCACCTCCTGATTCCATAATCCATGGATAGCGTTGGTGTTGCCACATGGAGGCGTATAAAATTCTTGGATTATTCATGTCCATTGATAGTGAAGAGGCTCCTGTAATATCATCAACATACAAGACGCGTTGCCAATTAGTACCGCCATCTTGTGTACGATAAACACCGCGTTGCATCGATGGTCCGTACTGTGCCCCTTGAACGGTCACATAGAAAATGTCTGGATTATTGGGATGGATAATGATATCAGAAATATGTCGAGATGCTTCTAATCCAATATGTTTCCATGTTTTTCCAGCATCTGTCGATTTGTAAACACCATCACCCATGGAGGTCATGACACCTCTTGCTGCATGCTCTCCCATTCCTACAATCACGACGTTTGGATCACTCTCTGATACCGCAATAGCACCAACAGTCCCTGTTTTTAAAAAGCCATCGGAGATATTTAACCACGTTGTTCCTGCATCGGTTGTTTTCCATATACCACCGCCGGTGCTTCCCAAATAGTAGACATGAGGTTGTCCAACAACTCCTGTTGATGTGACACTTCTACCACCCCTAAATGGACCAATATTTCTCCATTTGAGATGATGGAAATTTGAATCTAAATTTTCATTTTTAACCTCAGTTTTCGTTGTTTTTTTTTGATTTTGAGCCTGCGATGTTAGCGGCCAAACGCAGATTAAAAGTAGTAGTAATTTTAGATTGTTCATGATGTGTCTCAGATTATTAATGACTATGATATTAAGTGGGCTGTTATTGCTAATTGCAGCTTAGGTAAATATAGGGATTTTTGAGTATTCACTGAGCTAATAATTGTGGATGTTATGGTTCTTTATTTTTTTTAATTGTTATATTTTACATGATGGCATCCAAGAAGAGTGTTATCAAAAGTTTTAAAATTATTAGTACTGAGCACTTTCTAAGTTGCTCTGAAATTTTTGAGTGCAGACAGTGTAAAAAATATTGGTTTAGTGTTTATGGTTGATTACATTTGCACAATTAAATTTGAAATTAATAACATGAATTTACACGAATATCAAGGGAAAGAAATTTTAAGTGGTTTTGGAGTAAGAATACAACGAGGTCTAGTTGCTCAAAGTGCAGCAGAGGCCGTTGCTGCTGCTAAGCAATTGACAGATGAAACAGGAACGAGTTGGCATGTTATCAAAGCTCAAGTACATGCCGGAGGACGCGGTAAAGGTGGAGGTGTAAAGCTTGCTAAAAATTTAAGTGAGGTTGAATCGATTGCCAATGATATTATTGGAATGAACCTTATAACACCTCAAACTTCTGCCGAAGGTAAAAAGGTGCATCAAGTTTTGGTTGCTGAAGATGTTTATTATCCCGGTGAAACTGAGACGAATGAATTTTATATGTCGGTACTATTGAATCGTTCAAAGGGAAGAAACATGATCATGTATTCAACCGAAGGAGGTATGGACATTGAGACTGTTGCAGAAGAAACACCACATTTAATTTTTACAGAAGAGGTTGATCCATCCGTTGGTTTAATGCCGTTTCAAGCGAGGCGCATTGCCTTTAATCTTGGTTTGTCTGGACTGGCATTTAAAGAAATGACCAAATTTGCAACTAATTTATACACGGCATATGTCAAATCAGATGCGTCACTTTTTGAGATCAATCCTGTATTAAAAACAAGTGATAATAAAATTATGGCAGTTGATGCCAAAGTAACAATTGATGATAATGCATTATTTAGACATAAAGATTACCAGAGTTTGAGAGATTTTCGTGAAGAAAATCCAATTGAGGTTGAAGCAGGTGAGCTCGGCCTAAATTATGTAGATTTAGATGGTAATGTAGGATGTATGGTTAATGGAGCTGGGTTGGCAATGGCAACCATGGATCTAATTAAACAAGCAGGAGGGGAGCCTGCCAATTTCTTAGATGTTGGAGGAACAGCTGACGCATCTCGTGTTGAAGCGGCGTTTAAAATCATTTTAAAAGACCCTGCTGTTAAAGCCATTTTAATCAATATTTTTGGAGGAATTGTTCGCTGTGATCGTGTTGCGCAAGGTGTTATAGATGCCTACCAAAACATGGGTACTATTAACGTTCCAATAATTGTGCGTCTTCAAGGAACTAATGCTGATATTGCTAAGCAACTTATTGATAATTCCGGTTTGGATGTTCAAAGTGCTGTAGAATTTCAGGAAGCTGCAGATAAGGTACAAGCAGTGTTGTCTTAAAATTATACCAATTATAACATATAAAGAGTAGTGCTGATTGCACTGCTCTTTTTTTTTGGTTCAACCCCATGAGATTAATTCGTGATCTTTATTACTGAAACTATTTCAAAGTTATTTAAGGCGAAATCAGTATCAATAGAACAAGAATATATATGATAGTTTTTATTTGTAATAAAATTGACATACACGAAATGATTCTCAAAATTCACCTACCTGCATTTTATCGAAAATTTAATTTTAAGTTCTAAAATTAGATTTTAAGGAATTTTAATTAAAACACTGTAAATCAGTATTTTAATGTATGAACGACAATAAAAAAGCGATGAAACGAACTTTGTTTTTCGATAAGAGTAGCTTTATTTACGATTATAAAAGAATTATTCTAACTAATTTTATATTGAACATTTAATAATATCTTAATAATGATAAATCGTGTAGAAAAGCTGAGTTTACTCTCAGAAATGATAGCGTTTGCCCGAATCGATAAAACATTAAAAGACATTGAATATAATTTTTTACTAGCTGTTGCCAAACAATTGGGAATCACTAGAGAAGATTTTGATTATTTACTTGACAATCCAGTTACCCACATTAATTTAAAATCACATAGCGAGCGCATTGTGCAATTTCATAGATTAGTGTTGTTAATGAATTTGGATAAACATATTTCTGACAAGGAATTGGTCAAGCTACATAATTTTGGTCTGCGTATGGGATTAAGTCATGAATCGATTAACAAAGTACTTGATTTGATGGAGAGTTTTCCAAACAAAATTATTCCACCAGACTTTTTGATAGATATTTTCAAAATTCAGTACAACTAAGGGCTAAATTTTAAGTTCTGATAGCTTCGTTTGATAAATTTTAATTTCATCTCTTAATTTTGCTGCCACGATAAAGTCAAGTTCTTTTGCAGCTTGTTCCATCATTTTTCGTGTCTCTCTTATTTTTTTCTCTAGCTCAGGTTGAGAAAGGTACTCACTCTCAGGTTCTGCAGCCTTAGATACTTCTAATTCGTAGTAATAGGAGCTTACAGAATTCTTAGTTAATGTGTTATTTAGCCCTTTGTTTAAGGCTTTTGGAGTGATATTGTGTTCTGTGTTGTAGCTGATTTGTTTTTGACGTCTATATTCTGTCTCATCCATGGTAGTTTGCATACTTCTTGTAATTTTATCTGCATACATAATGGCTTTTCCATTTAGGTTTCTGGCAGCACGGCCAACTGTTTGCGTTAGTGATCTTGTTGAGCGAAGAAACCCTTCTTTATCAGCGTCAAGTATTGCTACCAATGATACTTCAGGTAAATCTAATCCCTCACGTAATAAGTTTACACCAACCAGAACATCAAATAGTCCTTTTCGTAAATCTTGCATGATTTCAACACGTTCGAGGGTGTCAACATCACTGTGTATATAACGACAGCGGACATCAATTCTAGTTAAATATTTCGTCAATTCTTCGGCCATACGTTTTGTCAAGGTAGTTACTAGGGTACGCTCATCTTTTTCAACTCTTAACTGTATTTCTTCAATTAAATTATCAATTTGATTTAAGCTTGGTCTTACTTCAATAATGGGGTCTAATAAACCTGTTGGTCGAATTACCTGTTCCACATAAACACCATCTGTTTTTTGTAGCTCATAATCTGCGGGGGTTGCACTGACATAGATGACCTGATTTTGAAGGGATTCAAATTCTTCAAATTTTAACGGTCTATTATCCATAGCTGCTGGTAGTCTAAAACCGTAATCAACTAAATTTTCTTTTCTACTTCGATCGCCACCATACATGGCGTGAACTTGAGAAATAGTGACATGACTTTCATCAACAACCATTAAAAAATCATCAGGAAAATAATCTAACAGACAGAAAGGTCTTGTTCCTGGTTGACGACCATCTAAATAACGCGAATAATTTTCTATGCCTGAACAATAACCGAGTTCCCGTATCATTTCTAAATCAAACTCTGTACGTTCTTTGAGGCGCTTGGCTTCGAGATGCTTTCCGATATCTTTAAAATAATCATACTGCTTTACCAAATCATCTTGAATGAGTTTGATCGCATTTTGTAAAATGTCGGGTGACGTAACGAACATATTTGCTGGGTAAATTGTCAAGCGCTCGTAAGATTCAATTACTTGATTAGTCTGAATATTAAAGGATTCGATTTCTTCTATTTCATCACCAAAAAAATGGATGCGAAATGCATCATCCGCGTAACTTGGAAAAATATCGACTGTGTCACCTTTAATTCTAAAATTTCCGTGATTGAAATCGGCCTCTGTTCTTGAATATAAACTTTGTACCAGTTGATGCAGCAATTTCGTTCTTGAAATAATTTGATCTTGTTCTAAGGTGATGACATTTTTCTGAAATTCTACAGGATTTCCAATTCCATACAAACAGGAAACGGAGGCCACAACCAAAACATCACGTCTCCCTGAGAGCAGTGACGAGGTGGTGCTTAAGCGCATTTTTTCAATTTCCTCATTGATGGAGAGATCTTTTTCGATGTAAACTCCTGAAACTGGGATGTAAGCTTCAGGTTGATAGTAATCATAATAGGACACGAAATATTCAACGGCATTTTCAGGAAAGAACTGCTTAAATTCTGAGTATAACTGTGCTGCAAGTGTTTTATTGTGAGCTAATACCAAAGTGGGACGCTGTACTTCATTAATCACATTGGCCACTGTGAAAGTTTTCCCTGAACCCGTCACACCCAATAGTGTTTGATACTTTTCATTTTTAGTAATACCGTCTACGAGTTGTTTTATGGCTTGAGGTTGATCTCCTGTCGGATCAAATTCTGATGTGATGTTAAAATTCATAATGTAAAATTACGGTATTTAGCGCTTTAATGTGAAATGTCCCTTAACAACTCTTCCGTCTTGTAAAAATAAGCTAAACCAATAATCATTTGTGATGAGAGCTTGGCCATTGTAGGTGCCATCCCAACCATTATTAAGTGGATCTAACTGCTTTATCAATTTCCCCTGACGATCAAAAATATAAATGATACTCTCGGGCTGAAAATCTGATCGAAGTCCTTTTATTTGCCAATAATCATTGTAACCGTCGTTATTCGGAGTGAAAAATTTGGGATACCCAATAACTGAAACCTCTACAGAAGTGGTGCCACAACCTCTTTTATCCCTTACGAAAATAGTATGAATACCAGCCGAGACATTTGAAAAAGTTGTGTCACCTTGAAAAGGACCAAACTCATTATCTAAACTAAATTCATAATCTCCAAAACCTAAATTATTATTACTTGCATTGATTTCGATGGTATTGTTGTCCGACAAATCTTTAATGACAATATCATCTAAAGTAATGGTTGCAATCTCTGAGGCATCAACGAAAACTGATTTAGTAGTACTGCAATTACTACCTGTGGTGGTCGTTAAGGTAACGCTGTAAGTTCCCGGTGTTGATACCTCTAGGGTATTGTTGCTTGATACAATAGCGCCATCTTCATAACGCCATTGATATTCATAAATGGCAAAAACGTCAGCCTCAACAGGATCTAAAACAACGGTAAATGTTGGATCTGATGAACAAACAAGTTCGTTAGGCTCTATTGAAAAATCAGGCAACGGGTTAACAACTAAATCAATGGTTGTGCTCGCCATACAAGTAGGGTTGATAGGATTTACAACTTGAACATTAATGGTTTGATTTTGAGAAATCAATGGGTCTGGAAGTGTGCTACTATTTTCAATTAAATTTCCAGTCTCATCGATATAATCAAAATAAATATCCATGTTTGTTTGGGTGCCTAGAATGGTGTTTTTAAACGTTGCTGTACCAAAAGGAAAAATACCATCATCGTTAGGATCTCCATTTTCACCATCACAAATACTTTGAGGTAGAACCACATCCGCAATGATAGGCTGATCATCAACAATAAATTCGATACTTGTTTCATCTTCACAGGCGCCATCTGGATCTTGTGTCGAATTGTTTGTAACAATGACCTCAATAATTTGAGATTCTGTAAAGAATGGATTTGGAAGGTTATTGGATGATATCAACATGCCCGTGATGTCTTGATACTTATATGTGATACTTACTTCGGTCAACGATTGACTACCTAAAATGATGTCATCTATTTGAGATGTGTCAAAAGGATAAGCTGTGACATTATCATTTGTATCGCTATCACATTGACGATCAATAATTACAGGATTGGCTACTGGCAATGTTTCAACAACAAGTAAGTCGTTCAATGCCTTCAACCCCAAACAACTATTTCCTAAGGTGCTTTTAACACGTACCCAGAGACTTTGTATGTCCGGGGATGCGGTATTTTGGTGTGTAGCAATATCAATTATTTGATTATTTTCTAATGCTGCATCTGATAGAGATTCATAAAAATCAACACTTACGGGGACAGTTGGGAAAATATTATTTTTAATGACATTATAAATATCGGTTAAGTTGAATGTAGCGATACCATCTCTCAAATCAAAACCATCATCACATTCAAATAGTGGAGTAGGGTTATACAAATCTAAGGCGACACTTGAGGGATTAACCTCTAAAATTAAAGGAACAACTCGAAAGCATCCATTAAGGTTTTGTACTCTAATCCAAATAGTTTCGTTCGAAAAGCCCAAATCGTTTGTATAGTTGTCAGAATTTGTAATCGCAGCACTGTTACTCTGAGCTTCTGCTAAAGTTTCAAAGTAAGTAAACTCGATATTGTCAGAAATATAATTTGGGTAAATCTCTTGTTTAATAGAGGCAAGGGTTAAATTAAAAGACGCTTGACCATCATTTGAGGCATCATCACATTGTGAGTATATACTAGGATTAAAGACTTCAGGTAATTCAAAAACTTCAATCTGAAAACTAACATCTTTAAAACAATCCGGGAAGAGTTTGTTGGTAACTCGTACATAAATTGTTTGAATGCGCGTGGTATTTGTAAATGTCTCAGGATTTATAATTTCACTTAAATAAGAGGCATCTGAAAAATAACGCAATGAAAAATCAAGATTGGACTGTCCATTTAAAATTTCGTTCGCTTTAATCGTCAAATCTATGTTAACCAAACCATCAACATCACTCCCAATTAATGTGTTGTCACAAGTTGTTAAGTTACTCGTATTTTCCAACGGAAAAGGACTGTCGTAAACTTCAATATTAAAGCTTGAAATATCATAGCATTGATCGTTCAAGTCATTTTCTACTCGGGCATAAATGATTGAATTGCCACTGTCAAATGGACTGTTGATAGGCAATTCATTTAATTCAGCATCTGAAAATGTTCTGTGATAAGTCACTGTCATGCCCGATGTTGTATTGATCGTATTCGTTTGTGATGTTAAATTAAAAGGCATCGTGCCATCGTTGTCATCATCACAAAGACGCATCGTGGGGGCCATATTTGCAATGGGTAATTGGGTGACAATTAATGTTATTTCATCTGAGTAAAGACCACAACTATTGCCAGTTTTGTCAAGCTTTACTCGAAATTGCCAACCATTAAAACTTATTGGTGATGCTGTAATTGTCAATTCATTAGTGTTAGACCCCGAATACTGAGAATCATCGATTAAAGAGGTCCAATTAAGACCATCATCACTGTACTCCCATTGATAAAATTCGGCTTCATTTGAAACAACAACAATACTCGTAGTGGATAATTCACAAACCATGGTGTCTGCGGGCTGTGTCTCGATGTTTATAACGGCGGTAGTTAAATAATCAGTATTTGGGATGGTATATCCATCAGAACTAGACAAAACAACACCAAAATCATTAATTGATACAGGACTATTACCTAACAAGCCGTCACTATCATCATCTGAAAAACCAGCCTCTATAACGTCAGTACAAGCATCTCCGTCACTATCCAAGTCGAGGTAGTTAAAGTTGTTGTCAGAATCAAAATCACCTAATACATATCCCAAAATTCCACTTTCTGGTGCAGTTTCTGCAGTATCTGTCCAACCGTTTAGACCGTAATCAGGCCCATCTTCTATTCCATCTAGGTTCGTGTCTGATAATAACCCAAGCACCTCAGTTTCTATTAAATCAAAAATGCCATCATTGTCACTATCGAGATCTTTGAAATCTGAAATACCATCCATGTCTGTATCAATTGGAATGGCTGAAATATCGAAAACGTCATCAAGACCATCGCTATCAGTATCTGTGCCTAAGGGGATAAGATAGTTGTTGCCAAGAGATTCAATAATATCAGGGATACCATCATTATCGCTGTCTAAATCATAGGCGTCTTCAATACCATCTGAATCGGTGTCTCGAGTAAAACATGTTAATGATACTTGTGCTTGATAATTTGATGTGTCTGTTATATTATCCAAATTATGGCGAATTGTAACACCACTAACAT
>Ga0206126_10003197_pt1 | contig 16801 bp, 17 predicted proteins | sample Helgoland_Spring_5_FD_148621 | JGI IMG/M metagenome (GOLD analysis project Ga0206126, IMG submission 148621) | Pelagic subsurface seawater microbial communities from Kabeltonne, Helgoland, North Sea - Helgoland_Spring_Bloom_20160412_1 | ecosystem: Environmental > Aquatic > Marine > Epipelagic ...
CGAGCACACCGTCGTTATCATCATCGGTATCAGCCGTCATACCCAGCGTTGTGCAGTCACTATCACAGTCATTAGGACGACCATCACCATCGGTATCGGTTAATGAACCTAAGCTGATTAAAGAGAAGGCATCGGCTGTATCGAGCACACCGTCGTTATCATCATCGGTATCGGCGTTGTTACCAATAAGATCGCCATCGGTATCAACCGATTCAGTTGGGTCTCCGGGAAAAACATCAAAGGCATCGTTGGCGCCGTCGTTATCAGAATCCGTTATTGTCGTTAAATACGTTGCAACTCCTTCGCCGTCGGTTCGTAAACTGTCACTACCAATTGCTCCTTGACTCAGTGAAGGTCCAGAAAAGCCAAAGAGGCCACGTATCACTAACAAGCCATCAGTCAGCGCTGTTACTTTACCGTCGGCATCAATATCAAGCAGGATCTCGTTGGACTTCAGGTAGTCTGAAATGGCGTCAGGGGCCTTACGATTAGCATCTGTTTCAACGGCCCCTGAAACGAGAGCATCCCCAGTGAAACCAAAAAGATGACGAATCACCAGCAAACCATCGGTTAGTGGCATGGTCTTGCCATCATCATCAACATCCAAATCAAAGTCAGCGTGAGCAAGCGTCGCGCTAACAACTAACATAAGGATAAGGATTTTGATTTTGATTTTGCTGTCATTTTTTATTTGTTCGGCTATGTTTACGCTCGATTTTGACGAAAAGCAACTGAAGCTGGGCTATCAATTGTAGACTTTAAAACCTATAGAAGCTGTAAGAGCTGGCAATTCACCCAAAGCTCGACTTAAAACACACCAACCCCCTTGCCCATACGCTCGAGTAGCTTCAATTCAGCCAGTGCCTGTTGACGTCTAGCGCGCTTCTGGCGCGTCTCTCGGCCGTGAATTCTTCGTGCAGCACCGCACAGGTTTCGGCCTTGTGAATCGCCACTAATTTGCTAGACACCTTTCAGTCGCACACAATAGCGATTAGCGAGGTGATTTATGAGCAGAAAGAGGTACCCTGAAGAGTTCAAGATTGAAGCGGTTAAGCAAGTTACGGAAGCCGGCTATAGCGCTTATGATGTGGCGGAGCGGCTCGGGACCACCACAAATAGTCTCTATAGTTGGATCAGGAGATATGGGCCCAATGCCAGCGATTTTAAGAAGGTATCGGAGGAATCGGACGAGATTCGGCGCTTAAAGAAGGAGCTGAAGCGGGTAACCGACGAACGTGACCTTTTAAAAAAAGCCGCGGCGTACTTCGCGAGCCACCCCGAGTGAGATACGCCTTTATCAAAGACCATGCGGGTGACTTCACGATTAGGTCATTGTGTAGATTATTCAATCTTCATCCGAGCGGTTATTACGCTTGGCTGCGCGCACCCAAGTCTGCTCGTCAACATAAGGATGACACTTTGTCAGGAATGATTAAACAAGCATGGCTCGAATCGGGCTGCGTCTACGGCTATCGCAAGATACATCGGGATCTTCATGATCTGGGGGAATGCTGCGGTATTAATCGTGTTCACAAGCTCATGCGGCACGACGGCATTAAGGCGCAGGTCGGCTATCGCAAGCCTCGTCAGCGATCAGGTGAAGTGCATGTCGTTACTCCCAATACATTGGCTCGTGAGTTCAACCCTTCTAAACCGAATCACTCGTGGGTAACCGACGTAACGTATATTCGCACGCATGAGGGCTGGCTCTACCTGGGCGTTGTTATAGACCTTTACTCGCGAAAGATCATCGGCTGGTCAATGGATTCTCGAATGGTCAAAGAACTTGTACTAGATGCTCTGCTCATGGCCGTATGGAGACGCAAGCCTGAAAGCAGAGTCATAGTCCATTCTGATCAAGGTAGTCAATACACGAGCTATGAGTGGCAGGAGTTCTTAGAAGAACATGGTCTTGCAGGCAGTATGAGCCGACGAGGAAATTGCCATGACAATGCAGTAGCTGAGAGCTTCTTCCAATTGCTGAAACGAGAGCGCATCAAGAAGCGGGTGTACTTAACGCGAGAAACAGCGAAGCGCGATATCTTCAATTATATAGAAATGTTCTACAATCCTGTTCGCAGGCACACAGCGAACAACCTATTGTCGCCTCAGGAGTTCGAGCGACGGTATAAAAATGAGGCTGAGAAGTGTCTACTGAACTAGTGGCGATTCAGCCAACGTCTAACCCTTGATCGATTTAAACGCCACATAAAACGAGGCAGAAACAACTGCCTTTTTATACGCCAGGGTTCTTTGTACAAACGGAATATCCACTCTAAATGATTATTTACCATAAAACTAGGCGCGCGTTTTAACGCCCCAGCGATTATATCCAGCGCACCCCCGCAGCCTACTACTATGCCAAAATCAATTTCAGTCAGAAGTTGTGCTGCAAATTTCTCCTGTTTGGGTGACCCCATGGCAACCAATATCAACTTAGGCTTGGCACGTTTGATAGCAGAAACCAAAGTTTCAAAATCAATGTATCCGTGGAGGTGTCCAACAATATTAATCTGTTGATATTTGTCACGAATATTATTAATCGCTCTTGAATGATTGTATTCGTTGGCTCCAATTATAAATGTAGCAATGCCCAATTTGTTGGCAACCTCCAAAGCTAGAACCGGCATATTAATCTTCTCACTCAATTTGCCATGTAACCAACGAAGTCCCAAAACAGCTCCTGACCCATCTGGATAAGGGAATATTGAATTATCTATGATTTCACTAAAGCCCGGCTCATTAGCATACTTAAATATTTTTTCCGCATTAATTGCCACGGTATAACCTAATTGCTGAGATCTTAAAAGATCCTCGAGATGGTTAGCTGCCTGTGAATGGTTTACAGCTGCGCAGGGACATCCCAAAACCTCAAATTTATCCAACATTACACTCCCTTTGAAAAACTGATCTATATTCTTCTACTATTTTCTTTTCATCATACTTGGCAGCAACGCTTCTTGCTTCGAAGGAAAGGCTAGCGTATTCTGCCTCAGTCAAGTTATTGACTCGCATAAGAGTTTTAGTCAAATCATCCGCACTTCCCGGTTCGATCAAGAATCCATTTTTTCCATGTTCTATGTACTCAGTCACGGCACCAATTTTACTAGCGACCACTGGAACACCGAAGGCCATAGCCTCAATTGGCGTCAGACCCAAACTTTCTTCTAACAAGGTGGGAAATAAAAGAATATCGATCTCTTCATACACTTTGTTTGTGCCCTCTCTATCTAGCACACCGTGACAAATTAGCTCTACATTCGAGTTGGTAAGTGAATTGATTAACTCATAATCACCGGGTCCCGCAACAATAAGCCGACAACGAAAATCTATATGGTTCATACATTTAGTAATTATCTGCACACCTTTCGCTATACTGAGAGAACCCACGTATCCAAATGTTATCCGATCTTCCGACCAGTGGTGATCACTCACTTCCAAATTGGATGGGTAAAAAACCCCTCCAGATGGGTAGATAAATAAATTTCTCATCGGAATATCAAATTTTTCGCTCACCAGCTGAGCAAAAAAATTTGAAGGTACAATAATTTTATCAGCGCACCGCAATACAATCCCATTTAATTTATGGATGTACCCATCGGTCTTAGCAGGAATCACTATGTCGGATCCATGGCAGTTAAGAATCACTTTTTTACCAAAAAGATATCTCCCAATTAAACCAAGTAGGCCAGTATGAGAAACGAAGTGACAATACAAGACATAATCCCTCATCACTATCATTGACCAAAGAGCACGCAAATAGAACCACAAATAAGCTAGAAACTTGTACCGGTTTGGCCGTAAAACGCAAAGATTGATTTCAAACTGATCTTTACTAATTAATTGATTCATCATCTTTTCAACAAACACGCCAGAGGCAACGTTATTCTCATGGGGAAACATATTACTGAGTAACAAGATTCGTCTCATTTTACAGCGAGCCGTCTAGGATCGTAATATGCCAACATAACAAAGCAAGGCCAAATAAATGCCAACATGCCGGAAGTGAAAATATGCCCACTAAAATTGGAGATGGCCAGTAACATCATATTTGTCACGAGAATGATTCTCGCAAATGGATAAGCGGTATCAGAGAAGTTTATCCACGACTTATATGAAAGATGAACAAATACAATAAGCAAAATAAAAACACCGGATAAACCATGCCAGAAAAACATGTCTAAGACATCCATTTCTACTGAATATTTTGTGAATTCTGCGTAGTAGCTAACCCCGTGGCCAAAAAGAAATCCCAAAAAAAGATCTTTTTGGGAAAAAAGAAACCACAGTTCAGTTACAAATGTGTCTCGGCTAGATAGTAGTAATCCTGCAAGACCATACCTTTCAAAGAAAAACAAAAATCTAGAGTAAACTGGTGCGTTCGTGAACGCTTCAAAAATCACCAAAGCTTGAACGAGGACGATTGATAATGTCAGAACAAAAACAATTGAAGGGATATTATTTAGCAAGAATAACCGGCGTCCTTCATATAAAACAGGTATTAAAACAATTAATAATACTACCGCTAACATTGCCGTTTTAGTGGATACTAAAAGACCAACAGCCATAGACAAAATTGCCAGCACAATAAAGTGAAACTTATTGTTAAGATACGCTCTGGCCAAATAAAAAGCGCCGAATACAACAAGAAGTGCCGAAATTTCGTTGCCTGCATAAAAATAGCCCTTGGAGCCAATCATATTCTCGCCTCCTTGGCCATAAGTACTAAATCCAAACCCGAAAACCCCGGCCAACATATTGCACAAAAAAACTAAGCCGTTCATTTGAATAACGGTGAGTATCCTTTTAAAAAATAAATGATCCCTTTTTAATCTATCAATCAAGAAAAAAAATAGAATTAGATGGGACAGCACCTTTAGTATGTGTTGAATCAAAAAACTCACCTTACTGCCGTCAGTATCTAAAGAGAATATATTGACAATTTCTCCTAAACTCAGCGCACAAATCGCTGCGAGAATAAACACCATATGCCTCGGCAAAAACACACTTAAGTACATTAGTAATATGATTAACAAGACTGATTTATAAACTACTGATAAACTTGCATCGACTCCCAACCCCAACAGCATGAAGCCATTTAGAGAATCTACAACCAGATAAAGTGAGAGCTGCAGAAAAACGAATTTAGAGATTAAGTTAGCCTTAGCCTCAGAGGAATATTTTAAGAGCGTCATATTCTCTCTCCATACGTTGGTTCCATGTGTCAAAATTGGTTGCCAAATGATCTTTGGCAGCAGCGCGCATTGCAGCCACCGAATCGGGGGCGCTCTCGCACTCAATCAATTTAAGTGCATTCTTGGAAAAGTCATGCTCATCCGAAAGTAAACCCGTCACACCGTCAACAATCATCTCCGAGGTATTGCCATTATTTAATGTAACGACAATCGCGCCACATGAAATCGCTTCAAAAAGCGGATTACCTAGGTTACTTAACTCATAACTTGAAAGGAAATATTTAGTATCTTTCAACAAGCCATATATCTGATGCTTTCCCTGAGCACCACAAAAACTTATACATCCCTGCAAACCTTTTTGATTCACAAGTTTCTTCAGGTTTTCAATTTCAGGACCATCTCCCACGATATAGTAGTGAGAATTATTAAATCGTGAATTAAACTTGGCAAAAATTTCAATTGACCTATCAACCCGCTTCCAACGCTGTAATCTCGACACTGAACTGAAGACAATATCGCCATGCGCATGGTATTTCTGATAATTCTGGCTAACATAGTCTAATTGAGGCGAGTCAACTCCATTTTTAAAAAAACGTATTTCTCCTGAATGCCTCTGCCTCAAATACTTGAGGACTCTATCACCTTTGGTGCCATCATCGGTCATTAAGGTTAAATCTGACGAAGCACGCATCGCCTTAATATGATCATAAAACTGCAGATATAAACGGAGTTTCCTTAAAGCCGATACAGGCTGTACAAGATCAGTCAGTATAGTACCCTGAAATCGGCTTACACATGCTTTTCCAGTTTTCTTGGCGAAATCAACAACGCCAGGCACAAACCCTATCTCATAGGCATACAGCAAGTCAGCATTAACTGCATATTTATCCAAGTACTCAATAATGTCGCTTTGACTTTTCGCGTAGTTGTGATGCTTCTGAACAACGCGAAAAAAACCACCAAACAAACGATTCTCTGTAGTATTCCTGCGAGGGACACTAACGACATCTACATTTGCGCGCAACTCTCCCAACTTCGGGTCATCCTCAGTGGTCAAAAGGGTTACTGAATGCCCTCTATCCACAAACATTTTAATGGTATTAAAAAAAGAAGGTGCGCCCTTTCCCTCAGCCAGTGACCAGAGGGCTAGATTGGTAACAAAACAAATTCTCACAAGCTTAGGCTCCAGTTTTTAGCCACTTGACTACTTTTTCCGCGGCATCCCCTTCGCCATAGAACGCACCATTAAAGCTAATACTTGTCCTAAGGGAGTCAAATTTTTCCATGATACGTTGGTAATTCGCACCAACAATATGATTAGCACCGCATTCAACCAATTCGATCCATTCCGTTTCTTCTCTCAAAATCAAACACGATTTTTTAAAAAAATAGGCTTCTTTTTGAACGCCGCCACTATCTGAAAGCACGACCCTGCAATTCTTAAGTAAGAACACCATCTCTAAGTATCCAACTGGTTCAACAACATGGACGTTTAGCCTGATGTTTAGTTTTTCTAATTTTTTCCTAGTTCTCGGATGCAAAGGCAATATCACCGGTGTTATCTTATGGATTTCATTAAGTGATCTGACAATTTCATGTAAACGATCAAGATTGTCTGTATTTTCAGCTCTATGAATAGTTGCCAAAGCATAATTGTGTGACAATTCAAATTGGTCAAGCCAATCTGGCTTCCGAGCGTAGCCAGAATAAAAATTTGCTGCATCAAACATAACGTCGCCAACATTGACAACATCAATGTCAAACTGTTCATATCCTTCATTGTTAAGATTGTTAACAGCCGTTTGAGTCGGGCAAAACAACACTGTGCTAATCCTATCGGTCAATATTCTATTCTGCTCCTCCGGCATATTCATATTAAAACTTCTCAGTCCTGCCTCCACATGAGCCACTTTTACTCTCAGCTTGGATGCTGCCAGTGCACCTGCAAGGGTTGAATTAGTATCACCATAAACCAATACCCAGTCAGGTCGCTCATCAAGAATAATAGTTTCTATCGCTTCCAACATTCTTCCTGTCATGGCTCCGTGGGAGAGAGACGCTATCGCTAGATTATAATCTGGCCTGGGAATTCGCATTTCCTCAAAAAACACATCACTCATATTTTTGTCGAAATGCTGTCCGGTGTGGACAATAACTTCCTCTACATCAGACATTGACTCGATGACTCTACTTATGGTCGCAGCCTTTATGAATTGAGGTCGCGCACCTACAACTGTCAATATTTTCACGTCTAATCTCTCACTTTAAATATTTAATAATCTTCGCCGGATTTCCCGCTATCGCGATATCATCTTGGCTAAAGCTTTTAGTTACTACAGACCCAGCGCCTACAATTACACGTTTGCCTAAGGTAACACCTGGCATAATGCAAGCATTAGCGCCAATCCAACAATCTTCGCCTATTACAACAGGCGTATTGGGCTCCCAGCGTTTATCTGCTTTTGAAAGATCATGGTTTGCACTGACAATGACAACATTTGATCCCCAAATAGTACCACTGCCAATCACAATGCCGTTGCCGGCTTGAAGATAACAGCCAGAACTATTAACCAGGCTGGAAAAGGTCCCTCGTTGGGGTTGCTGTAACACTAGTTTTTCACCAGCAGTTATGGTTGATTTGAAATTGGTGACAACTAAAAAACTGATGTTTTGACGGAACAAAAAATTAATTACACAATTACTCACAAGTGTTCCTAGGCGCACTTTACTCCCAACACCTTTCTCCAGAACTAGATCTGACAAAAATGCAGACTTAGAAACTAACCTTTTAAGCAATGTCTTCACGAATCATAAACCTCAAAAAACCCAACCAGACTAAGATAACCAAAATAGAATAAAACGCCGACACCATCAAAGGATAGGGAAAAGAGAGTAGATTAATTCCCTGAAGAAAACCTACTAAGAAAAACAGGGTCAGGCCTACTGCAAAATGTCTTACAGGATAAATTCTCCACAGCGACAGCCTCCCTCCAGAAACACGTAATGTATACAAGGATAAAGCCAAAGAAAGGATAATCATGTTTACAATCACCCAAATAGCTGCACCCTCAATACCATAATAGCTCGCCATAAAATAACTACCAACCACGCTGGACAGGAGGTATATCAGCGTTAACATCAACTCAATATCCGTCTTGTCCATCGCGCGTAACGCTAGTCCGAATGTTATGACTCGCAGAAAAACTAAGCTATTGAATAGAACAAAGACTGTTGTCGCATCAACATACCTTACCCCAAACAAGGCTTTGACAACTAGGTCAGCATTAATCATTAAAAGTACCGCCAGTGGAAATGTTACAGCTGCAGTTTTAGCCGCAGCACGACGCCATAGATTAGTTGCCTGTTCGAAATCATTTGCCTTGAGAAGCTCTGTAATTTTTGGCATTAGCACAGATGTAACACTGTTTTGCAGTAGGTTAAACACCGGTATCTCAAAAGCTCCAACGGTGTAGAGAGCATAACTCAAAGTTCCTAAAACTGAAGCAACAATCACGTGATCTGCTTTCAAACCAACAATAGACAGAGCGCTGGCCATCAACAGCGGCCAAGAGTACAGAAATACTGCCTTAAGTTTGGGCCTCAAATTAAGATTTAAATCCATACCAGCGGAATAAATTGTGAACATCAATGCGCATAGTGCCAACCCGACAAAGAAATACAGCCCGGCAATTAGCTGCACAATCTCAACTAAACCAGCTCCATTTAGGGCAATAAATATGGGCGGTAAAGCAATAAATATTGCTATCAATGCTGCTAGATAGGGCTGGATAGCTGTCCTATTTGTCACTATGTGGCATGCAGGCATCAAAGCAATCATCAAAATGCCCAACGGCGACAGTGAGAAATAAGGCAGAACAGTCTGCAATTGATCATTGTTAAACAGTTTACTGATATTATCCGACGCGAGTAACAGTGTTAGAGTTAAAAAGAATGAGATTGTCATCGTGAGTATCACAACGACTCGCAGATAAGCCTTTTTCTCACCGTCGCTGTCTGCACGACCGGTAAAATACAGTAGGCATGTGGGCAAGGCGGCAAAAAATATGCCATTAAGTATCGACTGTATTAAAAACAATTGCCTAAAAGTGGCAAACTCTTCAACCGGTAAAATCCTTGCCAAAATAAGGTATAAAATCAGTAAGGAGGCTTGAGTAATGAGGGCGCTGACAAAGACGAAGCCGACATTTCTTGTCGTTCTATCCCTCACTTGATCTTGCGTCATTTATAAATTGCTAACTAATAGATCAGCGATCCTTTTCTGATTTAAAAACTCAAGATAGGGATGCATTGGTAGACTGAGTACTTGTCTAGAGAGGCGCTCAGAAGTCAAAGTACCAGTACTCACCTTTGGATAGTGCTGATAACCAGTTTGATTAGACAACGGGATAGGATAATAGACGACACTAGGAACCGAAGATGCTTTTAGAGCGGATTGAATTTTATCACGGTCTGGCAGAACCAAAGTGTACTGAGCCCAAGCGCTGGTGTGATTAACATCTAAGATAGGAATTCGACAGTGATCTTGCAATAAAGTGCTGTACCGTTGTGCAGCTTTAGCTCTCAATGCTAATTCTTTTGGAAACAGCTTCAACTTTTCAATCAATATAGCTGCTTGCAGGGTGTCTAATCTGGAATTCATTCCAATACGGACATTATCGTATTTCTGAGAACCTTTACCATGTAAACGAAGAGAATTTATTATCTCTGCATCCTCGTCATAAGAAGTGAAAATTGCACCGCCATCGCCGTAACATCCCAAAGGTTTCGCTGGAAAGAAGCTTGTCGTAGTTGCATCTCCCATTGAACCAACAGGTCTTTCTTTAGAGGTGCCACCAAAGCTTTGCGCACCGTCAACAAGAATTTTGATACCCTCTGATCGGGCGATATCAGAAATGGCATCAATATCCGCAGGTTGTCCAAATAGATCGACGACAATGACGACTCGAGGCTTCAAGCCAACTTGGCAGCAATCTACAATAGCCTGTTTGAAACTTACAGGGTCCATATTGAACGACTGTTCGCAGACATCAACGAAGAAAGGGGTCGCTCCCAGTTGTGCTGGCGCCTCAGCACTCGCGACGTAAGTAAATGATGGAACAAATACAGCATCACCAGGGCCTATACCCCATGCCATTAAAACCAAGCTGAGGGCATCTGTGCCATTTGCGCAAGTCAGCGCATATTTCGCACTCGTGAACGCCCTCAAATCAGCTTCAAAAGACTTTACTTCTGGGCCCATAATGTATTGCCCATGATCTAGAACATTGGCAATCGCAGTATCCAATTTTTGTCTTATAAGTTCCTGTTGTGCCTTCAAGTCAATAAACTGAACTGATTCGGAATACTCGCTCATTTCATTTCTTCCTCAATTATATTGGCTGAGACTCTGTGATATCGGGTGCCATCAACTGGACAGACCAAGTCATCACCAAGGCGTCCGCCCGCTTTGCTCATCCAACCGATTATTCTCGCAGGGGCTCCAGCTACTAGCGCATAAGCTGGTACTGGTCGAGTTACTACTGCGCCTGCAGCAACAAAGCAATATTCTCCGAGATCATATCCGCAGACAATTGTTGCATTGGCACCAATAGTAGCCCCCCGTCTGACAACGGTTGTTCGGTATTCGTCCTTGCGAACGACTTCCGAACGAGGATTGTGCACATTAGTAAAGACACAGGATGGACCACAAAAGACACCGTCCTCCAGGGTTACACCCTCATACACACTGACATTATTTTGAATTTTCACTCCGTTTCCAACGACAACATTTGGACCAACCACAACGTTTTGGCCTAGAGACGAATTTTTCCCTATTTTGCTGTTGGTCAATATATGACTGAAGTGCCAAATTTTTGTACCTGCACCTATTTCAACGCCATCATCCACATAGGATGATTCATGCAAGAAAAAACTATCACCGGTATTATTAGTTGGATTCATTTACTTTTCCCCTCACCTTACTCACTTAATCGAAGCGACTCAGTCGCAGCAGATAGTACGTTCAAAACTCGCAGCCCTTCGTATCCATCCGTCAGTGGCTTTTCCTCACCTGAAACTACGCTAACAAAATGTGCACACTCGGCCCTGAGTGGCTCATATTCAGGGACTTTGATAAATTCAACATCTGCTTTTTTCAAAACTGGTTGAGATTCAATCGTTTTCGCGCTGTGTGGGTATAATGCTAATTTTTGATCCCAGCTCTTGGTATCATCAAAGACTAGCATTCCTTCGTTTCCAACCACTACCAGCTTCTGCTCTTTAAATGGATGCAACCAAGATACAGCCACATGAGCTTTCACACCGGATGAAAATTCCATATGTATTGTGGCGGTATCGGCTATATTTGGATGAAGTATATTTGCCGTTTCAGCCCTCACAGCAATTGGCTCTTGATTAGTCAAAGACAAAATCATAGATATATCATGGGGAGCGAAACTCCAAATAACATCCTCTTCAGTTCTAACTTTACCAAAGCTTAGGCGATTAGAATAAATGTAACTCAAGGCCCCTACTTGTCCAGCATTCACGTGATGCAATAGCTTTCGGAATACAGGATGATACTGGAGTAAATGACCTACCATAAGTTGACTATTATTTTGCTCGGCAACTTGTATCATATCGCGCGCTTCGGCTGCATTCATCGCCAAGGGCTTTTCAACGTAGACATGATTACCGGATTTCATCGCCGCTATGGCCATTTCGGCATGTAAAGGCGCAGGGACCGCAAGAACAACACCATCAATATTTGAGGTACTTAAGACATCATCAAATGACAAACTATTAACTTGGTACTGATTAGCATAACTCTCGGCAAGCTCCTTATTTGGATCACATACTGCCCCCAGAACCCCAAGCTCGGCAAAATTTCTCACAAGGTTTTTACCCCAATGACCACACCCGACAACAGCAATATTTTTTTTCATCTAAAAACCTTAAAACTTAGCATTAATAATTAGTTATAAACGAAATACTGTAAATCCTTGATCAGCAGCATCTTGCCGGTTGTACAAAGATTTTACATCAGCCAGAACAGGAGAGGTCCCATTACACAGTTGTCTTAGATTAACCGGGCTCAATTCTCTAAATTGGTCATGGCCTACAGCTACGATCAAAGAATCAACTCTTTGCTCACCACTTACTATGCCAAGCTTTAGGCCATAGATCTCATCCACCTCGCTTGGATCAGCCCACGGATCTACCACGACGACATTAATATTCCAAGACTGTAGTTCAGTCACTATATCTATTGCTTTACTATTGCGAATATCTGGACAGTTTTCTTTGAACGTTATACCCAGCAAGCCAACGGTGCTTTTGGATACATCGATGTTGTTTTGTATCATCCCTTGAACAAATTTTTTCACCATATACTGGGCCATGTTGTCATTAATTCTGCGTCCAGCAAGTATGACCTGAGGATTATATCCAACTTGCTCTGCTTTGTGGGTCAAGTAATAAGGGTCTACACCGATGCAATGCCCTCCAACCAAGCCGGGCCTGAATGGCAAGAAATTCCATTTACTACCTGCAGCCTCGAGTACATCAAGGGTATCAATTCCGAGCCGACCGAAAATAACCGAAAGTTCATTAACCAACGCAATATTAAGATCTCTCTGGGTATTTTCGATTACCTTGGCTGCTTCAGCAACCTTGATACTCGACGCAATAAAAGTGCCTGCAGTAATGATGCTCTTGTAAAGGCTATCAACCTCTTGAGTAACCTCGACCGTCGATCCACTGGTTATCTTCTTAATTTTAGTCAGCGTATTAACTTTATCGCCAGGATTTATTCGCTCAGGGCTGTATCCGCAAAAAAAATCTTTATTAAAAGTCAAACCCGAGACTTTCTCTAGTATCGGAACACAGATTTCCTCAGTACAACCAGGGAACACTGTTGACTCATAGATAACAAGACCTCCCTTTTTTAAGTGTCCTCCAACCGTTTCACTAGCCTTTCTAATTGGCGTCAGATCTGGACGGTTTACACTATCAATCGGAGTCGGTACTGTGATTATGAAAATATTACAGTTACTAAGTTCAACTGCAGCAGAGCTAAAGGTAAGTAGTTTCGCATCTGCCAACTCACTTTGACCGACCTCCAATGTACTGTCATTACCTTTCAGCAGCTCACTTATTCGAGATTCATTAATATCAAAACCTAAAGTAGCACGCTGCTTACCAAATTCTACGGCGAGTGGCAGCCCAACGTAGCCTAATCCTATAACAGCTATTTTCTTTTCTAAATCAACCATAAAATATCCAATCCATAAGCCTTGAGTATGTATTTTCTTTTACACTAATAATTAACTGGGATAATCGACCTCAACACTTGCCATAAATCCCTAACATATTTCCTTATACCAGCATCACGCATTCCAACGGCCAAGTTAGCGCCCAAGCAACCCTGTTGGTTACCACAATCGAATATCGCAGCATCGGTTTCGAAAGCATTAAGCCTTCCGGTTTTGATCAGTGCATCAAGAGCATCTGTCAGTTGAATTTCTCCACCCACGCCTGCACTGGTTTCGGCAAGCAAATCAGGTACTTTTGCTTGCCGAATGTATCGCCCAAGAACTGCCAGATTGGATGGTGCATCCTCAGATGATGGCTTCTCAACCAGCGCCCTCAACTCAACAGAACTAAATGGCTCTAGGGCTGGAGATGCAATATCAGCTATCCCATAACTTTACACGGCGTCCATACCCACCCACTCGACCATAACTTGTCCTACACCAGAGGCTTCCCATGCTTCGACTAGACGCACAAAGCTATAATCTCTAGATCTGGACGTCTTATCTAACAACAAAACATCCGGTAGTCACACAGCGAACGGTTCATCTTCAATTAAATGCCTAGCACAGAGTACCGCATGCCCAAATCCAAGTGCATCACTCTGCCTAATAGATATAATCTTGACTCGATTGGGAGTGATATTTTTCACTTTACCAAGAATCGTTTCTATACCTTTTCTTTCTAGTCGATGTTCTAATTCGCAATGAGCATCAAATGGTTCTCGACAGCCTCCTTTCCACTTCGGGTCACCAAAATAATTTCAAAGATCCCAGCGGCTATCGCCTCCGCTACCACATACTCACTAATAGGAAGGTCAGAGACCGGTAATAAATCTTTTGGGATCGCCTTGGTCGCAGGCAGCATACGCGTGCCAAGCCCTGCTACCGGGATGACTGCTTTTTTAATCGGTTTGACCAGAAGGCCCTCGAGCATGATGGTCACCTTCCTCGATCGTTTCTACCTCAGCTCGCAAGGCTTGAATTTCCGCTTGAAGCGCAGCGTACTCAAGCTGTTTGCGCGCTAAGAAACGCACTGTTATGGCCGCTTTTTCAACGATGCCAGCCGGCGTCAAGACGTAGGCGTAACCGAGCTTATTATTAGAGCTTCGAAAATTATTCAGCTTGACCCAGCCGACATCTATTAGCGATTTTAAGACGTAATGCGTCTTACCTAGACTAACGCCCAGCGCTAAGGAAAGTTGGCGCTGGGAGAGTTCTGGATTCGCCTCGAGCAGCTTCAATGCTTTATATTCAATTTCTTCGTTTGTCATTATTTTTAGAAGGCTTATCGTTTAAGACCTTATCGTTTAGGGGCTTATCGTTTTCGAACTTACCGTTGCAGGCAGGCTACCGCACGGCGGCTTGAGCGACCGTTCAGTGAGTGAACACTATCGTTCAACCAATGAACGGTGTCAATGTTTTTTACCTATAGGCACCGCATTCGTTCCAACTGCGCCATCCAAGTTAAAAAGTTAGCGCGTTTCTTCGCTAATGACATGACTTGACGGGACCAAAACCCGTTGCTGGCGACCCAGAACGATCAGCAGAACCTCTACTCGATCTTTAGAACGCTTAGAATAAAGGCCTTCAAAGCCTTTGAAAGGCCCGGCCGTCAGGCTGACCACATCGCCAGTTTGTAACCCCGGTGACTTCTCGCCATAAAACGCCTCCACCCCGCGAATCTCCGCCAGCACGTCCGCGTTGATCAAGGCAGGCTTACCCTCGGGCCCAAAAGACACGAAAGCAATAACCCCCGGCGTTGACCGAATGCTCGAAACCGATTGTTCGCCGCATTCAACAAAACAATAACCCGGGAAAAGTACCTGCCTGCCGGCTTCTTCTTTTAACGCATCATATTTTGGAATATAAGGGCAATAAACCTTAAAGCCTTGTTCTTGCAGATGATTGATCGCGCGAAGTTCTTGGCGGGCTTTAGTCCTAACGACGAACCAGTCCATCATTGCCTCCTATAAGAACGATAACCTGAGGAAACTATTTCTCTTTAAGCAATGAGCCACACCTCACGCCCTAGATAATCGATTGACTAACGAGTCCATAAAATCTGGATGCGCACAATTGCCTGAGGTGAAAATTATTTCCAACAAATAGAATTGCCTTAGCCCTTGATTCCTAATGGTCACATGCTTAAACAAAGCGACTCCCAACACTATTTTGAAATCTCACTCAATTTCACGATCTACTCGAACCAAGAACGCCCGAGATAGCGGCTTAAATTAGTCGCGATTTAGCGGATGACTGCAGCTTAATACTTAGGCCTAAACGCACTGGTTACCGCATGAACTAAAACAAAAACCAAACACTGTAAACCAAACACACCGCCGCAAAGCATTTCATTCCTCTGACCTTCTTGAAACAAGATGACAACCGCAGGCATAACCGAAAATGCAGCAATTGAGACGCCCGTTAGCGAATTAGCCAAGGTTTTACTTTTAACGATTTTTGAAAAGTATTCGTTGAGCAAGTTATGAGAATGTTGATTGTCTGCCCGAAAGGGTGAGGTGCCTTTGCCAATCCTAACAACAAAAATGCGGATGATCTCTACACAAGGATAGCTTAAAAGCGTTGCAAGAAACCCAAGCCCAACAAGACCTTGATCGAACAGATCAAACCCGACCAAGGCGATCAAGGCCGAAAGCCCATAAGCCCCAAAGTCCCCCATAATAATGCGCCCTGTTAGGACATTGATCAGAAAAAAACTGAGCAAACCCAGGCTGATGCTGAAATAGAAATTGTCAGCCGTTAAGAGCCAAACACATACGAAAAAAGCAAGGCAGATCCCGCTAAATAACCCATTTGCCCCATCGGCCATATTGCCTGCGTTGATAAAGCCCACACAAACAAAGACCGAGACAGCAACCAAACCGACCTCAAACCCAAGCGACGTATCGCTAAAAAACCCAAGAAACTGATTAGGCATCCAATCCGGGACAAAAATAAAACCAACCGTTAAAATCAGAGTGGACGCTAGCAAGCGGGTAACCGGCGTTAGAGGCATGCCAAGATCATCCAAGAATCCGATGCATGCCAGCAAACCCGCCAAGAGCAAAAAAGACGGCCCCCAGGTCATAACAGATTTACTGTCACCTGCTAATGCAGGGTATACAACCGTAACCAGCCAAACAATGATTAGGAACAGCGCAATCGCGACGCCGCCCATCCTGGAGGTGTCTTTAACAGAAATACCATGTTTCGCGCTGCGATCAACCCCGAACCGTTGATGCGAGAACCAAACCATTAAGCAAAGAGAGGTGAGCCCTACAACCCCCAACAAAC
>Ga0206126_10003202_pt1 | contig 16790 bp, 14 predicted proteins | sample Helgoland_Spring_5_FD_148621 | JGI IMG/M metagenome (GOLD analysis project Ga0206126, IMG submission 148621) | Pelagic subsurface seawater microbial communities from Kabeltonne, Helgoland, North Sea - Helgoland_Spring_Bloom_20160412_1 | ecosystem: Environmental > Aquatic > Marine > Epipelagic ...
TCTTCGGCGTTCTCAACGCCGTTAAGCAGTTCGTCTAGAACGTCCTTGGAAATCGTCATTGTTGTCATGCTCCTTCAATATGGAAGCATGGGACAAATTACTCATACACAGAAGATCGGACACTCTCGCGTTATTGGAACCGCTGGCCGAGGCCATCAAGCGTCACGTCCTGTCCGGCCAAGCCATCTTCGCGGATGACACCCCAGTTAAGATGCTAGCACCTGGCAACGGCACAACCAAGACAGCGCGCTTCTGGGCCTATGATACCCTAAACCGAATTGCAGACCACAAAATCAACAGGATTGATGAACTGCTCCCATGGAATTATCGGGGGCGAAAAAGGCGCTTACCTTTCTTCATGCAATCCACCTTAAATACTGGTCCGAAGGTCTGCGATCACCTTACGCCCGCTTAATAGGGCGAACGGCTAAGTAAAACTTTATAGCGCGCTGCTTTTTATTAATTATGGCGAATCGCTTAAAAGTCAAAGGTGCTGAAATGTCCAAACTTTCCCCCCGTCTTGCTTTGCCAATCATGCAGCCTTCGCAGGCGCAAAAACATGTTACTCACAATGAAGCGCTGATCAAACTAGACGCTCTGGTGCAGTTGGTGTTGCAAGACACGGATGTTCAAATACCCCCTGCTACAGAAACCGATGGAGCAGTCTGGGCTGTTGGCGATGGTGCTACAGGTGCATGGACAGGTAAGGATGGACAGCTTGCACAATGGAATAACAGGGGATGGGCATTCATCGCCCCCCAAACGGGCTGGCGTTGCTGGGACCTTGCGAACTCAGTAGGAAAGATATTCGATGGCACCGCATGGTCAAGTTTAGACATGCAAAACCTGCCCGGCCTCGGCATCAACTCGGCATCGGATGGCACCAACCGGCTTGTTTCTAGATCACAAGCTACACTTTTGACCCATGACGGTGCGGGGCATCAGCTTAAGGTGAATAAAGCTGCCGCAAACGATACTGCCTGCTTGTTGTATCAAACGGATTTCACCGGCCATGCAGAGATAGGGCTGGCGGGCAACAATGACTTAAGCGTCAAAGTTTCGCCCGATGGGGCTAGCTGGACCGAGGCGCTGGTGATTGATGCAGCCAACGGCACAGTAGGCGGTGCCGCTGTGCAAACAGATGCGAGCGATCTAGGAGACGGGAAACTTGCCCGCGCCGAGTTCACCTATGGTAAGGGCAATCTCTTGGGCGCGGTCAGCGAACTTGCTGGCGCGCCAACAGGTGCGGTGATCGAGACAGGATCCAATAATCTTGGCGACTATCTGCGTCTAGCGGATGGCACTCAGATTGCTTGGTTGACCAAAAACGCAGGGCCAGGCGATGCCGAAGGGGAAGGGACCTTTAACAATCCTTGGTCCGTAGCGCCTGCGACAGTACTGCTACCTATCGCGTTTCAAAGCACTCCGGTGGTAAACTTCTCGTTCTCGGTCAACAGTAACAACACACTGTCTAGTAGCATCATATCTAGGTACGGCAGCGTTGCAAACGACCGAATTTTAGAATTCCGCACAGCACGGTTCGGATCTGCATCAGATAGTACAAATGTGATCTTGCAGTGTATTGCAATTGGGCGGTGGTATTGAGCCCAAAATTTAGCCGCGATTACCAGCAAAACTGAACTGCCCCGGGTTACCGTTGTATAAAATACTCCAAAGGTGAACCTTGTGTCGAAGAGATTGCATGTACAGTTTAACAGATCTTGGCATACCATAAGCTGTCGCCGTAAAACTGAAACTTTCTGGCGTAAGGGGGAGTCCAGCTGCAGAGAGGCGCGTGCATCAAATCTAAGAAAAGGTCTATAGATCGCTCTGGAAAAAACAAAATGCTGCGTGCGGCTATAATCGTCAGTTTGGGCACAACTTCTCAGAAGTTACAGTCGAGCGGTGAATGCCCAGGTACCGTGCACAGCCATGAAGTGCGGATGCGTCATCAGTCAGCAGATACATCGGTATCCGCGCCATTCGGCCGTGAAAAGCCGCATCCTTTTGCAAAGGATCAAGAACATGGTGGGTCAGGTCCCCGCTCAACAAAGTGCGCGCTAAAGAGCCATTAAAGTATATACCTGCCTCTGGCAGATACAGATAGGCGATCTCGCGCACCAACGCGCCCAGCGCTCTTGCCATCAAGGTGAGTGTTTGTGCGCCGCCCACTGCCCCTGCAACGCTTTCGGGGGCACAATTGTTTCCCGTTCGGCCCAAGTGTAGCCGTGTCAGGCCATTGCCTGAAAACAGGTGCTCCACCGTAGTAAAATCAGCGATATTGTCGACGTCGCTACGGATGATAGCGTTCACCGGCTGCGGAAGAGCAGCATGGCCCATTTCGGCTGCAAACACGACACCACGCGCGCCATGAGCCACGCTGACGTTGAACCCAGTACCCAAACCAATGACGACCGATTGCGGTTCGTCCTCTGCCGGTGTGCCGCTCAGACAGTGCAACGAAGCGGTGGGTAGCACCGCAATGGCATGGCCCAGAGCCTCAAGATCGTTCAGCAGGTATACCACATCGAGGGACAGTTCCTGCGCCAGTTCTTCAGCATCGAAGTGCCAGTCACGATTGGTTAAACGTCCCCACCCCCTGGCCACTGGGCCGGCAATCGCAACCGCCGCCGACGTGACACCCGGATGATCGGCCAAATAGGCACGGGCACAGGCGGAAAAGCTGTTGTAATCATTGTTGCGAAAACGACGCACTGTTCCAGCATGCAACCCATTAGCATCCGCCAATGCAAGACGACAGTTGGTGCCACCAACGTCCGCCACCAACTGAACTGTTGCATGCCCGTCCCGCATTTACGCCTCGCCTGGTTGCTTGCCCAATATGATCATTCCGAGCAGATCATCGTCGGATACATCATCGACATCAACCGTGCCAACCAATTTTCCGTTCTTCATGACTGAAGCGCGGTCGCACAGCTCCATTACATCATGAATATCATGACTAATCAAAAAGATGCCAATGCCTTCTGCCTTGAGTTGGGTGATCAGTTCAGACACCATCTGGGTCTCGTGCGGGCCAAGGGCCGCCGTCGGCTCATCCATGATGAGGATGCGGGCATTGAAGTATACTGCACGGGCAATGGCCACTGACTGACGCTGACCACCTGATAAGGCACTGACCGGATCCTTGAACTTTTTGAAGTTCGGGTTCAGGCGGGCCATGATCTTGCGGGTTTCTGCCTCCATCGCGTCGTCGTTCACGAACCCGAGGGGCGACACCAGTTCGCGACCCAAAAACAGGTTCGATGCCGCATCAAGGTTATCAGCCAGCGCAAGCGTCTGATAAATGGTCTCGATGTTATAGGAGCGTGCGTCGCGTGGGTTGTTGATTGTCGCGTTCTCGCCATCAACATAGATCTCGCCCGAGTCCATCGCATAAGCGCCCGACAGGATCTTGATCAGCGTTGATTTTCCAGCACCATTGTGGCCCAATAACCCAACAACTTCGCCGGGGTACAGGTCGACCGAAACATGATCCACCGCATGCACCCCACCGAAAGAGATACAGATGTCTCGCATGTCGACAAGGGGTGTGCCTGAGCGATCAATTGTCTTTGATGTGCTCATTTCGAAGTCCTCCGATAGAGGTTGTCCAGATAAACGGCCAATACGAGGACCGAGCCAACAACGATCTGCTGAATGGCGGCATCAAATCCGATCAGCACCATGCCTGTTTGCAAAGATTGCATGACCACGGCCCCAAGGATGGCCCCATAAATAGTACCGACGCCACCGGCCAAAGATGTGCCGCCGATGACAGCCGCCGCAATGACATAAAGCTCATCAAGTGTACCAAGCGCGTTGGTCGCTGATCCAAGCCGGGCAGAAGCAACAGCCGCTGAAAGACCCGCAAGGAACCCCATCAGGGCAAAAATCTTGACCGTCATCCACTTGGTGTTGATGCCTGCAAGTGCCGCAGCCTCGGGGTTGCCGCCAATCGCGTAGACATAGCGCCCAAAGCGGGTGCGCGACATGACCAGCGTCATGATGATGCCGACCGCCAGCAGGATAAGAACCGGGATGGCAAAACCGTAGCTGATAAACAGGCCTTCTTGCGGAATGGTAATGTTGTTTTCGGCCGCATAGCGACGCACAATACCACGTGGCCAGTAATACGAGTTGACCAACAAAACCGCTCCGATCATCGTCGCTGAGCCGACGAGGGCAATGAACCAGTCCGCCCAGACCGGACGCAGACCAAATCCGTGTGTAATGCGCTGGCGGCGACCCAGAATCACGGAGGCAACAACAGCCACAACACCAACCAGTCCAACAATCCACGACCCTGTAGCGCCAATGGCACCGTCCGCCGTCCCGCCGAGCAGGCGAAATGTGCTGTCGACTGGTGAAATTGTCTCGCCTCGGGCGACAAGAAAGCCAGCGCCGCGCCAGGCCAACAGACCGCCAAGGGTGACGATAAAGGCAGGGATTGAGTGATACGCAATGAGGTATCCGTGAAATGCCCCCACCAATGTGCCCGTGATCAGACCCACAATGACGGCAATGATCCAGATCGACCAATGCTCGAGGCCGACAAGCTGCGGTAGCAGCCACACCTGAGTCACGCCCATGATGATCGCACAAAAGCCCAGAACCGACCCAACAGACAGATCAATGTGGCGGGTCACAATGACCAGAACCATACCACAAGCCATAATCCCGATTGACGACGTCTGCACACTCAAGTTCCACAGGTTGCGCGGCGTCAGAAAGGCACCAAAGCCGTTTACAACCGCACCATAGACATGAAAACCGATCCAAATCAGAGCCAAGGCACCCAACATGCCCAGCAAGCGGGTATCAAGCTCGGTCGCGTGAATAAACCGGGCGACAGGGCTTTTGATGGTAGGGGTGGCGGGGTCACCGGAGTTAGACATATCAGTCATAACAAAATCCCAGAAATAGGGCACCTATTGCCACAAGAAGCATCTCGGGCCAGAGCGCACAGGTGATGGTAAGGAAAAATTTTAGGGTGTGCACCGGCGACAATCTCTGCCGCCGGTGCGTAATAATGTTGGGCCGTATTAGCAGCCAGCAACGCCAGCTTCGGCACCAGCACATACCTTGTCTTTGGCGATGTGGCCTGCGTCGATAACGGCACTGATGTTGGCCTGTGTCACGGGCGTCGGGTCGAGGAAGATAGCGTTCATCTCAACACCATTTGCACCACCGGACCAGCTTACTGCGCCGTCGATATCAGACAGGGCCGCACCACCAGCAAGGGCGACAGCAATCTCGGCAGCCTTGCCACCAAGATCAAGCGCGTTCTTCCAAACCGATACTGTCTGTTCGCCCCGAGCGACACGGTTAAGGGCGGCATGGTCACCATCTTGACCACCCACCGGAACGGCCAGACCTTGGGCTTGCAGCGCAGCAATTGCGCCGCCCGCCATGCCATCGTTTTGTGCCAAAACGGCGTCAACGTCGTTGTTTGCGGCAGTTAGGATCTGCTCCATGTTGCGCTGTGCATTGTCAGGCTTCCAGCCATCGGTAAAGGCCTCTCCTACGATGGTGATTTTGCCCGATGCCACGTCATCGCCAATAACTTCCATCATACCTTCCAGCAGGAAGCCAGCGTTTGGATCGCCCTTGTCACCCTTGATGATGGCAAAGTTTCCCTCTGGCTGCGCCGCCGTCACGGCCTGGGCGATGATCCGGCCCACACCCTTGTTGTCAAACGTCAGATAGAAAGTACGATTGTCTTCGATCAGGCGGTCATAGCCAACAACTGGAATGCCTTCTGCATCAGCCTGATCAACGGCGGGGCCAATTGCGTCCTTGTCCATCGCCAGAATAATCAGCGCATCGGCGCCTTGTGCGATCAGAGCTTCGACGTCAGTCAGCTGCTTAGCAGCAGACGCTTGAGCGTCAGCAGAAATGTATTTTGCGCCCAGCTCTTCGAGTGTGGCTTTGATTGCAGCTTCGTCAGTTTTCCAGCGCTCTTCCTGAAAGTTCGACCAGCTGACGCCGACGGTAACACCGTGGCCTCCCGCAAAGGCCGGAGCCGAAAGCATGGTTGTAGCAGCAAGGGCCGCGATAAGGGTACGTCGTTTCATTTGAGTGTCCTCCCAAAGACTACTGCCCGCCATTCCAAAAGCTTCCAAGCGGGTTAGGTTCGATTAGATTAGCCTATTAAATTCGCAAGGTAAATTAAATTAAACATGCCCCTTGGACAGATCCGCAAAAAAAAGGCATCATCAGCGTAGAAGTAATTTCGCGCAGTTGCGAATTTGAGGAATAAAGAGAATTAAATCATGAGCTTCGGTCATCATAAGGTTGAGAGCAGACGCATATTACTGCGTGAAATTGCCCAGCATGGGCCAATGCCACGCATCGAACTTGCCGCCCACACCGGGATCAGCCGCGCAACAGTGACGGCAGTAACTAGCGATCTTTTGCGCGGTGGGTTGATCTTGGAAGAGCCCAGCGAATCACCCAGCAAGGCACCGATTAGAGGCCGCCCACGGATTGATCTGAAGATTCGTGGAGCCGCCCATCTGGTCGCTGGACTCAAAGTTTCTGACACTTCGATCTCTCTCGTATTGATGGATTTCGAAGGCAATCAGATTGCCGATTACGAATGTCAGATGGATCAAATCCGCCAGCCGGCCAGCATCCTGGCGGACGAAATCGCAAAAGGTTTGACTGCGCTTACCGCTCGGGCCGGAAAAAAATTAACCGACCTGTCCGGTGTCGGCGTGGGGATTTCGGGCGTGGTGGATGCTGATAATGGGCTGGTCTATTGGTCGCCATCGCTTGATCAACGCAACGTGGGTCTTGGAAAAATTTTGACCGATCGGTTGGAAGTGCCCGCTTATGTAGACAATGATGCAAACCTTGTAGCGATGGCTGAACTTACCTTTGGCAAGGGCAAGGACCACTCCGACTTCATCGTCATCACCATCGAAAGCGGTGTGGGCATGGGCATGGTGCTGGGGGGACAAATCTATCGCGGCACGCGTGGCTGCGGCGCTGAATTTGGGCACACCAAAGTTCACCTAGAGGGCGCGCTATGCCGGTGCGGTCAGCGCGGTTGCCTTGAGGCTTATGTTGCCGATTATGCTTTGGTGCGCGAGGCGAACAGTGTGGGGGCCGTCAACCTGAACACGCCAACCTCTCAGGCGGTAAAGACGATCCTGTCAGCGGCTCGCTCAGGCGATATCACGGCCCAGCGCGTTGTTGAACGTGCGGGGCGAATGTTTGCCATGGGGCTGGCGAACCTCGTCAATATTTTTGACCCAGAGCTGGTGATTCTCGCTGGAGAACAGATTGAGTTTGACCACCTATATGCAGATGTGGTGATCGAAGAGATGCGAAAGTCCATTGTCGAGATCGACAAGCCGGCTCCAGAAGTGGTCGTTCACAAGTGGGACAATCTGATGTGGGCGCGCGGGGCCGCAGCCTATGCGCTTGAATTCGTCCATAATATGGCCGTAGAGGCACTGGATGACGCTTGAGAAGTCGGGGTTTTTTGAACGATTCGACAAGCGTTGCAGGCCGCGTTCTTTGCGTGCCGTTGCGCATGCTGGTGCCATCCTTGGCGTCTTGACGCTGGCCGTTGCAGAACCAGCACAGGCAACAGACCCCAGCTTTGTGCCCGTGAATGTGCCTGAACACATTTATGATGGCGATTGGGAACATTTCGTAGGCGGTGGTCTTGCTATTCTTGACTGCAATGGTGACACGCGGCCGGATATAGTTGCAGCGGGAGGTTCTAACCCTCCAAGACTGTTGCGAAACCTGTCCATGGCTGGTGGTGCGCTGTTGTTTGAGGACGCGACGCCACCCGCACTTGATCTGCCAGACACTACCGGTGCTTACCCGCTTGATATAAACAATGATGGCCTGCTTGATCTAGTAATGCTTCGGGTTGGACCAGACGTTGTGTTACATGGCGATGGCGATTGCGGCTTCACCCGGGCACCACTGGACACGGGCGATCACTGGTCCACTGCTTTTTCCGCCACGTGGGAGGCTGGAAATAGCCAGCCCACGCTTGCTTTTGGCCATTATGTCGACCGCGCCGACCCCGAGGGCCCGTTTGAGGCCTGTGATAGCAACACACTTTGGCGGCCAACCGGTGCTGGCCACGTGGCAACTTTGCTTGCTCCGGGTCATTGTGCTTTGTCGATGCTGTTCACCGACTGGGCGCGCAATGGGCGCGCGGACCTGCGGATTTCCAACGACCGGCATTATTATGTAAGCGACGGGCAGGAACAGCTTTGGGCAATGGAAGCACAGCCTCGGCTTTATACCGAGGCAGATGGCTGGCGACGGCACAAGCTTTGGGGAATGGGCATTGCAACACGGGATCTTGACCGTGATGGCAGGGACGAAGTGTATCTTAGTTCGATGGGTGACCAGCGACTTATGGAGCAGCAAGGCGATACACTTACCTACAAAGACGTCCCCTTTGCCCGCGGCACAGCCGCCCAAAGACCCTATGTGGGCGATGATGGTCGACCCTCGACCGGTTGGCATATCGCCTTTGGGGACGTGCAAAATGATGGGCTGGACGATGCATTCATTGCCAAAGGAAACGTCCAGCAAATGCCCGGAAGCGCCATGCAGGACCCAAACAATCTACTGATTGGGATGCTTGATGGCAGCTTCAGCGAACGAGGTGACGTGGCGGGCGTCGCATCAATGCATCGCAGTCGGGGGGCCGCCTTGGTCGATCTGAACGCAGACGGGCTGCTGGACCTCGCGGTCGTCAATCGGCGCGCGCCGCTTGAAGTGTGGCAAAACGTGACACCGAGCGCTGGGCGGTGGTTGTCGGTGGCACTGCATCAGCGCAGCGCGAACACGCAAGCGGTCGGTGCATGGATCGAGGTCGATGACGGTCGCGCCATCCAGTCGCGCGAAATCACCGTGGGTGGAGGGCATGTAAGCGGTGTCTCAGGGCCTCAGCATTTCGGATTGGGTACCGCAGAAACGGTACGCCTGAGAGTACACTGGCCGCATGCGGACTGGTCCGACTGGCAGACGGTCACGGCCAATCAAGCGTTGCACATCACGCGCCCGTAAATATGCACATCGGCACGAAATGCCGCGTCAGTCCTACCTTGAGACGCGCGGCCCTGCCCGCTATGTCCCAACGGGAACGGAAAGGACGCCCATGCCCCAGTTTCTAAATTATGGCGATACTGACTTTGCCCAGCGTTTTGACGCTTTGCTGGCAGCCAAGCGCGAAGACAGTCCGGACGTCGACGCAGTCGTCGCCAACATCATTGCGGACGTACGCGCGCGCGGTGATGCGGCGGTTATCGAACTGACCGCGAAATTCGATCGGATCAATCTGACGTCAGACACATTGCGGATCACCGAGGCAGAAATTGACAGCGGGATTGCCAAAGTAGATGCCGCAGATCGTAAAGCACTGGAACTGGCCGCAGATCGGATCTCTGCCTACCACGCTCGGCAAATGCCACAGGATGCGGAATGGAGGGATGAAGTTGGCGCAACACTGGGTTGGCGCTGGACACCTGTTTCAGCCGCCGGGCTTTACGTGCCGGGCGGGCTGGCAAGCTATCCATCCTCAGTGCTGATGAATGCGATCCCGGCGAAGGTGGCGGGCGTCGGGCGGTTAGCGGTCGCCGTACCAACGCCCGACGGCGTGCTAAATCCGCTGGTTTTGATGGCCGCGAAACTGGCAGGCGTAGACGAAATTTACCGGATCGGTGGTGCACAGGCTATCGCAGCACTCGCCTATGGCACCGAAACTGTCGCTCCAGTCGATAAAATCACGGGCCCCGGAAACGCTTTTGTAGCGGCCGCCAAACGGCGGGTCTTTGGCAAGGTAGGGATCGACATGATCGCAGGGCCATCGGAAATCCTTGTTATTGCTGATGGCGACAATGATCCCGATTGGATTGCGCTCGACCTGCTCAGCCAGGCCGAACACGATGAAAGCGCGCAATCGCTGCTGATCACAACCGATGCAAGTTTTGGCCGCGCAGTCGCCAAGGCTGTTGAAAAACGCCTTGAGACACTGGAACGGCGAGCAATCGCCGGAGCAAGCTGGCGCGATTATGGCGCGATAATTTCGGTGCCTGATCTCGACACAGCTGCGCAGCTATCAGACCGCATCGCCCCCGAACATCTTGAGCTTTGTGTGGCTGAACCCAAAACGTTGTCAGCCAACATCACCCACGCAGGCGCGATTTTCCTAGGTCAATGGACACCCGAGGCGATTGGCGACTACATTGGCGGACCAAACCATGTGTTGCCCACCGCACGCTCGGCCCGGTTCTCTTCAGGCCTGTCGGTGATGGACTTTGTGAAGCGCACAACCTTGGCGGAAATGAGCCCAGACGCACTGCGTGCCATCGGCCCCGGTGCGGAACGCCTTGCAGCATCCGAAAGCCTAGAGGCGCATGGCCTGTCTGTCACCGCCCGCCTGCGCAAGCTGAACGGCTAGAACAGCCTATTTCTCTCGGAGCACCGGCACGATTCTTAAAGATTTTACATAACAGCAAAAAAACCACCCCCGATCACCATTGAATGGTGGAAATTCTGGGGCATGCCACCATTGTGTTCCTTGGCGCGCTGCGCGACTATCTAACCCTATCACTTCTGGACACCTGACCTGCCAAATGACCTGCATCAGACATATAACTCTGGACGACGCAAACCTGCCTCCACCCACACCCGAAGTCGAGCAAGAACGCAAAGTCGCAGTATTTGACTTGCTGGAAAACAATACCTTCGTTCTGCCACCGCGCGACGGTCATGTTGTTCCTGCAGGACCATACAATGTGAACTTGTCCATTCGGGACAAGCGGCTTGTCTTTGACGTCGCCACAGAAGCCGCCGAACAGGCAGCTGAATTCCATCTGTCTCTCGGCCCCTTTCGTCAGGTCGTCAAAGACTATTTCCAAATCTGCGAAAGCTATTTCGACGCGGTTAAAAAACTGCCTCCCAGCCAGATTGAAACAATCGATATGGCCAGGCGCGGCATCCACAACGAGGGCAGCCGAGTGTTGCAGGAGCGCCTAGAAGGCAAGGTCGAACTCGACACTGACACCGCCCGCAGGCTTTTCACTTTAATCTGCGTCTTGCATTTTGGCGGTTAAATGATCCAACCACTGCCCCAGTCCGTGCTATTCTGCTGTGACCACAACGCGGTCCGCTCGCCAATGGCCGAAGGTTTGATGAAAAAGTTTTACGGCACCGGCACCTATGTCCAGTCCGTTGGCGTAACAAACGACTTGGAGATTGACGGCTTTTCCATTGCCGTCTGCGCCGAGATGGACGTTGAACTCAGTCGACACCAGTCACGCAGTTTTGACGAAATGGAGCAATGGGGCGATGACCTCAGTTCTTTCGATTTGGTCGTTGCATTGTCGCCTGCCAGTCAGCGCCGGGCTCTGGAACTGACCCGATTTTATCATCTGGAAGTGGAATACTGGCCCACTCTCGATCCTACCGGCCTTGGTGAAACCCGCGAAGCCAAGCTAGAAAGCTATTCTGCCGCCCGAGACCAGATCATCGCCCGTCTTATTGATCGCTGGGGCGCCCCGATCGAGGAAACCTGAAGGAGGTCAACTCGTCGAAGCATTTGTCGCCACAACGCTTGCGCGCCACGCAAGTGGCTTCTCAAAATTTCAGAGCAATATTTCCAGCAACTTTTGGTGTGGCGAGAACGTCATATTTCACTGTCGCCACGTGTAGGGCTCTGCCTGCATTTGCGATTAAGCGGTGGTCTGGCCGCCAGACTACCCGCTTGGGCCGTCTGACTAAAGCGTTTCCAGAAGCTGCTGAAGGGGTGGAATTGCGCTTCTACCAAGTGGAATCGCGCGATTTAGATGAAAAGACCTAGACCAATCAAACGCGACTGAGGAACCAATACAATTCCGGATTCGCAGCATTTGATCACAGGCGGCAATAAGGCTGAAACATTCCCCAACATGGAAGTTTATCAACCGAATCTGTGATGTGAAAGAATGGGTAACAAGCTCAGGTGCACATCTGTACGGCCTGCGCCCCATATTCCTTCCACTTTGTCCAGAACAGTTCATCTTGGTGGCGATCGGATTGGCGCACTGATTGTGCGCTGTGTGGATCATCAAAAAAAGTCGCGCCAAACTGCTGCTCACTGGGTCCAAGGCTTTGATGGGCAACCCCCTGCACGCAACCACAATGCTTGCGGCTGGCCTGTTTTCGCCCAGCTTTGCGGCAGGCAGAATAGATTGGGCCATTGGCAACCAAGTCTGTAGACGCCGAGGTATGAACTGCATTTTCACTGGAATAACTTGTGCTTCCACAGGCAGTTAGCGCCATCGCGGCCATTGCAGTGATTATGATCAGGGAAAGCTTCATCTGTATGGCTCTTAAATTCCGGTGGTGTTACCCGTTCCTACGAAGAAACAATGGCAAAATAGCGATCTAAGCGCAATTCACGATCATGGCAGCAGATGTTCAACCCAACGCGCGCAGGCATTTGCAAACCCATTCGGTATCGCGCAAGTGCAACAATCCAATGCCCCCATTGACCACCTTCAAAAACCCCTACATATCCCTCTTATGACACCCACCTCTCATATCCGCAATTTCTCCATCGTCGCGCACATCGACCACGGGAAATCGACACTGGCCGACCGGCTGATTCAATCCACCAAAACCGTAGCCGACCGGGACATGAAGGAACAGCTACTCGACAGCATGGATATCGAACGCGAGCGCGGCATCACCATCAAGGCAAACACTGTCCGCATCGACTATACCGCCGAAGATGGCGAACAGTATGTACTGAACCTGATCGACACCCCAGGCCACGTGGATTTTGCCTATGAGGTCAGCCGATCGATGCGCGCGGTCGAAGGGTCGCTTTTGGTGGTGGACAGCACCCAAGGCGTCGAGGCACAGACGCTGGCCAACGTCTATCAGGCCATCGATGCGGACCACGAAATTGTTCCCGTTCTCAACAAGATCGATTTACCCGCCACCGACTGCGACCGCGTGGCAGAACAGATCGAAGACGTCATCGGCATCGACGCGTCCGGTGCGATTAAGGTGTCGGCAAAGACAGGCGTCGGCATTCATGAAACCCTTGAGGCCATCGTAAAGCAACTGCCAGCACCGCAAGGTGACCCCGACGCACCGCTTAAGGCTATGCTGGTAGACAGCTGGTACGACAGTTACCTCGGTGTCATAGTTCTGATCCGCGTGATCGACGGGCAGCTCAAAAAGGGTGAAAAGGTTCGGTTTCTGTCAAACAGCAGCGTCCACCACGTGGATCGAATCGGCGTGTTCCGTCCCGCCATGCAACCCGTGGACAGCCTTGGCCCCGGCGAGATCGGATTCCTTACGGCGTCGATCAAACAGGTGCGCGACACCCGCGTAGGTGACACGATCACGCACGAACGCACAAAAGTAGACGCACTCTCCGGCTTTAAACCTTCTCAACCCGTAGTGTTTTGCGGCTTGTTCCCTGTCGACAGCTCTGAATTCGAGGACCTGCGCGATGCAATAGACAAACTGGCATTGAACGACGCCAGCTTTTCTTTTGAGATGGAAACCTCGGCCGCGCTTGGCTTTGGGTTTCGCTGCGGGTTTCTTGGCCTTTTGCACCTCGAGGTCATCCGCGACCGCATCGAACGCGAATATAACATAGAACTGATCACGACCGCGCCCTCGGTAGTCTATCACGTATACATGCGTGACGGCACGATGATCGAGTTGCACAACCCAGCAGATATGCCCGACCTCAGCATCGTCGATCACCTCGAAGAGCCGCGCATTAAGGCCACTATCCTTGTGCCGGACGAATACCTCGGTGATGTGCTTAAACTTTGCCAAGAAAGGCGCGGCGTACAGCAGGATCTGACCTATGCCGGTACGCGCGCAATGACAGTCTATGACTTGCCGCTGAACGAAGTGGTTTTTGATTTTTATGATCGGCTCAAGTCAGTGACCAAGGGCTATGCGTCGTTCGATTACCAAATGACCGGGTACCAAGAGGACAACCTAGTCAAGATGTCTGTTCTGGTGAACGACGAACCCGTCGACGCACTTTCGATGATGGTGCATCGGGAACGGGCCGAGATGCGCGGCCGTGCTATGGTCGAAAAGCTCAAGGATCTCATCCCGCGGCACATGTTCAAAATTCCGATTCAGGCCGCAATTGGTGGTAAGGTTATCGCCCGCGAAACCTTGTCAGCCATGCGCAAAGACGTGACCGCCAAGTGCTATGGTGGCGACGCGACCCGAAAACGCAAGCTGCTCGACAAGCAGAAGGCGGGTAAGAAAAAAATGCGGCAATTCGGTAAGGTAGACATCCCACAAGAAGCATTCATCAGCGCGCTCAAAATGGATGGCTGAGCCGACCATTTTGAATGCTTGGGAATACAGTGTGCGAAAATCGTATGCTCACTGATACACGTTGGGGCCCCTAATTCAGGAACAGGCATTCCATCGTTAGATTGGACCTCAGATATTTTAAAGCAATGGATTAAAAGAGATGTGTGTACCCCAGACGGATTTAGCCTTCGGCGACGGTACGCGGTATGCCAAGAGCTGTGAAGCCGTTTAGGATCGCAGCTCGGATCTGGATCTCCGCAACTTGCCGATGGAAGCCTTTGATGCGGAATACTGGCAAATCCTGACCGGGCGGAAGGTCGCATCAAAAACCAGCTTCAAAATCCTGATCGCCAGCTATCGCCAATCAGATCGCTGGACTGACCTGTCGCCCAGGTCGCGCAAGGATTATGAGCGCGTCCACGAATACCTGCTGGAAAAGCTGGGGAAGAAAAACGCGACCACAACCAAACGGGCCGACATCATCGCGGCGATGGAAGCCAACCGGCACCGCATCAGATTTGCCAACTACATCTAGCAGATCATGAATGTGCTGTTCGAACATGCGATTGATCTGGGCTGGATGGAACAGAACCCGGCCAAGGGCCTCCGTCACCTAAAAACCCCACCCGAAAAGAAACAACCACACATCCCATGGCCGGATTGGGCGGTCGACAAGTTCCGCAGTGAGGCGCACCAGATGGCGCGGCTGATCTTTGAATTGGGAATCGGCAGCGTTCAGCGCCCGGATGACTGGACTCGGTTTCGCTGGAACGACTTTGACGGCACCGGCTTGCGCGTGGTGCAGCAGAAGACAGGCCGGGAACTCTGCATCCCTTGCACCGGCTTTGTAATCGAAGCGCTTGGAACAGCGCCAAAAAAAGGGCTGACCGTCCTGACAAAACAGGACGGCACACCGCTGCCTTATCGCCGCATGGCGCAGATCATGCGTGATGAACGAAAGCGGCGTGGCGTCGAAACCTATGATCTGCATGCGCTTCGCTATCGTGGCATCCATGAACTGGCTCTGCACGGCTGCACAGATGACGAAATCGCCAGCTATTCAGGCCACACCACCAAGGCAATGATCGAAAAGTATGCTGGGGCCGCAAGACAGCGGATGCGGGCTGGACAAGCCCACAAAAAACGGCAATAAGCCGTGTGAACGGACCGAGACCAGAACAATAACCTGATAACTCGCTAATCCGTTCCGCTCCAAAATCTAGCTAAATGCTTGATTTTACACCACAAAGGCGGGTTGGCGGAGTGGTGACGCAGCGGATTGCAAAAACAGTTACACTCGCCCAAAATTCCCACTTAATTACTTAAAAACAAAGACTTAAGGGAAAATCCCTCCTTAAAATCAGCTTACACAGTTGATACACAGTTTTCACACAAAATTGAGCATAATTAGTGTGTTGAACACGGTATTTATGCCCCCAAAAATGTCGCTCCTTAGGCTCATTATGTGAGCACAATGTGCAGGATAAATGCTGTTTTTCTGACAGCACTCGTGCCTCGTAACATGAATTGAGATGTTGCCCTTTGGCAAGCATTAGCAAATCGCACTCACTCCCCTCGCGCAAACTGCATTTAAACAGGGTATTCCTGCTTCCTTTGCTTTCTTGGTGAATGTACCTGGGATGCTACGTGTCTCTTACTCCATCTCTCGACTTATCCACAGGTTCGCTAGTCAAACACTGTGTTTGCAACAGTACTGTTTGCTCATTTTGCTCAAACAGTACTGTTTGGTCATTTGTAAATAAATGCCATGTTAACATGCAGTGTTTGCCTTCACATCAATAACGAGAGCATTCACACTATTAAGTGGTCAATAAAATATTATCAGAGTGTTACGAAAGACATTCTACACTTTAGTCTTTCTTGTGAAGAACGCTTGGCGGCTGAGGCTCAACAACTTTAAGGTGTGTGCTTTTCATTGGGATGCAAGAAAGCACGACGGACTTCAGCTAAACCGCCCCTCTGCCAGATCTTTACGTGTCTCATGAATGGCGGCTTCTAGTTCACATGTACGCAAGTGAGAGTACTGCTCAAAGCTCATAACCACATACTTGTCTTTACCACGTACGGAAACAATCGCTTCAGTGTTCTCCGCCAACGCTTGCTCGATCGCTGTAACACCTAGGGTTTTCACGGTATGCTTGGCATAGCGTACTTCCAATCGTACTGTTTGGAGTGCATTCTAACATACTGAGCCTTCTTGGACAATGTTGTATTGGCCCTTAGAACATGGATTAGATGTCCTGCGCTAAAATGAAGGCTTACATACGAAAACACCGTAATGCTTTGTAATCATGCATGTTTCAAAAACTTATCCACAGGTTCGCCAATCAAACACTGTGTTTGCAACAGTACTGTTTGGTCATTTTGCTCAAACAGTACTGTTGGGTCACTTGTAAATAAATGCCATGTTAACATGCAGTGTTTGTCTTCACACCAATAAAGAGAGT
>Ga0206126_10003207_pt1 | contig 16781 bp, 12 predicted proteins | sample Helgoland_Spring_5_FD_148621 | JGI IMG/M metagenome (GOLD analysis project Ga0206126, IMG submission 148621) | Pelagic subsurface seawater microbial communities from Kabeltonne, Helgoland, North Sea - Helgoland_Spring_Bloom_20160412_1 | ecosystem: Environmental > Aquatic > Marine > Epipelagic ...
ATAATTAGTTTTTTTGTGTCGTTATCATTAATAATGTCAAACCCTTTGGCATATTTAACTGTACTTTCTGACGGTTTTTTTTTATCAACTTTTACAATTTCTTTTTTACAAGAAAAATTAAATACTAAAAGCAATACTAAAAACGTAAAATAAGAATGATTTTTCATCAATAATAATTTTATTACAAGGTTACAAAATTGTTTTGTAATAAAAATTTATAAACTACATTTGCATTGATTTTGGTTTTGATGTGGAAATTATTTTACATCAAATTAAAAGGGAATCTAGTTAAAAGCTAGAACTGTACCCGCAACTGTAAGTTTATTATTGAATTTAATTCAATACCTCTTTAGAGGATGTTATTATTTCTTATACCACTGACAATAAAACGTTGGGAAGGTCAATAACATAAAAACAAGTCAGGAGACCTGCCATCATCATAATTTTAATTTAATCTTCGGGATAAAGATTTGATAAAATATGAAGTTAAAACAAGTATTATTTATTGTTTGCTGGTTTTTTGTAGTTTGTAATTTACAGGCTCAAAAAGATACTATTGCTTTAGAGTTAGATGCTTTTTCATTGTCCATTATAAAGGTGAAAGATTTTTCTAAAGGATACAACAGTATTTTAATATCTGATAGTTTGGTAAACAAAAACATCCATTCGTTAACAGATGTTTTAAGGTTTAATTCTTTTATTTATTTTAAAGAAAATGGATTAGGAATGGTTTCTTCTCCTTCTTTTAGAGGAACAAATGCCTCGCAAACAGCTGTTATTTGGAACGGAATAAATATCAACTCTCAATTAAACGGACAAACAGATTTTAATATTGTTTCTGTCAATTCTTACGATAATATTGGGGTTAGAAGCGGAGGTGGAAGTGTTCTATTTGGTAGTGGTGCAATTGGCGGAACAGTAAATTTAAATAACGAAATTACTTTTAAAGAATCTCAAAAAAATAGTCTTTGTTTAAAGCATGGTAGTTTTAATACGCAACATGTTAATTATGATTTTGTAAAATCTACGGATAAAGATTATCTTAATATTGGTTTAGGTTACAATGCTTCTGATAACGATTATAAATATTTAAATTCTAGTTTATCAAACGAAAACGGAGCTTTTTATAATTATAATTTTGATGTAAATTATGGATATAAAATTAATGCTAAAAATCAATTAAAATTATACAGTAATAATTTTTTAGCTCAAAGAGATTTGTCTAGAACTTTAAATGCACCTTCTAATGATACTTACAAAGATATTAGTCTGAAAAACTTGTTAGAATGGAATCATTTTTTATCATCAAAAGAAATTATTACTTCAAGAGTTTCTTACCTTTTTGATGAATTTAAATATTATGATAACAAAGAAAAATTAGATTATTTTTCTGTAGGAAACATCAAAAGAAAAATAGTACAAATAGATTACAACAATCGTTTTTCTAGAAAAATAAAAGTGAATGGGATTCTAGGTTTTGAGTCTGCAAAAGCGGAAGGAACTAGTTTTTTAACTCATGAAAGGAATATTTTTTCAGCTGTTCTTTCTTTAAATCACCAACTAACAAGTCGTTTAAGTTATGTTGTTCAGTTTAGAAAAGAGTGGCAAAAAGAAATCAATTCTCCTTTCTTGTACTCTTTGGCAATTGAGCAGAAAGTCAATGAGAATTATACTTTATCATTTAATACTTCTAAGAATTTTAGAACACCAACTTTTAATGATTTGTATTGGAATCCAGGTGGAAATCCTGATTTAGAATTAGAAAATTCTTATCAATTTGAAATAGGAAATGCAATTAATTTTAAGAATTTTAATTTTCAATTGAATGGATTTTACATAAAATCAACTAATTTAATTAAATGGACACCTAATGATTTTGGATTTTGGAGTCCGCAAAATATAAGTGATACTAAAAATGTAGGATTAGAGTTTTCGGCGAATTATAAAACGTCTTTTAAAAATCATTATTTAGAAATTAACGCAAATTATTCTTTTGTAAGTGCAAAAGATTTAGAAACAGATACGCAGTTGATTTATGTGCCCAAAAATCGTGCAAATTTTCTTGTTGACTATAAATACATCAATTTTAATATGTATTATCAAATGTTAATGAATGATGAAGTTTATTTTTTAGTGGATACAATTCCTGCTTACTCCGTTTCTAATTTGGGCTTTAATTTTCAATTTTCAAACATAAAATACAAACCAAATATTGGTTTTAAAATCAATAATATTTACAATTCTTATTATCAAAGTACTTTAAGTAGGCCAATGCCTGGAATCAATTTTCAAATAACAACAATTTTAAATTTTTAAAACAATGAATATCATAAAAACAATTTTTTTAGTGGCTTTATCAGGAGTTTTATTTACGTCTTGTAGTAATAATAATGATATAGATTTACCTAAAGGAGATTACGAGAACGGAATTTTAATAGCCAATGAAGGTGCTTTCTCTGGAGGAACAGGAACTTTAAATTATATTTCTGATGATTACTTGATAGAGGAGTCTAGTATTTATAGTAATGTAAACGGAGAAAACATAGGAACAGTTTTACAATCTATAGGTTTTAATGGAGATGATGCTTATTTAATAGCAAATGTTGGTAATCAAATTTCTATCGCTGATAGATATACCATGGAAAAAATTACAGCGATTACAGATGGCTTAAGTAATCCAAGATATATTGCCTTTGCTAACGGAAAAGGTTATGTTACAAACTGGGGAGAAGGCATAGATACTACTGATGATTATATTGCAGTTATCGATTTAGCTTCTAACATTGTTTCTACTACAATTTCCGTAGCTGAGGGGCCTGAACAAGTTATTGCAAATGGTAATACATTGTATGTTTCTCATAAAGGTGGATGGGGTTCTGGTAATACAGTTTCTGTAATAGATACAACCTCAGATACTTTAACATCTACAATTAATGTGGGTAATGTGCCTGACGAAATGATAATTGATAATAGTGGAAATTTATTGGTTTCTTGTGAAGGCAGTAAATGGAGTACTCCAGAGCTTTTAGGTAGTTTAGTTGCCATAAATACAAGTTCTAATACAGTTAGTACAACATTAGATTATGTTGCTGGATTTCATCCTAATAATTTAGTTTTAAGTGATACGACTATTTATCTATCAACATCATCTGGTATTTACACAATGAGTGAAAGTGCTAAAGAAATACCTACTTCACCAATTATTTCTGCAGCTATCAGCTCAATGTCTGTAAATGATGGTGAAATTTATGTGACAGATGTTAAAGATTATGTATCAAACGGAACTTTAACCATTTTTGATAAAGCTACAGGTAATCAATTAAAAGAATTCACTGTTGGTTTAATACCTAGTAAAGTTTATTTTAATTAATTAAATTATAAATTCCTTCAACATTATTATAACTTAGGTTTTAATAGAAAAGCCTTCTTTGTAAAAAAGAGGGCTTTTTGAATTATAATAAATTTTTCACATCATTCTTGATAAATGATATTGCGGTATCTGTTGGCGGTAATGATTTAGAATAATATAGAATAACGTTTTCTCTGAGTTCATTCGCAGAATTAGATGTTTCTGAAAGCTGTTTTAATTTGTTTATTATAGTATTTTTAGTAGCTAAAATAGCCGTCCAAGAATCATTAGAAATATAAATTTGTTGTACTAAATTGTGTTCAAATTCTTGCTCTAAACTTGCAATTAATAATTGTAAATATTCCTGTGTGTTTTCTGAAATTGGTTTAACTCTAACTAACATTTTAGAAGGGGTAATACGATCACAAAACAGCAACATCCGCTCATAAGCTTGCAGCTTTATAGGCAGAGATTCTTTCTTTTTCTGTGCTAAAAGTTCTAAACTTTTTTCAGAACTTTGTTGTTTTATAAATCCGTTAAACATATAGTAGGCAACTAAACCTGTAATTGCTGCAGGTAAAATATATCCAATACTTTCTAACATTTTATACTCCATATCTAACTTTTATTATTGCAAATGTACTTTTTTTAAGTGAAAAATTTGTGAATAAAAAAAATGATAATCAACTCTTAACAACGCATAGATTTGTTAATTTCACATTTATAAATTCATTTAAAAAAAAATTTTTGAATACATATTTAGATTCTTTAAACGATGCACAAAAGCGAGCTGTCTTGCAAAAGGATGGACCAATGATAATTATTGCAGGAGCTGGCTCGGGTAAAACACGTGTATTAACATATAGAATTGCCCATTTAATGCAGCAGGGAATAGATGCCTTTAACATTCTATCACTTACATTTACGAACAAAGCAGCAAAAGAAATGAAGGCAAGGATTGCTGGTGTTGTTGGTAATAGTGAATCAAAAAATTTATGGATGGGAACTTTTCATTCCGTTTTTGCAAGAATTTTACGATCAGAAGCAGATAAATTAGGTTTTCCAACCAATTTTACAATTTACGATTCACAAGATTCAGTTCGTTTGATATCATCAATAATTAAAGAAATGAATTTGGACAAAGATCGCTATAAACCAAAGCAGGTCTTGGGTAGAATTTCTTCTTTTAAAAACAGTTTGATAACCGTAAAAGCTTACAGAAATAATCCTGAATACTTGAAGCAAGATACGGAAGCAAGTAGGCCAAAAGTAGGAGATATTTATAAAATGTATGTTGACAGATGTTTTAAATCAGGAGCAATGGATTTTGATGATTTGTTATTAAGAACCAATGAGTTATTAGCTCGTTTTCCTGAGGTTTTAGCAAAATATCAAGATCGTTTTAGGTATATAATGGTTGATGAGTATCAAGATACGAACCATTCACAATATATAATTGTTAGAGCTCTAGCAGATAAATTTGGAAATATTTGTGTCGTTGGTGATGATTCTCAAAGTATTTATAGTTTTAGGGGGGCAAATATTAAAAATATTTTAAACTTTCAGAAAGATTATCCCGACGTAAAAACGTTTAAATTAGAACAAAATTATCGTTCAACAAGCAATATTGTAAATGCAGCAAACTCTGTAATTGAAAAAAATAAAACGAAGTTAGATAAAGAAGTTTGGACTTCTAATGATGCTGGGGAACCAATAAATGTAATGCGCACAATTTCCGATGGAGAAGAAGGTAGGTTTGTAGCACAATCTATTTGGGAAAATCAAATGAATCATCAATTAACATCTGATGATTTTTGTGTATTGTACAGAACAAATTCACAATCTAGAGCTATTGAAGATGCCTTACGTAAAAAAGGGATAGTCTATAAAATTTATGGAGGAATGTCTTTTTATCAAAGAAAAGAAATTAAAGATATATTGTCTTACTTGCGCATTCTAATTAATCAAAATGACGAAGAGGCTTTAAAAAGAATTATAAATTACCCGGCTAGGGGTATTGGAGCAACAACCATTGATAAGTTAACAATCGCTGCAAATCACTATAAAAAATCTATTTTTGAGATATTGAAATATATTGACAAAATTGATTTGAAAATAAATTCTGGAACAAAAAATAAGCTTCAGAACTTTATGATAATGCTGCAAAGTTTACAAATAGAAGCGCAAACCAAAAATGCTTTTGAAATTGCAGAAATAGTTGTTAAAAAGACTCAGTTAATTAAAGATTTAGAAAAAGACGGAACTCCAGAAGCGGTGAGTAAAGTAGAAAATGTTCAAGAATTACTTAACGGAATTAAAGATTTTATTACAGATAAGATTGAAGAAGGTGAGGATGCTTCGTTAACTACGTTTTTAGAGGATGTTGCGTTGGCAACAGATTTTGATACTAAAAAAGATGACGACAAGCCAAGTGTATCTCTAATGACAATACATCAATCTAAAGGATTAGAATACAGGTACGTTTATATTGTTGGTTTAGAAGAAAACTTATTCCCTTCAGCAATGAGTATGAGCACAAGAAGTGAGCTAGAAGAAGAACGTAGATTGTTTTATGTAGCAATAACAAGAGCGGAAAAAGTTGCTTATTTATCATATGCACAAACACGCTACAGATGGGGTAAATTGGTAGATGCAGAACCAAGTAGATTTTTAGAGGAAATAGATGACAAGTATTTAAATTACATCACTCCTAAATCGACAAACCCAACCATAAATAACTTTCTTGATAAAAGTATTTTTGATGATGTACCAAAACGAATTCGCTTTCAAAAACCTATTCAGCGCAAAAAAGCTGAGCGTGATCTCGTAAAGAAAAAAGAAATTATTATCCCTAAAAACTTAAAGAAAGTATCCCAAGCAACAACAAAGGCGAATTTGTTTGATACCAATATTGTTGTTGGTAACATCATTGAACACAACAGGTTTGGCATGGGAGAAGTAATTGCATTAGAGGGAAATGGTCCAAATAAAAAAGCAGAAATTAAATTTGGTACAATCGGAAAAAAGAAATTGTTATTGCAATTTGCAAAATTAAAAGTGATTGGTTAAAAATCAGTCATAAAACTAAAAATAAATTACTACTTTGCAGCCATAAATAGCTACAAAATTATAAATTGTTAGTTCTAATGTTTTTTCTGATTTTAGATGATGAAAAAATAGGTATATAGAACACTTCACAAAAATAAATAAATGACATTCGATTTAGAGTACAATTCGGAAAGACCATTGATGATAATACCGGAATACGGTAGACATATTCAGAAACTAGTAGACCATTGCTTGGCATTAGAAACTAAAGAGGAGCGCGATAAAATGGCAAAAGCTATTGTAGATGTAATGGGTAATTTACAGCCACATTTACGAGATGTTCCAGACTTTAAACACAAACTTTGGGATCAATTATATATAATGTCAGACTTTAAACTAGATGTAGAATCTCCTTATCCTAAGCCTTCAAAAGAAGAATTACAAGAGAAACCTGAGGGATTGGCTTATCCAAAATCGGCATCAAGATACCGTTATTACGGTAATAATATTCAGACAATGATAGATATTGCTTTGAGTTGGGAAGATGGTGATAAAAAAGAAGCATTGGTATTTACCATTGCAAATCACATGAAAAAGTGTTATTTAAATTGGAATAAAGATACAGTTGATGATGCAGTTATTTTTAAGCATTTGTATGATTTATCTGATAAGAAAATAGATTTTAGAGAAACAGAAGAAACACTCTCTGATAGTAAAAATCTATTAAGAAAATCCCGTACACAAGGTCAAGGTCAAAACACCTCTAAAAGCAACTACAAGAAATCACATCATAATAATCAGAATAAAGGCAGAAAAAGATATTAGTCTATGGCATCATTTAAAATTGAAGGCGGACATAAATTAAACGGAACAATCACTCCACAAGGAGCAAAAAACGAGGTTTTACAAATACTTTGTGCAGTTTTGCTGACACCTGAAAGAGTTGTGATAAATAATGTTCCTGATATTATTGATGTAAATAAATTAATTTTTATTCTTGGAGAGTTAGGCGTAAAAGTTGAGAAATTAAATAAAAAGTCATACTCGTTTCAAGCAGATGAAATTAACCTTGATTATTTAGAATCAGAAAACTTTAAAAGAGATGGAAGTTCTTTACGTGGTTCAATTATGATTGTTGGTCCACTTTTAGCTCGGTTTGGAAGAGGATATATTCCACGTCCTGGTGGCGATAAAATAGGTCGCAGACGTCTAGATACACATTTTGAGGGTTTTATTAGATTAGGCGCAAAGTTCAGATATAATAAAGAAGAACATTTTTATGGAGTAGAAGCCCAAGAATTATATGGGGTAGACATGTTATTGGATGAGGCCTCTGTAACAGGAACTGCAAATATTTTAATGGCCTCCGTGTTAGCAAAAGGAACTACAAAAATTTACAATGCAGCTTGTGAACCTTACATTCAACAATTAAGTAAAATGTTGAATTCTATGGGGGCAAAAATATCAGGAGTTGGTTCTAACTTATTAATTATTGAGGGAGTAGATTCGTTAGTAGGTTGTGAGCATACTGTTTTACCAGATATGATTGAAATTGGTTCTTGGATTGGTGTTGCAGTTATGACACGATCTGAATTAACAATTAAAAATGTTAGTTGGGAAAACCTTGGACAGATTCCAAATGTATTCAGAAAATTAGGAATTCAATTAGAGAAAAAAGGAGATGATATTTATATTCCTGTGCAAGAATCTTATGAAATTCAGAACTACATAGATGGTTCTGTTTTAACAGTTGCAGATGCGCCATGGCCTGGTTTTACACCTGATTTATTGAGTATTATTTTGGTAATTGCTACACAAGCAAAAGGAACTGTTTTAATACATCAAAAAATGTTTGAAAGCCGTTTGTTTTTTGTTGATAAATTGATAGATATGGGAGCAAAAGTTATTTTATGTGATCCTCACAGAGCTACAGTCATAGGAATGAATTTTAAAAGCTCATTAAAAGCCACCAAAATGACTTCTCCTGACATTAGAGCTGGAATTTCTTTGTTAATAGCAGCATTATCGGCAACAGGTACAAGTATTATTAACAATATTGAACAAATAGATAGAGGTTATGAGAATATTGAAGCTCGTTTAAAATCTATTGGAGCGAAAATTGAAAGAATAGAAAATTAAATTAAGGTTTCGGCGAGGAAAGATGAACTAATAAAAAAGTGTTTTACAAATAAAATAACAAGAATATCAAAGAAGTTAAAGCGCTTTGCCAATTCAAATAAGTCAGGACATTTATAATTGAGTCATGCTAAAACCAAGTCATGAAAAAATATAAAAAACAAAAAAATAGTGTCAGATTGACACTATTTTTTTGTTGGCAACGTTTTTGCAAAATAAATTGGATATAATAAAGGTAATTAAACAAATGAGTACGAAAGATAAGATTAAGGAAGAGGAATTAATCAATGAACAAGAAACGGTTCAAACAGAAGAAAATCAAAAGGTTAATCCTGAGGTAGTAATTGAGGAACCTACGCCTGAAGAGTTAATTCAAGCAGAAAAAGATAAGTTTTTACGTTTATTTGCAGAGTTCGAAAACTATAAAAAAAGAACATCCAGAGAAAGAATAGAATTATTCAAAACTGCTGGACAAGAATTAATGACATCTTTACTGCCAATTATTGATGATTTTGAGCGTGCCCTGACACATATTGAAGAAGACAAGGAGGCAGAAGAATTAAGAAAGGGTGTTTTATTAATTTATCAAAAGTTATATAATACATTAGAATTAAAGGGATTGTCAAAAATAGAAACTAAATCTGGTGACGTTTTTGATGCTGAGTTCCATGAAGCAATTACACAAATACCTGCGCCATCTGATGACTTAAAAGGAAAAGTGATAGATTGTGTAGAAACAGGTTACAAGTTAGGAGACAAAATTATTCGTTACCCAAAAGTGGTTATCGGACAGTAAAAACAATTATTAATTACGAATTAATCATTTAAGATTTTTAATTCTTCAATAATAAAAATGGCAAAACAAGATTTTTACGAAATATTAGGACTTTCAAAGTCAGCTACTCAGGCAGAGATAAAAAAAGGTTATAGAAAAATGGCTATTAAATATCATCCAGACAAAAATCCTGATGATAGAACTGCTGAAGAAAACTTTAAAAAAGCAGCGGAAGCTTATGAGGTTTTAAGTGACGAAAATAAAAAAGCAAGATATGATCAGTATGGTCATCAGGCATTTGAAGGTCCTCAAGGCGGCGGCGGTTTTGGAGGTTCAGGAATGAATATGGATGACATATTTAGTCAGTTTGGAGATATCTTCGGCGGCGGAGGTGGCTTTGGTGGTTTTGGAGGTGGTGGACGCCAGCGTCAAGCAAGAGTCAAAGGAAGTAATATGCGAATTCGTGTAAAGCTTACCTTAGAAGAGATTGCTACAGGAGTTGAGAAAAAAGTGAAAGTTAGACGTAAGGTTAAAGCTGAAGGAGTTACTTATAAAACGTGTCCAACTTGTAATGGTTCTGGTCAGCAAATGCGAGTAACTAATACCATATTGGGAAGAATGCAAACTGCAACTACTTGTAATACGTGTTCTGGAGCAGGAGAAATTATTAGCAGTAAACCAAATGGATCAGATGCACAAGGATTAATTACTCGAGAAGAAACTGTTTCTATTAATATACCAGAGGGAGTTACGGAGGGAGTTCAATTAAAAGTAGGAGGTAAAGGTAATGAAGCTCCAGGAGATAGCTCAATTGCGGGTGATTTATTGGTCTTAATTGAAGAAATTCCTCATGACACTTTAAAAAGAGAAGGAACAAATATTCATTATGATCTGTATGTTAATTTCTCTGAAGCAGTTTTAGGGACAAATAAGGAAGTTGAAATTGTTACGGGTAAAGTTAAAATTAAAATTGAAGCGGGTACTCAGTCTGGTAAAATTTTGAGATTAAAAGGAAAAGGTTTGCCAAGTATAGAGCGCTATGGAACAGGGGATTTCCTAATCCATATTAATGTTTGGACACCACAAGAATTGGACAAAGAACAAAAACAATTTTTTGATAAAATGTCTGATAACGAGAACTTTAAACCTAGTCCGAACAAATTAGACAAATCATTTTTCGAGAAAGTAAAGGATATGTTTTCTTAGATAGGTCGCCTTACTATGAAAAAAATAATCTTTTAATACAAAAACATTTTTTTGTAATATAATTTAATATATATTTGCAGTGTTATTGAGAAATCGATAACACTTTTTCTTTTTCATAGCAATTTTTCCCACTCATTTATGAGTGGGTTTTTTTTTATGATTTAAGAATGAATATAAAATAATATAGGAAATTGCAGACTTATCTTATCGACTTGTTTTGACAAGTAGGAAAGTCCGGACACCAGAGAGTAATCATAGCGGATAACATCCGTCCAACGTGAGTTGAGGACCAGTGCAACAGAAAGAATGTACAGTTCGGCTGTAGTGAAACCAGGTAAACTCTATGAGGTGCAATGCCATGTAAATTAGAGCTTGAGGGCTACTCGTCCAATTCTAAAGGGTAGGCAGGTAGATTCTAAGAGTAATTTTAGAACTAGATAAATGATAAGAGCCTTTTTAAGGAACAGGATTCGGCTTATTAGTCTGCATTTTCTTTATTTTTATTAAATATTCATTTATTCGTTAGAAAATTTCTTTTTTTGGGACTTGAATTCAGTCTGATTGATAATAACTTTTTCTTATTAATTAATTATAGCTATCTATGATTTATCTTTTAATTTTCATATAAAAAATGTAAGTTTGTCACACTAAATTAACAAAAACTTATACAGTAAAACTTTTGGTGTTATAAGATCAATGGGCAAACTGTTAAAAAGATTTCTTTCATGAGCATTTATATAGATTACCTAAAGCAGATAGAAGAGCGAAAAGAGCATGGACTTCATCCACAACCAATTGATAGTGCTGAATTACTTGGCAAAATTATTGAGCAAATAAAAGATTCAGATAGCGAATATAGGGACGATTCTCTTCAATTTTTTATATACAATGTTCTACCGGGAACGACAAGTGCTGCAGGTTTAAAAGCTAAGTTCTTAAAAGAAATCATCACAGGGGAATCAGTTTTAAAAGAAATTACTCCAGCTTTTGCGTTTGAACAATTATCGCATATGAAAGGAGGGCCTTCAATTGAAGTTTTACTTGATTTAGCTTTAGGGAAAGACGCTTCTATTGCGACCGATGCAGCAAAAGTGCTAAAAACACAAGTGTTTTTGTACGAAGCAGATATGGAACTTCTGGAAACTGCTTTTAAATCAGGGAACCAAATTGCTAAAGAGTTATTAGAGAGTTATGCACAAGCTGAATTCTTTACGAAACTCCCAGAGGTTGAAGAAAAAATAGAAGTTGTAACTTACATTGCTGGCGTTGGGGATATCTCAACAGATTTATTATCGCCAGGAGCAGATGCACATTCCAGATCAGATCGTGAATTACACGGGCAATGTATGTTTGAGCATAATAAAGATATGCAAAATGAATTGTCAGCTTTAAAAGCACAACATCCTGATAAGCGTGTAATGTTAGTTGCTGAGAAAGGAACAATGGGAGTTGGTTCTTCAAGAATGTCTGGTGTAAATAATGTAGCATTATGGACAGGTGTCCCTTTTAGCCCATATGTACCATTTATTAATTTTGCTCCTGTTATTGCCGGTACAAATGGTATTGCGCCTATTTTCCTAACAACTGTTGGGGTTACTGGTGGTATTGGTATTGACTTAAAAAATTGGGTTAAGCAAAAAGATGCAGATGGAAATACAGTTGTTGATGAGGACGGAGAAGCAATCTTAAATGAAGAGTATTCTGTTGCCACAGGTACAGTACTTACTATAAATACAAAAACAAAAAAATTATATAATGGAGACAAAGAGTTAAAAGATATCTCTACTGCTTTAACTCCACCAAAAATGGAGTTTATCAAAGCAGGGGGGTCTTATGCTGTTGTTTTTGGTAAGAAATTACAAACATTTGCTTGTAAAGTTTTAGATATTGATGTGCCCGAAGTGTATTCTGCTTCAAAAGAAGTGTCTATAGAAGGACAAGGGTTAACTGCTGTTGAGAAAATTTTCAACAGAAATGCAGTAGGAACTACTCCAGGAAAAACACTACATGCAGGTTCTAATGTAAGAGTTGAAGTAAACATTGTAGGTTCTCAAGATACTACTGGTTTAATGACTTCTCAAGAATTAGAGATGATGGCTGCTACAGTTATTTCTCCAATTGTTGATACAGGTTATCAATCAGGATGTCATACAGCTTCTGTATGGGATGATAAATCTAAGGCTAACATTCCAAGATTAATGAAGTTTATGAATGATTTCGGATTAGTTACAGCACGTCACCCAGAAGGGAAGTATCATGCAATGACTGACGTAATACATAAAGTATTAAACGATATTGCTGTTGACGATTGGGATGTAATTATTGGTGGAGATTCGCATACACGTATGGCAAAAGGAGTTGCTTTTGGCGCGGATTCAGGAACAGTTGCTTTAGCATTAGCTACAGGTGAAGCTACAATGCCAATTCCAGAGTCTGTAAAAGTTACTTTTAAAGGAGAAATGAAATCTTATATGGATTTCCGAGATGTAGTTCATGCGACTCAAGAACAAATGTTAAACCAATTTGATGGAGAGAATGTTTTTCAAGGAAAAATTATTGAAGTGCATATTGGAACTTTAACTTCTGATCAAGCATTTACATTTACAGATTGGACTGCTGAGATGAAAGCAAAAGCATCTATATGTATTTCAGAAGATGATACTTTAATAGAATCATTAGAAATCTCAAGAGATCGTATTCAAATTATGATTGACAAGGGAATGGATAATCCTAAGCAAGATCTTAAAGGTTTAGTTGATAAGGCAAATAGTCGTATAATCGAAATTAAAACAGGAACTAAATCGGCATTAAAACCAGATTCTGATGCAAAGTATTATCAAGAAGTTGTTATTGATTTAGACAAGATTGTTGAACCAATGATTGCTGATCCAGATGTAAATAATGAAGATGTGTCTAAGCGTTATACACATGATAATATTCGACCATTATCATTCTACGGAGGATCTAAGAAAGTAGATTTAGGATTTATTGGGTCTTGTATGATTCATAAAGGAGATATGCAAATATTAGCTCAAATGTTAAAGAATATTGAAGAGCAACATGGTAAAGTAGAGTTTAAAGCTCCTTTAGTAGTTGCACCACCAACATATAATATTGTTGATGAGTTGAAAGCAGAAGGGGATTGGGAAATCTTAGTGAAATATTCAGGGTTTGAATTTGATGATAATGCACCAAAAGGAGCAGCAAGAACTAAATACGAAAACATGTTGTATTTAGAGCGTCCTGGTTGTAACTTATGTATGGGTAACCAAGAGAAAGCCGAAGCTGGAGATACTGTAATGGCTACTTCTACACGTTTATTCCAAGGTCGTGTAGTAAGAGATACTGATGAGAAAAAGGGAGAATCTTTATTATCATCAACACCAGTGGTAGTCTTGTCTACTATTTTAGGTAGAACTCCAACAATAGAAGAATATCAAGCTGCTGTTAAAGGTATTGTTTTAACTAAGTTTAAGCCTTCACAAAAAACATTAGTAGTGTAAATAAAAATGTATCGTTTAAATAAAAAAACTCAAGTTTATACTTGAGTTTTTTTATTTAAACGATACGATATAATGAAATGGTATTTTAGATTATATTTTAATTACGACATGGAAAAAAATTCTATATTTAATCGAATTTGCTTAAGATATACCTACAATAGCAAAATTTTTGTTTATCATGATGGTAGTAAAAAGATAATTGTTACAAACTATACGTATAATCAAATTCAAATAGAATGGTATAATGAAGGTTATTCCTTAAATTTAATTAAAAAATAAAATGCTTAATATTTAAGTATTTCATACAAAAACCTCTGAATTAATTCGGGAGTTTTTTGTTCCATACAGCCATGAATACAAGAAAATTTAATCAATTTTTGAATCAAATTTCAGAATTTCCTATACCTGTAATTGATGTTCCAATTTCATTAGATACATATATTCCTATAGCTATTTCTGATAAAAATATAGATTTATTAAATTTTGAGATTTCTTCGTCTTTAGAATGGGAAAAATATATCAAATCCTTTTTAGAAGATAATAATGCTAAAGTTGCTTTTGGTGGATATTTAGAAAAAAGAAATATCTATGATAGAAGTGATTATTTTAAAAGTTTAGCAGAGAATGAGAAAAGAAATATTCACTTAGGAATCGATTTATGGTGTAATGTGAATACAAAAGTATTGGCTGTTTTAGATGGAGAAATTCATAGTTTTAAAAATAATACTAATTATGGTGATTATGGCCCAACGATAATTTTAAAACATCAAATAGAAGAAGAAATTTTTTATACTTTATATGGGCATTTATCTTTATCGTCAATAGAAAACTTAAAAGTAGGAAATACTGTTTTACAAGGAAATGTAATTGGTCTTTTAGGAAGTTCTTCAGTAAACGGAGATTATGCACCGCATTTGCATTTTCAAATAATTAAAGATTTAGAAAATAATTTTGGAGACTATCCAGGAGTTTCAACCGAAAAAAATATAGAATTTTATAGTAGAAATTGTTCCAACCCAAATTTATTGTTAAAATTACCAATTTAAGTAATAAGTTTTTGTATTAATATTTGATACGTTTATTTTCTAAGGTTTTTAAAGAAACTTTAGCAGATAAACTAATTGTAACAAAAGAAATAATGGTTTTTAATAATAGTGTTTTAGATTAAATAAAAAAGCTGATTAACCATTAATTTCATCAATAGAATTTAAAATAATTTTACAACCCTCTATAATTTCTTCATTGGAAATTGTGAGTGGAGGGGTTATCCTCATTGCTCTTCCCTCAAATAATAAGAAAAACAGAATTAATCCGTTTTCTAAACATTTATGAATCACTTTTGCAGCCAATTCTGGAGTTTCTAAAAGTGCTGTTAACATTAAGCCTTTTCCTCTAATCTCTATTATAGAGGAATGAATTAAATGTTTTCTTATTAATTTTTCTTTTTTTAAAGATGACGAAATTAAAGTTTTACTTGTTATTTCTTTTATGGTAGCTACCCCAGCTGCAGATATAACAGGATGCCCTGCAAAGGTAGAAATATGACCTAATGTAGGATTTTCTTTTAATAAACTCATCTTTTCAAATGATGAAATAAAAGCACCAATAGGCATTCCACCGCCTAGACCTTTGCCAGTAATTATAATATCCGGAATAACATTATAGTTCTCAAACCCCCAAAAAGTTCCTGTTCTACCAATTCCTGTTTGTATTTCATCTAAAATTAATAAAGCTCCAACTTCTAAACAGCGTTGCTTTACTTTTAATAAAAATTCATTTTTCGATTCTATAAAACCAGCACCTCCTTGTATTGTTTCCAATATAACAGCTGCAGTGTTAGTTGTGATTTTGGGAAGTTCATTTGCATTATTAAAGGAAATAAATTTTGTACCAGGGATTAAAGGTCTAAAAGCAGAATTTTGACTTTCAACTCCAGAAACACTCATAGCGCCCATTGTGTTACCATGATACGAGTTTTTAGCTGCTATTATTTCTGATCTATTTGTAACTCTTTTAGCCAATTTTAATGCACCTTCTGTTGCTTCTGTGCCAGAATTCGTAATGTATACAGCATTTAGATTCTCGGGAGAATTTTCTACTAATAATTTACACAATTCTACTTGTGGTTGCTGAATAAACTCACCGTAAACCATTACATGAGCATATGAATCTAGCTGATTTTTAATAGCTGCTGTAACTTTTGGATTATTATGACCCACACTATTTGCAGAAACCCCTGCCACAAAGTCTAAATATTTTTTACCAGAGGTATCATAGATATAACTTCCTTTTGCTTTTGAAATTTCCATAGCAAGTGGATGAGTAGAGGTTTGTGCTTGATATTTAAAAAAATCTTTTTTCAAGATAATTGTTTTTTATAGAAAATAGCCGGCTTTATTAATTTTAGAACTGTTTTAAGTTTTATCATTTTTAATAAAAATATCTTCCCTTTTTTTAGGTTGTTCATCTTCTCGCCAAATAAAACCCTTTAATTGTCTCACATCGTCAGGTAATTGCGAGGGCGGATATGTATTACCATCTGACTTTTTTAAATACTTAATTGTTTCTATTTGCCCATTCTCTAAGGTAAATTCTATGTTACTCGAAATTTCTTTCGTAATTGTTTCTAAAACCTGCGTTTCTTCATTTCTATTGAAGTAAACGGATTCTGCATTTCCTTTTACTGTAAGAAATTGAAGTTTATTATTTTTAAATTTCCCAAACATGTTTCTACCTCGAATTTGATTAAAATCCTTATTAGAAA
>Ga0206126_10003215_pt1 | contig 16756 bp, 20 predicted proteins | sample Helgoland_Spring_5_FD_148621 | JGI IMG/M metagenome (GOLD analysis project Ga0206126, IMG submission 148621) | Pelagic subsurface seawater microbial communities from Kabeltonne, Helgoland, North Sea - Helgoland_Spring_Bloom_20160412_1 | ecosystem: Environmental > Aquatic > Marine > Epipelagic ...
CGAGAAATACCGCGTCGGAGGCAAACTTTCCTAAATATTTCAAAGAAGTAACAATTCAATCAACAAATAACAATTAAATCAATCTTAACTTTTATATGTAACATAGTTTATGCATACGATAATTTAATATTCATCTCCGTTATAAAATACAAATGGGATGCTTTCTAACCAGACTTGATGTGGAAGAGACGGTTCGAAACAAAGTCAACCAATTTCGACTTCGAGTTCCAAAGAGGGAGCCGTATATCAACGAATTGGCCCTGATGATTTCTGACGTTCCGAAACATTACCGGTCCGAAGTGTCTTTCAAGATTATTGAGGCGTGTCAACATACTTGAATAGTGGCTGACATGCCATGGCCGGAAACGTCTCGACGTCGGTCACTACCATTTTAAACTTTTGAATCAATTGAATGTCGCATGCCGATGAATTGGTGGCCAGTTTTGCATCCTGTTGAGCGGCCTGCTCCGGAGGCGTCGAATTTTCCAAGTATAGGTTGCGGGTTCCGTCCACATTTCCGTACCAACGTTTGCAAGTGTAGTGGTATGTGTAGACGTCCATTGTTGTTGAGAAAAACAGATGATAGTTATATAGTTGTTCTTGACGCTCGAAACAATTGTTTAGGACTATTTATGTCAATTTTTTTTTTGGAGAGAAATGCAAAGTGGTCTCGCGTACATTGCCGGTGCAACTGGCAAAATTCTCGTTTCTTCTACTATTACACCCGTTGTTGCCTCTACGATTACCTTAATTACTTCATTGCGTACCAGTCCTGCCATTGTGACATTACAACAAATCATTGACAAGCATGACATTACGTGCACCTTGCAAACCATTGAAGCCACGTGCATTGCACTCCACTGTGACAAGGAACCGTTGAAAACGGCTGCCGCGAATGTCGTCGGCGCAGTGACGCAAATTAATCAATTGCTGACTAGAATCGCCGATGTCACTGCTTCTCACAATGCCGGTTACATTTCACGATGGCGTCAGTTAAATCTTGAACTCGAAATTTCCCAGCTTGAATCCTTGATGTCCATTTTGTTGCATCGCTTTAAGTTAATGTGCGACATCCGCACTGTTGTCGAGTAACCACTGTGGAAATGCCTCTGTGTAGCGCGATGCCTGTTCGAAATTTCTGTAGCGACGCAACGAAGAGGACGTCCAATGCTCAACTTGTTTCGTGTCGTCGTGTCTGGAAATGACCGGCACCAAAAGACATGCCGTTCTTTGTGGAGCCCATTCTCGAGCCGCGCCGCACCACAGAGTATCTGGACCCCAGTCAGATTGTGTTGCTTGTCCACTCAAATCTTTCAGCAATGCATCTGTTAAAATTTGTGGGAAAAACCAAGCCGCGAATGCACCGTCCATCATCACAAAATACTGTTCCAAGAAAGGCATTTCTTTAGATTGCAATGTCCTGAATTCCACAGTTTCTTTCCATCTAGCCCCATCCGTAGCCTTAACCCATTGACGCTCGTCGGGCCCGTCCATGGTTTGGCGCAAAGGCGACCGAATGACGGCTTCTGTTGACAAAAATGTTTGCCATGGCATTCCAATAATATTTTGGTCTGAATCTTTGATGACGACGTGGTCATAAGAAGACATGTGGGGGATCGAGTCTCGCACAAACCGGAATTTAGAGTATGGTTCCGCTTGTACCACAATATTGAGTCGTTTTAAAAATGTCGGCCATCTTGCCTGGACCTTGGCGTGCATGACTTCGTCTGTGACGACTATCGTCAAGTGCCAATCTGCCACAATGGTCTTGTAATCCGCAACCCATCTCTCCAGCTCTTTTTCCAGTTGTTTGGCATTTAATATTCGAGATGTAGTAATGACTAATAGGTTTTCTTTTTTCGGAGGAGGCCATTTTGCAAACGTGTGTGGAAATGCATACATCTGCCGTGCCTTGACATAAAAACGCGTCGAGGTATACGTTTTGACCCTTGAAAACAAGTCTCCTGGGTTGCTGACAAGACTTGCGAGACCTTTACGCTTCACAAAGTAGGCGTCGGTCGCCGTGTGTTCTGGAAACCATGATATCCACGGGTCTTTTAAATGTTCACAATATTCTCGAATGTTATAATTGTCTGTCCAGAGCTGCAAGGCCGACCAGTCGGAAGGGGCCGTCGCTAACATTTTCTCCCAGTTTAGCAGCAACAACGGTGATAGAGTCGTCATATCGTTCAATACCAAGGCGATGTCGTGTCCTGCTTCGTAGATTTGTTCTAAAAGTACCTCATGTTTGTCGGTCGACACGCGTATCGGCAAAAATAAATCAGGAGGCACATTTTCAAAATTCAATTTGATGTTGTCCGTGGATCTCCAATACACTGGCAAAATATTTGTAGAACGGCGCGGGCGGACAGGCCACATCAAACATACAAAGAAGCATACACATGCCAATGTACCTATTCCACAACTGTATATCATATACCGAAGTCTCTGCCTCTGCCTGTACTTTAATCGAGACATTGATGATGAAGAACGAGACTCTAAATAGACAAACCTACAAGCGCAATTGAAATCCTATAGTATTTGGCGATTTTCCAAAAAATGACTCATTTGACAATTCTTCATGAAACACCAACTTAATGAAAATATATTAGACAACGTCTACTCTAAAAATACGCATTTTTATTGTATAAAATGGAGTTGTACTAACGCACATGCAAATCTTTGTAAAGACTTTAACTGGAAAAACAATTACGCTGGATGTCGAACCGTCCGATACGATTGAAAACGTCAAGAATAAAATTCAAGATAAAGAAGGAATTCCGCCAGATCAACAACGATTAATTTTCGCCGGCAAACAACTGGAAGATGGACGCACATTGTCAGATTTCAATATACAAAAAGAGTCAACTTTGCATCTCGTGCTTAGATTACGTGGTTAAAGCTTCTGAAACGCCCTGGTTCTCGAGATAACTGCACAAAAAAAATATCGAAATAAATATAAAATATCGAAACTTGTCGGCTTAAATATTAAATTATATATCTTTAACAGTATTGACGAGTGTCCTCATCTCCCTCTTCCAGTCATAGCTATCCGTCCATATAGTGTGTTGATTAAAACGAAAAACCCTTTTCCCGTCTCTCCGCGCCAAAAACTCTTTCCACTTGTCCACAATCTGCCGATAAAAAAGCGTTGATGATATCCATCCTTTTGAGACTTCTTGTGTATGTTGTGGGCCATCTATTTCAAATATAATGTCCAACCCTACAAGAAGAAAATCAAATCGAGAACGTTTTTTGTAATCACGCCACTGGAATGGCGGACTGTACTCTCGTTTCACTTGAAGATTCATTTCTTTCGTCAAAAAAATGAACACTTTCAACTCTGTTTTGTTTTTGCAATGTGGACACCAACCATTGGACATGATATCCCCCAGTCTAACTGAAAACGATTGTGCACAAACATCACATTGAAAATTACATTTTGTGTCACTTCCCTTCGATAATTTTGCATCTTCGGGGTTTACTAAACAGTTCACTTTGCGCTTGCCATTTGCAGTAACGCCAGAATATGACATAAATGACCGTTTGTAACAATGGAAACACGCAACATCATTGCAGTGTTTCCATTTTGACGAACACATATTACACCAACGATTGGAACACGTAATATTACCCAATACTGTTGTGAAATCGTGTTGACAAACGTCGCAATTGAACAGGCATTTTTTATGAGACCCCTTCGATAATTTTGCATCTTCGGGGTTCACTAAACAGTTCACTTTGCGCTTGCCATTTGTGGTAACGCCGGAATATGACATAAATGACCGTTTGTAACAATATGAACACGCAACATCATTGCAATGTTTCCACTTCGATGAGCACATACCACACCATTGTCTTTGGTTACAAATATGGCTCAGTCTTTTTGTAAAATCATGCTGGCAAACGTCGCAGTGAAATACTACCTTAGAGCCTGACCCTCTCGCCAATTGGCCATCTTCTGGGTTCACCAAGCAGTCCACTTTGCGTTTACCATTCGGCGTTTTATGCAGAATACACATGCCATTTTCAACCACACATCTTTCGGGCTCATATTCACATGTAAACCGAATAAATAAACTAGAGATTGAAAACTGGCCTGTTGTTCTACATCGTTTCCTTGGTGGTAAACAAACTACAGGCCCAAGTTTCAGTTTCCCCATATTTTCTTAATTTATACATACATTAAAGTCTAAATAATGATAATAAGATTAATTATTATGCAAAGGTACTGGTCTTGTCAAAAAAATCTCCACCCAACATTGTTGTGAACTAGGATGTTTTCGATGTGAAAATTCTCGAGCTTTAGGATTGTACGAAGAATGCTCATCTTGCTGGGCTACTGGAACAAAAAATACCACTATAAACGGTAATGAGAAAACATCACATATTTCCTCAATTAAACGCGTCCAAAAGGATTCCTAACATTTTAGGATGTGATTTCTAAAATGTTAGGAATTCTAAAATGTTAGGAATTCTAAAATGTTAGGATGTGTTCGAACACGGAATAGAATTTTATTACTATAAAGGTCGATACTTTTTTTAATGCACATGTCTTCAAGCAGTTCATCAAAACACGAAGTTATCGATTTGCACAGTTCGTCGGAAGAATCTAGCGATTATTATTCTTCCGATTCGGAGGATGGCCTGACCGAACTCAAACTTGTGCAAAAGAGAGCACACGACAGATACTTGCAAAAAAGAAACGATGAAAGACGCGCAAAAGAACGACAAAAATGCAAACGCAAGCGAGAAGAGGACACCATTCATATCGACGACTATAGCATTGTGGATGAATATTTCAACAGGCCCTTTGGCACGAAATTTACGCAGATAAGCGAGGCAGAGCGTATGTACGCGAATGAAAAGTTGACGTTTGAGCGGGAAATGCAACAACACTCGTCGAGTTTCAATCCAAAACAAATTGAACGCCGCTTGTTAAGGATGGAGCAAAATATTGCGCTGATGAAAAATGCACTGGTGGACAGGCGGCGGGAGGATAAGCGACACGAAACGGAAAGAGTGGCCAATGAACAACGAAGTCTTCGGCAAATGGAGGAACAGTCGGCCATTGAAAAGCATCTCCGAGCCATTGAAAAATTAGGTAGGGGGGAAAGCGAAGTGGGAAACATACGCGCCGCCCAATACAGCAGGAAGGTTCTTGAAGAGGACTTGGCGGGCAAACTCTCGGCGGAGCAGCATGAGCGATTACGCCTAGCGAAAGCACGCGCGAGAGCCGTCGCGCGAGTAAATTTAGACCGACGTTTCATATAATCTACGGAAACTAAACTAATTTATATTGTAACTATACTTCCTACACTGTATACACAACTTTTTCTATCTCGGTTATGGTTACTCTTGTTTGTATCGCGCTCATATATGTTCCGTAATTCTGTCGGCCGGGACGACTTGAGTGGTATCGTTAGGATACTTGACAACATATTCCACAGTTATCTTTGAACAACAGGTAAGAATGTCGTAAAGGTGCCACACACACGTGCCTTGTGAGGCGGGGTGTTTTTTTATGTGTATTTCTACAATGTGCGCCTCGTACCACCTGTGAAATGCGAGCTCGTCCTTTTGAACATAAACGCGTTGACCAACTTCCATGTTTTTGCTACAGTTCTAAAAATTTAGAAATTACAGAACCAATAATCTTTAGTTTGGTCAAATGTCGCATGCCTTTGACCTTCAATTGGCTTGGAGTGTCCTGTATAATCAATGAATAGATATCCTTTATGTACGAAATTCTTAGTTTATACATACATTAAAGTCTAATAATGATAATAAGATTAACTTATGTGGAGTTATAATATACAAATATAATACGTAATTTAATAGAAATATATGCCCAACTTATGCTTACATTATAGAACACGAGGCCGACCTAACAAACGTATAACCGACGGCATCTTTCCAATATTCAATCGCATCACCCGCTACAAAAAGAATTGGCGACTTTACGTTCAACTTGGTGTCATCGACAGAACCATCGGTATACAAATAAAAACTGCCAAGCTCATCATTTTGCCACCAACCATAGACATCGCCGTAGTTGCCGCCCCTTTCAATCAAATGCACGTGCTTGACCGCATAACCCTCTTCGAGAAAATCAAAGCCGGCACGAGGCTTGTCTTTGATTTTAACGTCGTACTCCCTTCGCTTTTTATTGCGCAGTAGCACCCACGACGACGTTCTAGTCCGATGCCCAGGGTCGGCCTTCACATTTGCAATGCGGATGCGAGTAGGGGATATTTGAGCTGAAAAGGGTGGTTTCTCGTTTTGATTTGTATCGCCCACAATTCGGACACTGTCGCGGCTATCCACTAAAACATGATGAATGTTTTTAGTAAATGGGTCCCCTACAGATGGCTTTTTATGCTCATGAAGTCTATAAATCCATTTGATAGGCCAACATTTATAAGACCGGGACTTCCCGGTAACTACATACGCGTTGTTCTTTAAAACTAACGCCGACATTTGTTAGGAGTCATGTACACTATATACTGTATAACTATTGTTCTAAATTTTAGAAACTTGTCGATTTTCTACTTGGGAAATATTTACTAAAAGTTAGCAAATAATGCTATTCTAAAATATGCCTAATCAATCACCCGCACAAATACGCTTCGACCAAATGGCTGAGGAGGCCGCGAGGTTGACCAGCATTTTATAGTCAAAACGAGTTCTTTAATTTAAATGTCTTCTTATTCTGTAAACTGGTCTGGTTCCTCGTCCAAATTGCCGACAAAGCATTTGGCCGTACATTACTTCAACATATAATGCATTTGTACTACTACTTCTAGTGTTGTTAGGTCAAATGAGTTGCAAACTTTTAATGGTTGGTTCTTTGATTTTTTCCGATGCAATATCAAAGACAAATTGTTTGTTAAAGATGTCTTGACCGTACAAACTTTGAGGCCACTCAGTCATTCTACCAATGATTCTACTATTATTCCACCACTCGTATCCTTCCAAACAAAAGTGTTGTTCTATCATATCCGAATCTTTCGATTCGCCGTTTTCTTTGTCATGTTGTTTGCATTGTCTCGATGGGCTACATTGCCAAGAACATTGGACGACATTTTCATAAAGAGCATATAACTTACCACCATATAATAGGTAGTAGTCTGCATCTAAGGCCGTGCCGTCTTGGCGTTTGAGTTTGAATTGTTTGTATTCTTTGACGACAAGAGTCTTTGTTATCTTCACATTGTCATACGGCCATTCTTTAGGAATAACACAACAAAAACTATGGTCACACATTTCAAGTACTTTGTAGACTTATATACAAACAATTAAAACTCCCGACTCGGACAAAAGCGCGGTGCCAACAATGTCCACACGTACAATGACATCGATATCCACTGTGACGCAATCGACACCCACATCTGGGCATCGCTCTTGTGGCCAGATACCGTACCCCAATTGGTCAACAACATAGACATGTACACCGAGCCCGTTGCCATCACCATATGAAACCATATCATGGACGGCTCCTCCGGCTCCTCCGGCTCCTCCGACTCCTCCGACTCCTCTTCCGAATCGTTCAACAGCGAGCTGAATTTTTCACGCATCCCTGCCGAATAACATGTCCATGCCAAAGAGCACGCGGACACGACTGACGCGACAGCCAGTTGTTCGTCGGTTGACACACCCGGATTGCACTCGTCCGACGACACGGCAGACCATACCAAATAGACGCTGTATGCCCCTACAATACACGACGTCAACAAGGAACTGTCTGTATCGTGGGAATTTAATTGCAGTAAAGTAGATGCCAATATTAGCACAACTGTCACAGTAATAAAAACAACCTGCCGCGTGCAGTAGGAGTAGTTGACGTACAACATGGCAATTGAGACGACAATAGCTGCTACAAACACAAAACAAATGGCTAAAATGGCTGTTGTCCACCGTCGGTCTTCTTGGTACGCTTTGTCGACAAAGTATGCGTTCCAATGGTAGGCGGCATCAATGAACGCAACAATTTGAGAGACTAAAAAGATGGCCGAAATGACACGGGCGACTTCGACATAATCATATTGGCCGGCGATAGGAATGAAAAAGAAACCTGTGACCAGCGTGACCAGTACAATTATTTTGATGCCCCAGAGACTCGTATGAAATCGGTGTGAACACAGATTGGCACAAGCTATAATGACAAACCAAATGGCCATGCCAATAGAGATACGATACACTGCGTTTTCTCCTTTGCAGGCGGCGACATCAATGCCAGGAATGTCGCCGCATCCCACATTAAATGAATAGAAATTAAACTCGGGGGCGCCATACGTCTGCAATACAAAGGATATTAATGTCATCAAGACTAAAATAAACAAGTAGACAATATTCGCGCATTTGGTGGACATTTTGCCGTCGGTGCAGAAGCATTTACCAAGACAACAAGCACAAGAGGCTGTTTCGAAGACAGCCATACAGAGACCCATTTTGATGAAAGAGAACCAGGCTTTTATACTTCTAAATTTTTAGCAATGGACACTAACATGTTAGAAATCAAGTTAGAATTTGTCAACTGTTCGGAATTGACACTTGGATTTGGTATCTTTCGGTTTTGTAAACCACCCTCCCGGCATACCTTTAAAAATATAACTATAGTGAAATATATGTGTTTTGGCTATTTCTGGATTATTAATTTCCATTCGTTGGCGCTCGCGTCGTATTATAGATTTTTGTTGTTTTTTTGTCAGATTCATTTATGACCTCGACACGGAGACTAAATAGGTCTATTTGCAGGAGGTGACACCATTTCATGACCACTATAAGTAACATATTATTGTCTGAATTTCAACAGGAATTTTCGATTTCTAATATTTTAGAGCAAGGGTTCTAAATCCAACTTTTTGATTATGCTAGTATAATACGTGTCTTTCTGAGCCAAAATGATCTGGAATCGCGTCGAACATCCTTCTCAAAAAACAATCGCCTACAAAACAGCCGCTTCTTTGATTACGATGGTCATCGTGGGTACTATTGGAGTTTCGATAACGTACTTGCGCTCATTTGTTCTATAAAGTCAAACATGGGACAGAACATGTGCATCAAACAGAACATTGTTAGTAAATTCATTCGGCTTCGTAAATAGTAAATTAATCGCCACTCTTGATTTCTAAACTTTTAGGAAACAAGATTTCTAAAAGTTTAGGAATTGTCTGAGTTTCTAAAATTTTAGGAATTGCTTCCTGTTTTCTAAAATTTTAGGAATTGACAATCAGATTTCTAAAATTTTAGGAATGGCCACTCCAGATTTCTAAAATTTTAGGAATTGTCTGAGTTTCTAAAATTTTAGGAAAACATGACCTTGAATTGCCTCCAAGATTTCTAAAATTTTAGGAATTGACTCCGTTCTAAAATTTTAGGAATTGACAGCAGATTTCTAAAATTTTAGGAATTGTCCGAGTTTCTAAAATTTTAGGAATGGACAACTTAATTTCTAAAATTTTAGGAATTGACAAAGATTCCAAAAGTTTAGGAATTGTGGTCCCATAACCCAAAATAAGTAAAATATAATTGTCCTGATTTCTAAAACTTAACACTATACATATTAATCTAAAAGAATTTATAGGGTTAATTTGATATTATTCATGTATATTTATCCAAGAGATTTCAAAAATTTTTAGAAACTGGTTGCCAGCAGAGGTGGTGGTCCCTTCTTGCCTCTGGGTTCTCTCTTTCTTTCACGCTGCACTAGATGGCAATTTGGACAACGAACTGTTTTACAATGCATACGATGCTGGCAGTTCGAGCACGTTTTGCCGCGAACGAATGGCTTCGGTAGGTTCACATGATGTGATTCTAAAACTGTTATCAATTTTGTAATTACACCGTCATTTCTATATTCTTCTTTTTTTTTTAAATTATTAATTATTTCTTGGAGATGTAATGGCGAAGATTCTTCAGTCATATTTTTAAGTTTCTTAGAGTTAAACATCGTAATCAAAAAACACTTATCATATTCTTTATTTATGCGAAATGTCTACTGGATTCTGTTTATTAAAAATGCTATAAAATTTAGCCACGTTGGGTTATGGGACCACAATTCCTAAAAGTTTAGGAATTGACTAAGATTTCTAAACTTTTAGAAACTCGTCGATTCCTAAACTTTTAGAAAGTAAAAACAAAAACCAAAACAAACCCAAACCAACATGTTAACCATCAAACAATGGCAAATCCCAACGCAACACACAGTTGTAACGAAATACACGGAAATAAACACGCTACCGTGCTTTAAATGTAACAAGGTTTCGAATGAAGCTATCACAGGCGTTCATCACAACGTGTACAGTTCCAACAAACAAACATTCTGTATTGATTGTTGGGACCAAGAAAGTTGGGAGTGTCCACACTGTGACCAAACTCCTGGTGATAAAGATTGTGTTTCGTGTTGGAAGTGTGGTCAATGGGCCCACAGAAATTGCAAAGTGGTGCACATCGACGACGTCGATGATTACGTGTGTAATCAGTGCAAGTATGCCGGTGAACTTATTGACGTTCTTTCTTTTCAAAAAAAAGCATGCGACACTAAATTAAAAGTCGTGGCAAATGACTTGAAGGTGGCAAATGACTTGAACGAAAAGACCATTAGTGACAAAAGCAACCATCTAAAACACAAGATACAACATGCGGATGAAATCAAAAAAATAAAAGCCGAGGCAACTGCAGCAACCATCAAAATTCAAGCAGAGTCGGACAAATTATTAAAGCAAAATGCCCTGATTTACAAGAAGAAAATACAAGATATAAATCTTTGGAACCAAACAAACACTAAAAAAATGGCAAAAAACATGCGCAATATGAAACAAAAGATATCTGCCATTTCCACGACGAACAACGAACTCTCCACTCAAATAGCCTCCATGGAAACGTCCATACAGGCGCGTTCAGAAACAGTAAGTCATATGAAAACAATGACAGTGGAAAAAAATAATGCCCTAAAAGCACTGAAAGCTTCCAATGCGAGAAACATCAGTGTCAAACGACAACTTCTTTCACTCAAAAATGTAAACAAAGAACTTGAAAAACAAATTACGCAACTCCAAAATGACGAAAGAAAAAACAACAAGCGAGGACGTGACTGCGAGCAAATGATGGAACATATGCATCGTCTGGTGAAAAAGTACCGCGCAAGATGGCACTACCATCCACCGACAAAATTGCCACAAGTTGAACAAATGTTATGGGATACGTACAAATGTAAAACCGATGGCAGTTCTTTCAGTGCCGATAAATTACTCTGTCAGGGTATACCACCATCATGGGATTCGTTACAGAAGACCTTGGATGCCATCAAAACATATCATATACAGAGTTTAATGCAACCCAAACATCCAGAAAAAGAACAATAAAACACCCAGAAAAAAGAACAATAAAACACCAATAAAACACCAATAAAACACCAATAAAACACCAATAAAACACCAATAAAACACCAATAAAACACTAATAAAACATTTTTTATATATGTTCTAGAACGCGCCACCCTTTCTCCTTTAATTCCGCCAGAACAGTTGCGTACAGCTCTTTTTGTTCTTCTGACATTGTAGGCAATTTGCTATTCAGTGTTTGTTGCATGTGCTTGTTTTTGCCAATTGACTTCCAGTCGCAGTCTTTGCAATGCTTTTGAGCAAAGGTCTGATATTCTAAAATCTTGTCGTTGAGTTCGTGGACTTTACGTTCGCCAACGCGTCTTTTTTTACGCTGAACAACCTTCTCCTGATGCTCTTGCCTATATGCATCTATTTTACGGTCTAGCTCTCGTAGACGGTCGTCTCGAAGACCTTGCTCGTATTCGAATTTTTGGTCAAATCGGAGTTGATTACGCTTGGACAATCGACCCGAACCGAATTCGCACTTTAGTGTTTCTTCGATGTCCGAAAAGGCAACGCCAATCGATACCCTTTCGTCTTCAAAACCTTTTAAGGCGTGGTGAAGAACATCGTCGTCTCTCAAAGAGTCAATAAGGTCTTGGGAGGCATCGTCTACACGTGTACGCTTGGGCATTTAATAAATATGTTTGTACTTTTTATAGTAAAATGTTTATTCGAAACTGAAATCCACAGAACATATGTAACACATAGTATTGAAGTATATAAGCTAGTTTGAATCTGTATCAATGTCTTCGAACACAGCACCACAGGAATGTGTACATGGGTCAAACGTGGAACAAGTGCAATCAAATCAAACTAACATCAAATGGCACGAAAATTACATTCGTACCAAACTGTATGCCTACCAGGGCGTGGACCATAACGCATACGATGCCCTTGTTGTCAGTCTTCTGGCCCCTTCTTCTGTCGACAAAACACATGTAGAACACTAAACCCAACATATTACACATGCAGAACAGTAAAACCAAAATAAGTCTCGAAACTTCATCTCTTTAAAGGTCTACCACTTTCCTTAAATTGCAAGTCCCATTTTCTTTACATGTGTAGCTATTGTCTTTGTGGCGTCGTCATACAGGATATCACTCGTGTATTCCTTCTTTTCATTTGTAATCCAACATCCACGGACTCGTTTATCGGGGTGTCGGATTTTCGCATAAGAGGCAGACAATAATGCTTGGTCTTTGACTTGTTTTGGTTCCAAATTTGTACGATTAATACACTCTACTGCCAAGAGACACTGATCTTTTATAGCCAGAATGCTGCCGATACCAAACTGTGTACAGATTTGCGACTGGATACCACTCTAGGTCAGTCGACCAACCGAGCTTTTCCACACGTTTAACAGTGAGCGCAATTAAATCTTGTTCTTCCATTCTTTTTTCTGGTATGTCAATATATAGTCGAGATGCCACACATCCTAAAATTTTAGAACTCTAAAATTTTAGAAGCAACATCCTAAAATTTTAGAACTCACTGTATAAACATTCTAAACGTTTAGAAATATGCAAGCCTTCAAAGATGTTGCGTGGACAATGACCCTGCACGAAGAACCCGTGAAAACCGACACCGGCCAAGACGCCACAGCTGCCCATTGGACCATTTCAGACTGGCACATACCCTTCCCATTCGACGAGTGGGCCTCCAAGACCGGCGTACAGATGACAAAACACATACCAACCGAAAATATCTACGAATATTGTTCTCAAAGATTACAGAGACCTGTCACCAAAATGTTAGTGGGAGATGCGGCCACTCGCCTGGATTTGGACCCTGGCTTTGTCCAGGCCTATGAGAAAATGGCGTCGTTTTATATTCTGAAACTATTGGCGGGTATTTCAAGGCGGTCTGTGTGGCAAGAGTGGTCTAAAGTCCCAGTGACGTCCGACCTGCTCAAGGACGAAATTTTTTGCCTGGCCGTCGTCGCTTTGCACCCTATTTTGTACGGCAAGTTGCACCCAATTGGACGAAACAGGCGGCGCGTGTTTTTGGAAGCACTAGCCGGGTGGGACCTGCCCAAATACTCTATCATGCAGTTTGTACACCCGGCGGCAATGCAGACATTTATGGGCCAGCCCGTCACGCCGTTTTCAATTGGCAATGAAATCCAAGCCCATAAAGAATACGTTGACAGGCAGTACTGGCTTTTTAACGATGTCAATGTCGTCGTTCGAGCCATGGGAAAGCCGGGCCACCGGAGATGGTTTGAGATGCAATTTGTGGGTCCTGCTGTGGTAGATTCGATAGTCAACGAGAGGCAAAGGCATGGGAATTCGATAGACACGATAGAACCGCATTTAAAAAAGAATATGTACATTAAGCATAATAGGACAATCATGCAAATCAGTTGAACTCCAAATAATGACGAGTACTGGCATTCGAGAGAACAGCCATCGGACGACGATACAGGGGCCTATGATTATCAGAGTTCCTCGTCAGACGAGGACGATTACAGGAAATACATGTCTAAGGTATGTGAAAACACTATTTGTGTGTGGTACATGTGCTTTCATTCACCTAGAAACAGTCACCTTAAAATATTGAGATCAAATAAAAACGAAAATTGCTGGCTGGGGCCCTATAATTAATATTCTACTGGTTTAAAAAAGCCTTCCACAAGCGACATAGGGTTGGTCGCTACCCATTTCTCTTTCCACTTTTCGTAAGAGCCGTCTTCGCCCCACCACTCCTTCTTTTTGGGAAAACGCCCGTATCTTTGGAGCATCTCTTTCTTTGTCAGCCCACCGCGTTGTGCGAGGTTGCGTGCGCGCGAAAACTTGCCTAAAATGATAAATTTCTTAAATACTTTTATAGTTGTTTAATCTGCCTCTATGATAAATCCCGCATAAGTTACGCATATGATAGTACTTTAAATGGTACAGTCCTAAGTGTAATAAAAATGTCTTATGAACAGAAGCAACAATTTAAGGAGCGTATTTTCCGCCACATATTGGAACTGGATGCCGAAAGTCTGAAGGACCTATTGAAAGAACCCATTCCCTACGACAACTTGAACGATGTCCGCTATAGCGCCCCCGTTGTCCCCGTCTCGCTCGTATATGACAAAGATACAGAGGTGGGACTTTTGAATGGTGATGTCCCACTGGATATTGGCAATCCAGACGGCGGTGGACAATATCCCGAACAATGGCGAGGACTGTGGCCCACTGGATGGGGTGGGACTCGCCGTTACTCCCACATTCTCATACATTACGGCGGATTAAACCCATTTAAAATGTTGTTGCGTCTGTGGAATGTATGCCACCGTCCACCTAATTGTGGTGAAATTGGTTATTTGCCCAATGGACGTCAAATATTTGATCTCGATTCCACTAACAGTTATATCGACACAGTACATAACGCAGAATGTGGAGAAGGAATTCTCCATGCTGAAGGCCAAACAACGTACATGGAAGACATTCTTCCAATGATGAACGTACTTTATGTACACATGGACACTAACAGTCTTGGAGATGAACGTAAGTTTGATGATGGAGATATTAAATGGGGAGATGTTTTTTACGAACGTACAACTCCGTTATGTAATCAACCTTCGGTAGATGAAAACTTTAAATATAAAAAAAATTTCCCAGACGGATGTTCTTTGTTAAAATGGGCATCCACTTATGCAAACATAGCTGTCATTAAACACATTCTGAAGTTCCGACCACTGACAATGGATGAAATACAATGTTCTATAGAATATAATCGTTACTATGCAAAAGAGGACGACATGCATCCAGTTGCCAGATGCGAACAAAATGGAGCGGATTTTGTATCGTTTGATTTTTCAAAGTCGGTGGCGCATCACATTCTACAAAAGTGCACGAAAGAACTGGTCAATACGTTTTGCAGTAAAGGTTTCGCAATATGGAACACTCTTTTTTACGCAGAAGATATCGTCCATCGCCCAACTGATTATAAACCATGGATAGATACATTATTGGAAATGGGCGCCGACCCCAATATTCGCCGATTGAAAACGTATATCAATGAGCGTTGGAGCGACGAGTTCAAACAAAAAAGAGAAGCGTCACGACCAAAAAATGCATATGAACAAGCATTGGAGTGTGAAAACGACGAGTACGAAGCCGTGTGGCTCGGAAAACACCTGTGGAAGCGCAGACTTGTCGAGCTCGATCCCAAGCGGTGGCCAACTGTCGATGATTTTGACGATATTTCGGTGGAGGAGTTGAAGGCAATGTACGAGGGTCATCCACTGGTGGTCGTTTTGGAACAAGATGAACCACCTGCAAAAAAACGTAAAATATAAATCCCAACTAATAAGTATATAAATTTAAATGTCCTATTTGCCAGTTGGTGTCGTCGTACCAAAGAGATGATCCCCGACGGATTTAAATAGTTCAAGAGACCAGAAGTCCTTTTGAAAATAGTTCTTCAATTTTGTCGGACAAACCCTTCCATCTCTTTTCCCCAAAATACAGTATAAATATAGGGGGAAATACTAATAAATGTGTTTAAAACTTACTACCTTATTGTTAAGCAATATCTTCTTGTTAAGCACTTTGGTTGGCGCAAATCAGCCATGCGATACCGTCCCAACGTGTGCCGCTGCCTGTAACGCCGACCCTGGTAATACTCAAGCCTGTACCGCCGCTGCAGATGCATGTCTGGCCAACCCTGGTAACTCGGAGACTTCCTGTGCCGCTGCATGTAACGCCGACCCTGGTAATGCTCAAGCCTGTGACACTGCATGTAACGCCGACTCTGGTAATGCTCAAGCCTGTGACACTGCATGTAACGCCGACTCTGGTAATGCTCAAGCGTGTACCGCTGCATGTAACGCCGACCCTACTACTAATGCTCAAGCCTGTTCCGCCACTGTCGATGCATGTAGGGCCAACTCATCTAACGTACAAGCGTGTGAAGCCACTGTCTATTATTGTGAAAGCGGCATGTATACTCCAGCGTGTGCCGCCACTGTCGATGCATGTAGGGCCAACTCATCTAACGTACAAGCGTGTGAAGCCACTGTCTATTATTGTGAAAGCGGCATATATACTCAAGCCTGTGCCACTGCATGTAACGCCGACTCTGGTAATGCTCAAGCCTGTTCCGCTGCATGTCAGGCCGTCCCTGGTAATGCTCAAGCCTGTTCCGCTGCATGTCTAGCCGACCCTGGTAATACTCCAGCCTGTTCCGCCGCTGCAGATGCATGTCAGGCCGACTCTGGTAATGCTCCAGCCTGTTCCGCCGCTGCCGCCGCATGTAACGCCGACTCTGGTAATGCTCAAGCGTGTACCGCTGCATGTCTGGCCAACCCTGGTAATACGGACGCGTGTGCCGCTGCAATCAACTCCCTGGGTGGTTTGTCCAATTTTGGCTGTCTA
>Ga0206126_10003223_pt1 | contig 16733 bp, 19 predicted proteins | sample Helgoland_Spring_5_FD_148621 | JGI IMG/M metagenome (GOLD analysis project Ga0206126, IMG submission 148621) | Pelagic subsurface seawater microbial communities from Kabeltonne, Helgoland, North Sea - Helgoland_Spring_Bloom_20160412_1 | ecosystem: Environmental > Aquatic > Marine > Epipelagic ...
CCACACCCGGAGCTGCCAGCAAAATCAACGAGGCCAACGGCAGTCCCGAGGCCAACGACTTCTGACTCGCACAAAAGAATGCTGCAATTCGCTGCGCACGCTGCAAACGCAACCAAGACATACTCCACCAAATCAACACACTCGTCACCAGTAAGACCGTCACAATACTCACGCCCACTCCGAGGCAAAGTGCCAACGACAGCTCATTCAACAGTCCCGAACTCACGCTCTGCGCAAACGCAGCGTGCACAATAAATACAATGATGCCACTAGTGACCAGCTTGGTCAGTCCAGCAATGCGTCCGGCAAGCGCCCGCACCAACTGGCGCAGTACCTGCCCGAAGATCAACGGCAACACCAACAACCGAGCCAGACTCACAAAAATCCCCGTCAATGAAATCTCAATCGCCGTCTCACTCGCGAGATAAGCCACCGCAATCGTCGGCACCACCAACACCGCCAATAGGTTGGAAAAGATCGTCGAAAAAATGGCATTGCTCGTGTCGCCGCCTGAGAGCGAGGTAAATGCAATCGCCGAGGCCACCGTCGTCGGCAAAATCGCCAACAGCCAAAACCCGACACACAGCTCCGGCGTCAACAGCCCAGAGAGCGGGATCAGCAGCAAGCCCGTCACCGCTGGAAACCACAGGTAATTCCAAGATAAAACGAACACATGCAAGCGTTTCGGTTTATACCCTGCGGCCAACGAACGCGTCGGCAGCGTCAAGCCTTGTAAGAAAAAAATCAGCGCCACGCCGACCTGCGTGGTCCACTGCGCACGCAAACACCCGCCCTTTGAAGCGGGCTCGGGGAAATAGACCGCGAGCAGCACGGCGGCAACCAGCCACAGCGTGAATGCATGTTTTCGAAGTGGAGTCTTCATTATCGAGATTAAGTTAGCATGCACGAAGCTGAGAAAAGTTGAAACGAGAAAAATTCGACTAGGGCGGGACGAATTCCGCCTCGTCCAGTGCGGTCCTGACTGCGGACGACCACGAGGACGTCCAAGCCCTTCTTTATATTTTGCATTCGCGTAACTTTCCCTTTAATCCCCTCGATACTCATGAAGATTGAAACCGCAACATTCCGCACCAGTGCACTCGACCTCGAAGCCTGCCCGCCATCTTGGCAGGCCGAATTCGCATTTGTCGGTCGCTCCAATGTCGGCAAATCTTCGTTGATCAACATGCTCACCGGCAAGAAAGAGCTCGCGAAAACATCCAGCGTGCCAGGCAAAACGCAGCTGATTAATTTCTTCGACATTAATAAGACTTGGAGCCTCGTCGATCTACCTGGTTACGGCTATGCACGACTTTCCAAGGCAAAGCAGAACGACTTCAACATCAATGTCAGCGGCTATCTAACCGGTCGCGAAAACCTCAAGCATGTCTTTGCTCTGGTTGATTCGCGAATGGAACCAGTCGAAGGCGACCTTGCCTTTATCGAGTGGCTACAAGCCTGTAAGCTGCCCGTATCGATTGTTTTCACCAAGTCAGACAAAAGCTCGGATACCACGGTGGAAAACCACGCAAAGCTATTCCTGCAGAAATTAGACGAATGGGGCATTCAGGCCGTCAAAGCGTTTAGTTGCTCAGCCAAGACACGTGCCGGCCGCAATGAGATTCTCCAATTCATTGAGACCATGCTGCCGAAAAAAACCAAAGTGAAGCATCAGAAAACCATCTCCTTGGGCTGGATGAAGAAGAAGCGCTAAGGCGCGCGGCACAGATCCAGCCGTATGGCCGACTCGGCCATTAGTGACACAAGACCCCGAGCACCGTGGCTCTCCATTTTTTAATGGCGGCGGCCTAAGCCACAGCACCCAGAGCGTGACCGCAGCCTGCTGCGTCAATCCGACTCGGTCTGCCGCACGCACCCAAGCCATTAGTTAAATAACACTTTATTCTTTATTTTTCCGTTACGTGGCTATATATTTTAAGCGAATTATAAATCACACACTAACATGTCACTCTCGCCACCCACAACTGCCGCCGAAGTCACCTTCAATATCAATGAGGTGAGCGATTTCCAATCCCGCTTACAGCAATGGCAAAACGAGTTGCAACAGATATCCTCTGCGCGCGAGCTACGACAACGGATCCAAGATGCTCCGCCACTGCTGCGGTCTCGCCTCAAGGATCACGGTTACTGTGATGCCTACCTCGCCGCGTATGTAGACTGGATTTGCCAGCTCAGCAAAACCACGGCACCCAACTGGGTGACGCAATCAAATCGGATTGCTGATAGCGCCTGTATCGACGAAGCCATTGACCTCAGTCAAACACCGGAGCCATTCCGAGCACGCAACCTCTTCACGATCCCAGAGAACGTGATCCAACTACGTCGCGGTCGGCCGAAAAAAAGCGTGGCCCACAAATTAAAAAACAACGCCGCACGCCAACAGCGCTACCGGCAGCGGGTCAAAGCAAAGCTGGCACGCCTCGAACAGCTCGAACGCGAACTGACCCAATAGCCCTCAAGTCTCCGGCCTCACCCCTCAAGCCTCCGCCCCCTCCTCTGGTCTCTTTCCCCTCTTCATGGCATCGCATAAAGTTCTCTCTAACTGGTATCGACAGCTCGCGGAACATCTGGATTCCGGCACACGGCTCGCAGAAGCGTTCACCGTCTGTGCAGGCCCACCGAGTCGAGATCGATTGCGCATGGCGGCATTGATCGAAAGCGGCACTGGGATTGAAGCAGTCATGGCTACCGCACCTGCATGGTTGCCGAAAGCAGATCGCGTTTTCATCAGCACGGCGATGGAGACCGGCCGCCTTCCGCAGACCTTACGCAATCTTTCTGATCGGCACGAGCGCATTGGCGCCACTCAGCTCAAAGTCATACTCGGACTGCTTTATCCGCTAGGCGTCTTCCACATCGCGGCTTTGATTTTGCCGATTATTGGTATGATTGACTATGAGCATGGGTTCGAATGGGACGCCCCACTACACTTTCTACAAAGCTCGCTACTGATCGGGCCAGTGTGGGCACTCGGCGCACTGACCCTATTTCTGGTCAAAACTGACAACCCGCTACTCACTCCGATTCTGCGCTGCATTCCACTGCTGCGCGGCTACAGCCAAGCACAGGCACTCGCCGACTTTTCCTATGCACTCGGCACCTTCATCGATGCCGGCGTGCCAATGCACACTGCTTGGCAAGGCTCGGCACACATCGCGCACGACTCAAAGATCAGCCGCGCCTACCGTGCAATGGAGCCGACCTTTGCCGCTGGCGAAGATCCCGCCACGCAACTCAAAGCGCACAAAGTTTTTCCGCCCGATTTTGTGGCATTCTACGCCGCTGGCAGCCAAAGCGGCAAGCTCGACGAGATGATGCTCAAGACTGGCCAGCAATATCAAACGCAGGCGAACCACGCCATGACCTATGCCTCTATTGTTTACCCGACACTCCTGTTTGCATTGGTCGCTGCGTTCATCGTCTTCACCATCTTCCAAGTCTATGGGGGCTACTTGAATTTGCTCAACGACTTGGCGCAGTAGCATTAGATCTATCGCACTTGACCCTATCAGCAACCGCATTCGGCAAAAACAACGTCTAATGACATGAACCAATAACCTAAAATAAAGATCAGAATTAAATTATGAAAATAATGACCTGCAAACAACTCGGTGGCGCGTGCGACGAAGCTTTCCAAGCCAATACATTTGAAGAGCTCACGGAATTGAGCAAACAGCACGGCATGGAAATGTTCCAGCAACAGGACGCCGCCCACCTTGAAAGCATGGCAAAAATCATGCAGCTGATGCAATCCCCGCAAGCAATGAACGCTTGGATGGACGAGCGCAAACAGGAGTTTGAGGCCCTACCTGAGAATCCGTGAGCTCAGAAGGCGCGGTCATCGAGCGCAGACAGCAGGTCCTGCGAATGCTCTAAGTTGATCAAGTTGTGGTGCTGATGCCTGTAGCACTATTCGACCATTGAGAAATTCAACCCGAGTTCTTTTTCTAACTGGGTAATTTTACGACGTTCCTTTGGCTCAATCAATGTAATGGACACGCCCTTCTTACCAGCACGTGCGGTACGGCCACTGCGATGAGTATAATACTGCATCGCATCCGGCAACTGGTGCTGAATAACAAAAGATAGCCCTTCGACATCGATCCCGCGGGCGGCGACATCAGTCGCGAGTAAAAACTGTGTGCGCTCTTTTTTGAAGGAACGCATCACTTTATCGCGATCCTTCTGACTGAGGTCGCCCTGCAAAACACCGACGGCAAGGCCGAGTTTGGTCAAGTCCGCTCCCAGCGAGACGGCACCCGCGCGTGTACGGCAAAAGATCAAGCCGCGCTCTTCGCCATGCGCGATCAAATACTTATAGATAAAATCGGTCTTATCTTCACGTGAGCAAATCGCGAACTGGTGATCAATATTCTGATTCACCACGTGCTTTTTATCGACCTTGATCATGTGCGCCTGGGCAGACATGTGCTGCTCCACCATACTCTTGATACGATCTTGAAAGGTCGCGGAAAACAGCCAAGTGCTCTTTCGGTCTTTGGTCTGCTTAAAGATTTCCTCTAGCTCAGATTGAAAGCCCATGCTCAGCATCTCGTCCGCTTCGTCCAACACCAGGTGACGGACCGACTGTAAACGAATCGCCTTCAGTTTGAGCAAATCCATGAAGCGGCCCGGCGTGGCCACGACGATGTGCGTCGGGCGTTGCAGCTTTTTAACCTGCAGGTCGATTTTGTCACCACCCGCGAGTACTTCGACAAAGATCTTGGCGGAAAATTTAGTGTAGCGGAACAGCTGCTTGCCGATCTGCTGCGCGAGCTCACGGGTCGGCGCGATGATTACCGCTTGGATCTCCTTAAAGCTCGGGTCGATCTTGGTCAGCAGCGGCAGGCCAAAGGCCGCAGTCTTACCAGTGCCAGTCTGTGCTTGGGCGATGAGATCGCCGCCATCTGCCATCAGAAAGGGAATCGCTTGCGCCTGAATCGGAGTCGGCTCAAGGATGCCGAGTGCTTCGATCCCTTGATTGAGGTCGTCAGGAATGCCGAGTTGTGTAAATGCTGTGCTCATCGTTTTGTCTGCAGTTGACCCACGAAATTATCTCTGTGAAAACATTGGGTAACAGCACTCTGCCGACTCCACAGCAAATGACGAGCCATGAATCGTGGAAAAAATGGGCGAAAAGTTATGGTCGTGCAGCTGCGTCCGCTGCACTCAACCGAAAGGAGTGTGGGCGACTCGCCCACGTTGAGCCACTGCTAATAAAACGAGGGCGACTCGCCCACGTTGAGCTACTGCTATTAAAACGAGGGCGGGTCGCCCTCACTCCTTTCAATATGCCAGATCAAAACTTACAGTACCCCCACTGCGTCCGACCGATTACTATTCGAGCGGCAAGTGAGATCCACCGCACCTTCAGCTCGAGCAGTGAGGTGCGATTAAAACAGCCGCCTGAAGCGGTCATAGAAATAATTACATACAGGATGGGACCTTGCCAAAGGGCAGTGATTGGCATTGCGTATGCAAAAGGATATGAAAGTCGAACGAGCAGAGATCATTGCGCGCAGCCTGGCCGGACGTTGCCCCAACTGCGGCGCCTTCGGTATGTTCAAGCATTGGTTTCGGCTCAACAAACACTGCACCGCTTGCGACATGCCGCTAGAGAAAGAAGACTCGGGCTTCTACTTCGGCACCACCTCGATCGGCTATGTGCTGGCGATCATCGTCGTCATCATTCCGATTTGTATCCTCGTCGTTAAACAGATCGTCGCGATGTGGACTGGTGTGATCATCGGCATCGTCGGCTCGGTGCTTCTCACCACCCTGCTCTACCCGCTAATGCTCAGTTGGGTGATTATGACTTACTACAGTATTTTTCCGCATGAACTACCTGCCAACAGCGATGCCCGCGACGCAGGCCACTAAGTCAATGGCCACACTCGATCAGACGCCTCTACCCTATGCCATGTGGCAAGCAAGCGCCCGGGCTCACTTCCAAAAGGCACAAAAGTGGACCATGCCCTATCGCTCGCGCCGCGCCGCGGGTAAGATGCACCCGAGCCACGACTTCGTCTTTATTTACTTTCGCTTCGCGCCAGCACTACTGGAAACCTGGCACCCTGGACGCGGCGTAACCTTTGAAGCACCGGAAGGCATCCTAGGCTACAACCAGAAATACTACTCGCGCGAGGGCAACACGCTCTACTTAGACCCAAGTAAGATCGACGCAAAAGCGCGCAAGCGACTGCAGTATAGCCTCGATTTGTGCCGTTCGGTTCAAGATAAGCCCGCGCAGTTTAGCTGCTTCGGTATGCATGAATGGGCGATGGTCTATCAAGGTGGGCCTGAAGGCCGCGCCCGCCACGAAGGCAAGCTGCCGATGCGCCTCTCGCAAGCGGAGATCGATACCGTCGTCGAAGCACGTCCCACCTGTTGCAGTCACTTCGATGCGTTTCGCTTCTTTACCGACAGCGCCAAGCCGTGCAATAAGCTCCAACCCACGCAGAACGCGCGCATGACCAACGAACAGCCTGGCTGCTTACATACCAATATGGATTTGTATAAGTGGGCTGCGAAAGCAATGCCATGGGTTGGCTCAGAGCTACTGTGGGACACTTTCGAATACGCGATCCGTTGCCGCGAAATCGACATGCGCGCCAGCCCGTACGACTGCCGCTCACTTGGCCTTGAACCAATCCGAATCGAAACCGAAGCCGGCCGCACCGCATACGAGCAGGCGCAACGCACCCTGACCGCCGCGGGCAAACCATTGCGCGCGCGCTTAATCGCCACCCTGCAGGATTTGCTCTAGGCTGGATCAACGCTTTAGCGCAAATATCGATTCCTCCCCTGAAAAGACAACGAGACAGAAATGCGTGACACGGATCAAACTGAGATGAACCAATCAGCATCTAGACTAACATATCCCCACAAAAGGATCACCGCTATTGCGTATTTTCTCTTTATGGCAACCGGAATTTACTCGCTTAGCTGTGCTCCCGCGATTCTCTTGGCGGAACGGCTTGGTTGGTCTCAGTCTTTCTTTCACCTTACCCAACTCGTCGCTGCAATTCTATGCGCTCCTACCGCCGCCTGTTTTCTCTGGAATACGCGAGGGTTGGGTTTTAGTTGGGCACGCTGTTTTGCGTTTGCCGCCTGTGCATTAACTAGCCTTTGGTTGTTATTTGTTCTTTACGTTATTCTACGTTATTCTAAATCTTGATTTGAGCGCGATGAAATGAAAAGAAAGCTAGGTCAATGACCTATACCTAATTAATCAAACGCTACATTCCAACTCGAGAAGGCGATTCATAAACTGTCCAGCTAATCTCCCAGAGAAACGTTAAGATGAGAGATGACCGAGTACATATTCGCTTCCTGACGAGGTATCAGCCACAAAAAAGGCCGGAAATCGCAGTGCGAAGTCCGGCCTTTTGCTGATTCAATTAAATCGACTAGATGTGAATCGCTTCGCCAAAGACGGCGGCGGCGGCTTCCATCGTCGCCTCACTCAGAGTGGGATGCGCGTGAATGGTGTTGTGAATCTCTTCCGCAGTCGCTTCGAGCTTCTTAGCTAGGCAGTATTCGCCAATCATTTCAGTGGCATCGCCACCGACGATGTGCGCCCCCAGAATTTCACCATACTGCTCGCAGACGAGAAGCTTCACAAAGCCTTCTGGAGCACCCGAAGCGACGGCTTTACCTGACGCTTGGAAGGGGAACTTGCCGACCTTGTATTTGATGCCTTCTTCCTTGAGCTTATTCTCGGTCTTACCGATCGAAGCAACTTGCGGGATGCAGTAAGTGCAGCCTGGGAAGTCGGTCACTTGCTTGGCTTGGCCGTGACCAAACATACCCTGCACCGCTTGAATCGCTTCGTAGGTCGCCACATGCGCAAGCCAAGGGGGCCCAATAATGTCGCCTGCCGCGTAGATCCCCTTGATGCTGGATTCGTAGTTGGCATCGACTTTAATGTAACCGCGATCTTGCGCGAGTTTGGTGCGCGCAGACAGTAGTCCGGCGGTGTTGGCAACCACACCGATCGCGATCAGCACACAATCCGCAGTGATCGACTCGGCCTTGCCAGCCTTAACGAGGTCCATCTTTACGTTGTTCTTGGCGACCTTGATGTTTTCGACCGCGGTGGAAGTGCGGCAGTCGATGCCCTGCTTTTTAAACTCCTTCGCAACCACGGCTGCGACTTCGTGGTCTTCGACTGGCAACACTTGATCGAGCATCTCGACCAGCGTGACCTTGGTGCCAAAAGCATTGAGGAAATAGGCAAACTCTGCGCCAATCGCACCAGCGCCGACAATCACGATGGACTTCGGCTGCGTCTTCATCTCTAACGCTTGGCGAGAAGTCATGATGCGCACACCGTCGACTTCGAGGTCGGGCAGCTGACGTGGCTTGCAGCCAGTCGCAATGAGGGTGTTCTCGGTGGCAAGGATCTTACCCTTATCTGGACCGTCAGTGACCTCCACCATCCCAGGGACTGCGATCGTGCCAACACCCTTAATGTAATCGACCTTATTCTTCTTAAACAGAAACTCGATACCTTTGGCCATCGTGCCTGATACGTTGCGTGAACGCTGAATGATCTTAGTGAAGTCATAGCTCGCGCCCGTCACACTGATACCGAATTCTTCACAGTGGTTGATTTTATTAAACAACTCAGCGCTCTTCAGCAGCGCCTTGGAAGGGATACAGCCCCAATTCAAGCAAGTGCCACCGGGACGCTCCTGTTCAACGCAGGCGACTTTTTTACCGAGTTGCCCCGCGCGAATGGCTGCCGCATAACCAGCGGGACCACCGCCGATCACAACGAGATCATATTTTGAGTTAGTTGACATAAATAATTAAATTGAAGGTGCTTAAATCCGCAAAGTGATAAAATAGTCACTGCAGAAGATTGCGAAGAAAAACAGACGAGTTACGTGTCGTCAATGCCAAGGGGCCTCGGATGATCGTATGTAAAAGGGTGCGGGGGACTCGCCCACAGCATCAAACTATAGGGTCGATACTCCCTTACTCGATTAAACACAGTGACATTCCTGCCTCTAAATATCGATTACATCATCGTCATCTTCGATGACTCGCTTTGGCTGGCGCGGCTGACTCGTACCCCGCGCTTGTGGCTCAGCGCCCGGCGTGGGCCCGACACGTCCAACATTGATATTCACACCCCGACGTGGGTTCGGACTACCGAATAGTAGAGTCGCCACGCCACTGGTGATACTGACGACGAGCGCGCCCCAAAGCGCACTGCCAAAACTATCGATATGGAAGCCACTCACCAGCGCCGCAACAAAGAGGAACAGCAACGCGTTGATTACCCAGATGCCAATGCCAAATGTCAGAATAATAAAGGGCAGCGAGAACAGCATGAGTAATGGCTTAAGAAAGACATTACAGGCACTTAGCAGTATCACCACGATGATCAGCGCTTCGCGGCTATCATAATGTATACCAGAAGCAGTGTTGGAGGCGATCAGCACGCCGAACGCGACGATCACCCAACTTTTGAGCATTTGCTTTAAATCCATAGTTTCTTAGTCGGTCGAAGTTGGATTCGGTTCCCCACTTTCGATCGGAGCGTTCATCGACATCAGATAACGGAATGTATGTATATCACCTGCTCCGTCCTCTGTCTGTTTTAAGTAAAGCACCACATTAAAAAAATGCGGTGGGCGGACGATTCCCTCGCCGCCTAAGCCGGCTGCAGCGGCGATCGGCTGCAAGTTGAAATAAGATCGAATTTTTGGTTTACCATTTAGGCGCACATTGCCAGCAGTCGATTCTGGCTCTGCAATTAAACCATCCGCATCGATCCAATATACCCGCATTTTATTAGCCACAATACGAAAATTAATCGAGGTCTGCCCTGGACGCTCAATGTAATATCCCTGCTGCGAAGGCAGCTGGCCGACTTGATACGGCGGCTCGGAAATCTCGGTAGGAATCACCTTATCCACCACTTCCGCGGACACGAGCTCTTGTGCAGAAATCGGTAACGACAGTGTACATACTGCAAGGCAAATGACTGGAATTGTTAATTTCATAGCGCTCACTATAGCCACAACAGTACAGAGATCAATCCTGCGTAGAAGCATCTCGCTGCTGAATGGCAACTTTAAGCTGTTTTAACTGTTCGAGCCGTTGTGCCGTAGCAGCTTCCGCTCCCGAATGACCCGGCACATAAAACTGCTGGGGTGCCAACATAAACTCCTGCCCAGAAATCCCTGAGGGATAATCGTGACTATACAGGTAGTCCTTACCGTGGCCGAGCGCCTTGTTTGTCTTGGTGTGCGCATCACGCAACCATAGGGGCACGGCTTGTACAGGCTCGTCTCGGAGCGACTTTTTAACTGCATGCATCGCCTTCGTCACCGAGTTGCTCTTTGGCGAGGTCGCTAAATAAAGCACCGCGTGCGCCAAGTGATACTCACACTCTGGCATGCCGATCTTTTCGCAGGCCTCAAATGCGGCGGTGGCCACTGTCAGCGCATGCGAATTAGCAAGGCCGACATCTTCAGAAGCCAAAATGGTCAAGCGCCGCGCGATATAGCGTGGATCTTCGCCGCCCTGCAGCATCTTAAAGGTCCAATACAGCGCGGCATCGGGATCTGACCCGCGGATGCTCTTAATCATCGCTGAGGCGTGATCGTAATGCTCATCCTCATCGCGGTCGTAGCGAATCTGCCGCTCGCGTGCGAACACCTCGACCGCCTGCGCATCGACATGCGCGCCCAAGGGCTGACTCAGTACCAGTGTTTCCAAGGCATTGAGTGCACGGCGCAAATCACCACCAGAAAAATCAGCCACGGCTTCAAACACCGCTGGCTCCGCTGTGCAACGATGTGCACCGAGGCCACGCGCCACATCTTTTAAGGCACGCGCCAGTACAATCGCGACAGACTCGACATCCACCGGCTCCAAACGAAACAGGTGGCTACGGCTCAACAGCGGCGGATTCACATAAAACCCGGGATTGTGTGTGGTCGCGCCAATCAGACGAATATTGCCTGCCTCCACATCCGGCAGCAGTAGATCTTGCTGTGACTTATTAAACCGATGGATCTCATCGATAAACAGGATGGTGCGCTTATCTGGCTCGTAACGTGCCAAGCGTAGGATATCGCGCACCTCGGCCACATTCGACAGCACCGCATTGATCCGCACGAACTTACTCTGCGTCTCCGCCGCAATCACCTCCGCCATCGAAGTCTTACCGCAGCCAGGTGGGCCATAAAAAATCAGGCTGCCGAAATTATCTGCCTGAATCAAGCGCGGCAACAAACAGCCCTCACCGACTATGTGATCCTGACCAATGATCTCGCCCAAGTGCTGCGGTCGCATACGTACCGCCAACGGCCGCACCAAGGAGCCGGTCGAAGCGTCCTGCTCGGCATCAAAAATGCCAGCCTGTTCGATATTTTCAGACATCGAAGCTACCATCAGATGCGTGACGCAGTCTTGCAAGTTAGAACGCAACGAAGCAAATTTAAGCTAACGCTTTGTAATAATAGAATTAACGCAGCCTCATGACACCAACGACTCAAGTCCGCGCCCCGATTTTATCGTTATTATTAGGACTTCTCCTCGGGCTGATTCTAGCCCGTCACTACACCGCGCCACTGCCCCTGCTTCTATGTGTCGCATTTAGCGGCAGCGTCGCGGCGCTTCGACTCGCACGAAACGAAAGTTTACAGTGGCAATGGATGCTGTGTTTCTTGATCAGCACAACCCTCTGCTGCTGGGCTTATGGGCAACTTCGACTACCTAAGGCGCCACAGGCCTACAACCTTACCCTACCAGCGCGCGAGGCGCAGTTAGCCATCGAAATACAACGCGTCATGCAACCTGGCGTACGTTATGGCAAACCTAGCGGAATCGCCCGCGTTCTCGACGCGCCCACCACCAGCCGCATACATACCGACGATCAGATCTACTTTAAACTGACGCTTCCGCCCGAACTAGCAGAACAGACCGCCCAACTAAACATCCAGCGCGGGCTACAACTGCAGACCACCGGTGTGCTCACGCCGATCCTACCGTCGGCCACCACCAGTGATAAAGACGATTTCGAAACCTACCTACAAAGCATCGGCGTACACTACCGCTTCGACCGCACTGGCCCGCTGCAAATACTGCGAGCGCCAGTCGCCTTTGATCGGTTTTGCGCGGCAATGAATCAGCGATTTCAAGCAACACTGCGGTTGGGAGCACCAGAAAATTCGGAACTTGCCAATGTATACGTCGCGATGCTTTTGGGCCGTAAGATCGAACTGAGCAAAGCACAAATCGAGCGCTATCGAATGACTGGTACCATGCACTTCTTCGCGATCAGTGGCTTACATATCGGTGTAATTGCGACGGTGATTGCTCAATTCCTCTTACTCATCCGAGTGCCGCGAGCAGTTGCCCCATGGATCGGACTGCCGCTATTGTATTTCTATGTCGAAATAACCGGCGGCACGCCCTCCGCCATTCGCGCGTTTCTGATGGCGGCTTTTTTCTGGTCCAGCTTTGCCTGCCAGCGCCAGCGCTCCCCATTCTCTGCCCTGATGTGCTCCGCCATCTTAGTACTAATAATCGATCCCAATCAATTGTGGAGCCTTGGCTTTCAGCTCTCCTACGCGGTGGTACTCAGCATATTATTATTTGGCCTACCGCTACACCAAGTCTTAACGGGCCGCTGCCAGCCCTATCAGTGGTTGCCGGAACAAGACTGGAACGCTCGGCAGCGCGCCTTTGCTTGGTCGCTCGACAAAGTTTTACTACTGTTTGCCATTAGCTTCTCCGCCTGGCTAGCGAGTACACCGCTCAGCGCTGGACTGTTCGGGTTCGTCGCGCCCGGTGCGATTTTACTCAACATGCTGTTGGTCTATTTAGTCGCCATCGTCATCAGTGGCGGCGTCATCTCTCTGACTTGTTCCGGCACCCTGCTCTCTGGCCTTGCGGAATTCATCAACCACTCCGCTTGGACTGTGATTTATCTAATGGATCACATGGTAATCTTCTGCGCACAACTCCCTTGTGCCATTCTGCCCAGTGATGGCTTCTCAACCGCTCTCAGCTATACTGCACTGTGCGTTTATTTTGCCATATTATTGTGGCTGCATCGCTGCGCGGCGCGATTACAGGGCCACGCCATGTGGCTACCACCACTCGTCATAATCAGTATTGTTATAACTGGGCTGGTGGTGATTGATTGAACAACGATAATTACAATAGTGTAGTGGCGACTCGCCCTCCTTTACAGCAACACAGGATGAATTTGGGTGAGTTGCCCACACTCCTATCGCGGTCTATTATACTCGAAGAGTGCAATGGCTCAAACATGCCCCAGAAACAAGGACCCGTTGCAATCGAGACTTTGCCACTAATGCAACGCCATCTCCGGCAGACCTCCATCGGCGATGAACCAAAAAAAGCCCACTGCAATGTGCAGCGGGCCTTTTTTGAAAATACGATCTGAAGTCAACCCGCGTCTTAGCGACGGCGAGTGAACTTGCTTTGGAACTTCTCGACACGACCAGCAGTATCCACGAAACGCTTCTCACCAGTGAAGGCGGGGTGCGAATCAGCAGTAATGTCGCAAATTACCACTTGGTAATCAACGCCATCGATTGTTTCAGTCTTGCTGCCACGCATTGTGGAGCGAGTCAGATATTTAGTGCCCGTCGAAACATCGACGAAGGCAATCGGGTTGAGCTTTGGATGAATATCAGCTTTCACAGTAGTGTCCTTTCGAAGGTTTCGAGCTATCCCTGACGCGCTTTAAAGCGAGGGTTAGACTTGCAGATTACGTAAACGCGTCCCTTACGACGAACTACCTGGCAGTCCGGGTGACGGTTTTTGAGAGATTTAAGAGAAGATACAACTTTCATAACAAGAAAAGAGAGAATTGGTGAAAAAAGGGTCGAGCCCCCCCTCTGTCAATGGCAAAGACCGAAATAAACCACCTAATTTCAGTTCATTGAAAGGTCGTCAGGTTCCTCTGCGAGTAACTGCATCTCGGGCCCAAGTTGGGCAAGCATCGCGCGCCAAAGAGCCACGCTCTCAAGCAACTCGAGGTCAGGGCTTAAGGGGCATACCAGCCAAGCATCCTCCTCGATCTCGCCTTCCAGTTGACCATCACCCCAAGCAGAATGGCCAATAAAGCCGCGCAACTCAAATTCGGGGTCATCTTGCAGAATTTGGCGGGCTTTATCCTCATCAATCCCAAAATAAAGCTTAAAGGTGCCATCGGCGCTAGACCACTTCCACGCCACTAGAATCATTTGATCGCGACCGACTGGACCACCGTCGTAGAGGGGTACTCCGGCAAACTCAGTGCCTGCCAACTCCGGATCATACTGACCCAGCGTCTGATGGAGTGGCCTATTGACAATCACACCCAAACAGCCCTCGATCGCCGAATGCGCGGTCAACAGCACAACTGTGCGCGTAAACTGCGAGTCCAACAAAGATGGATGCGCCACCAATAAAGAGCCTACGAGATGCATCGCCTCATCATTCTGATTACGATCTGGAATCAAACGCATACCAAGATCCAGTTATAACTGCTCTAGGCTGACTCCACTCTCAGTGAGTATTGCCTTCACCAGTTCATCATTCCGGTAATCACTATGATACTTGATACAACCAATTCCTGCCGCCGCCAAAATTTTGGCACAATTAATACACGGAAAATGTGTCACATATACAGTTGTGCCTTCGAGCGATACGCCGCGCCGCGCTGCATCGCAAATCGCATTTTGCTCGGCATGCACCGTCGCTTGCTCATGCCCATCACGCACGCGCGAGGCATGCGGCGCACCTGGCAAAAAACCATTATAGCCAGCCGCAATGATCCGGTTTTTCTGTGACCCGCCAGAGACGATCACGCAGCCCACATGCAAGCGATCACAACTGGAGCGCGAGGCCATTAGCAGAGCCGTCGCCATGAAATAAATATCCCAAGACGGACGTGTCCCCCATGATTCGGTCAAGCTCTCGAGCTGATTCAACATGGTCGTATCGCTCAGCGCAGCAGCGACAGGTGACTCAGATTCGTTACTCATAATAGATTCATATATTGCTCGGATCGTCGCGTTCGCAATCGTGAAGTTAGCCTGCACTGCAAGCTACCAAGGAAATACTTTAACCGAAAGATAGCCCTGCGGAAACTGACTACGCACCTCCGGCCGGCGCAACCACTCATCCGCAGCACGATCGAAGTCCGCATTACCTGAGGACTGGCCTAGCGTCGGCGCATATGATGTCAAACCACTGCCGGAAACACGCATAAAATACAACACCGGCCGCTCCACAGAGGACGAGGTGGTGTAACTCAAATCCACCGGGATTGAAAAGCGACGCGCGGCCAGTTCCCCAAGAATCGAAACTTCCGCGATCGGCGTGGCATCTGGAAATTCCGCGAGAGACTGCGGCGATTCAGTAATGCCTGCGAAGAAACGCCAAAAGCGCGACGCTAATAAATCGAGCGGCTTATCTACCGCAATATTTTGAGGCACCAAAAAAATCGACGGCTGCAGTTCACTGAGCAACTGAATCTTCGGCTCAAACTCGGGAAACTGTCCCTGCATTTCATCTTTGGGATCCATCAGCAGCACTTGAGATGCATTCCAGCGAGTCGGAATAAACAGTGGCGCGGAGTCAAACAACGCGGCCAACTCTTCCAGTTCACGATCATTTGCGAGCGAACCTGCCGAAACGTACTCCACATAAGGACCAGTGGCGACTCGATCTGGCAACGGACTGGAAACTACTCGAAACACCAAAAACCCAGCAAGATGCAGCGCCACCCCGAGCAACAAGCTCACACGCAATAGCGGCGAAATCATTTCGGGTGAGCGCTGTGTCACAGGCTCGGACAACTGGGGAGCAATCGACATCACAATACCGGAAAGAATGCGTTACTCCCTGATTGCAATGCATCTCCAGGAATCAACTCGAGCACCTCTGGCACTTGATCTCCCGCAATCTGCACCTCAGCAAATCCGGCACTTTGGGCCATCCGGCACAGATCCAAAAATAGTTGTAGCTCCATCGAGGCCTCCGCCTTAACCAACAATACGGCATTCTGCTCGGTGCGATCCTCTAGATGTCGACCAAACGCCTGCTCCACCGAAGCATGCTCATATACACTGCCGTCAAAAAATAACATCCCGCCATTACCGATCGTCAACACCGCCACTTCAGCAGCATCGTGCTGCAGACGTAGATCTGTCTCAGGTAAATTCACCCGCACGCCCGGCAACATCACAAAGCGTGTAAACAGTAAACTGATCAATAGCGCCAATACCAATAAATCCAACACTGGAATCGGATCGATCTTGATCTCAGGGCGCTTCAATCGCTCCAACAAACCAAACGACGCGGTGAACTCAGCAGTCGGTGCGGTTAAATTACCCGCGGGCTTTTGCTCAGGCATACTCATTGGCTAACCCTCACCTTTCTCGATCGGCGCTGCTACTGTTGCCGGATCGACCGTCAGAAATTCATGGATATTGTGCCCTACCCATTCAAAATCGTGCACCAACGCTCGCACACGTCCACAGAGGAAGTGGTGCGCCAAAGTCGCCATCACCGCAATCGCCAAGCCAGAAGCTGAAGTAATCAAAGCCTCCGCCAGCAACCGACTAAACTCGCCACTATTACCACTGGAGGCTTCGAGTTGATACAGCGCCTGCAACGCCGCAATGACGGTGCCAAGAAAGCCTAGCAAAGGCGCCGCTCGAGCCAACGCC
>Ga0206126_10003224_pt1 | contig 16732 bp, 20 predicted proteins | sample Helgoland_Spring_5_FD_148621 | JGI IMG/M metagenome (GOLD analysis project Ga0206126, IMG submission 148621) | Pelagic subsurface seawater microbial communities from Kabeltonne, Helgoland, North Sea - Helgoland_Spring_Bloom_20160412_1 | ecosystem: Environmental > Aquatic > Marine > Epipelagic ...
AAAGAGTTTGACCAACAACCGAGCCCAGGGCATCACCAGTAGTCAAGTTGTCCTTGATTGGGAACTGAACCACAGCCTCAAGGGAACCAAGGGCGACAGTCGAGAGCTTGATACCGGTCGCAGCATTGTTTTCTTCACCAATAAGAATGAATGAAACATTAGCTGAATCACCAGAACCAGTCTGTTGAGTCAGTCGACGCAACAGGCGTGAGTTTGCACCAACACCAGTTGCAGCAGTACCACCATCCGAACCGTTGAACGATGCTGAGAAAGCACCAAGGTTGCGGAAGTCAGCGGGCTGACCAGTTGCTGAACCAGTAATTACGCTACCAGCACACTCGAAGACTGCAACCGTCATAGCTTCACCTGAAGATGAAAGAGCCAGAACATCTGGATCGTACTGGAGCCACTTACGCTTCTGGAGTTCTGTGGAACCAGTGAGTGAGAAGGCGTCAGCGAGATTCCACTCAGCAGTCTCAATACCGCCCGAGCCAGTTGGGGATGCATAAGCATAACCACGAGCACCGACGGTACGAGGACCCGAAAGGTCTTCCTTGAGGGTTGCACCAACAAGAGAAACACCACCAGTAATCTGGCTACCAACTTGGTTAGTACCATAAATCGACTTATCAGCTTCGTTGCCCATGCGATCACGCATGGTACCACTTGCTCCAAGATTCGGTGAGAACACGAAATCTAAGAAGAAGATAAGTCCACTTGGGAGACTCATTGGCTGAACGCTAACGAGATCGTTTGCGATCAGTCCCGCGAAAACACGACGAACGATTGGGAACGCGACGGCAGCAAAGCCCTCAACATCTCCAGCACTCATCGAGGAACTCTCACGGAGAAGTTCCTTAGCTTGGTTCTCAAGCAAACGTGCCATTGAACTCTTTTGGCGATCACTATTCAGTCCTTCGAGAAGTCCTGTGCGCTCCCACTTTGTTAACAAAGCGTGACCTTCGGCGCGCATATCACGGTTAACAACACCTTCGGTTAACCTTTCTACTATTCCAGCCATTTTTAAATACCTCCTGTATAATTGTATTTGTATCTATTTGATACCAGCTAGTCTCTTCATCCTATCTTGCATAGGGTCAGAGGTTGTGCTCTCCTTACGGGTTGCACGAATAACAGAAGATCGTTTATTTCCGATAACTTCACTCAGTGATTGTGACCTATTCGCCCTCTTGGGCTTGGTCTCCACTGTGTTTTGAAGTGTTTCGCAAATAACCTTTGCTTCTGCTACAGAACCAGCGTTCGAAATCGCTTCGGCAATCTTTTCTTTTTGCCGCTCATTCAGGGAGGTATTTCTCAATACTCGGTTCGTGTAAAGCAAGCGAGCGTTGGAAAGGTTTACATTTTGTAAGTTTTCCTTAAGCTCTTGTATTACTTGCTTATGTTGGGTAAGATGGTCAGATAGTTGTTTATTTTCGAAAACAACTTCTTCCTGAGCCTTCTTTAAAGTTTCCATCTCTTCTTCCACATCTGTACTACGACGATGTGCAAATTCTTTTTCCATAGCAAATTTCATGCTATCGGATGAACGTCCAGCCCAGCCGCTTAATTCAGCGCCCATATCGACTGTAAGTCTTTCCATAATTGCATCAACAAGTGAGTCCATATCCATGTTCTCCTCGAATGCTCCGCGTTGGGCTGCATCAGTAGCATTTGCTGCTGCTGCGCTAGCGGCTGTGGCGGCGGCGCCTTGGTCGGCGTCATCCTCTTCCTCTTCGTCAGCTTCTTCGCCGGCGAATGATCCTGGATCTTGTGGGGAACCAGCAGTATTGCCGGCATCAGCCTCACTGAGTTCTACTCCGCGACCTTTTAATACATCAGCCTTAGTAACCTTACCGTCGCCTGTGAGATCTGGGAACGAATCATCGTCATCCTCATCATCTTCTTCAGACAGGATGCTGGCGAGGTCTTCCTCGGAAAGCTCAATTTCTTCATTTTCTTCAAGCTCGCTCTCTAAAGCCTTTACTGCTTCTTGGAGAGCGTCGAGATCGATCGTTACTGGGATCTCTTCACCTTCGGTTGGCATATTTTCTGGAATGTCACCTTCTTCTTCGGAAAGGTTATCTGTTGCAGCTAAAGGAATATTTTTAGCAACATCTTCGCTGTTGGCTGGGGTTTCTGCCCCTAACTCGTCTTGCTCTAAGAGCTGATCGAGAGTTTCTTTCACTTCCTCGGAATATTTCTCGATAATGGAAGTTTCGGCACTTTTTAGTGCTGATTCGCGAAGCGCCTTTGCATCTACAATGGCGTCCTTAAGTAAGCTTGACATAAATTCATCTCCTAAAGTGGGAATTGTTCAAAATAAATAGTGTTTTGTGGTGCAAAAAGCAATTATTACGAGCCGTTGGCGTTTATAATCCACCATTTGTCACCATCTGATTGTAATGTTCTCGATGAATAATTAGATTTTAAATTAATTTCCTGAGTAAAATCAATAAGTTCGCCATCGGTAATAATTTTCGCAGAGTTGGTTCCTCTGATTCTGTATTTTTGGTCTTCGCCAACTATTACTTTAATAGTTATAACTCGACCGTAGTTTTCATTTGCGGGAGGCAACGTTGCTATGACCTTGTTTTCACTGACATCTAATAATACCGTGTTGTCTGTGTCTTGTATAGCGTAAGTTCGCTCGGATACAGTCTTTATTGCTTTATATAGCGCACCATTAATGGAGGTTGTTCCATTTGACCTTAACTCTTTAGAGCATTCAACCGTGACACTCTTGGTGGTTCCTACCACTGTTAAAGTATTGTTCGAGGTGTCATATTTAAGGTTGTCACTTCCTTCAAATTCTTTATTACCTTTCAACTGGATGCTGTTCTTCGAGCCAGCCGGAAGAGGTACATTCAAGTTTACATAATTATCGTAAAGATTTCTAAATGTAGTGTGTCTGACATCTCCTCTTGATGCGTCGTACATCAAAAGAGTATCGTTGTCGCTGATGTTTTGTCCACTCTCAACCACATTCAAAGTACTCAGAGGATCTACTCCGATCTTGCCGTTCTTGAATGATAGCGCTCCATTTGGTGAAATGTCCACAGAGGTGCCATCTTCAGTAACTTTTATTCCATCATGCTTCATCACTCTCAGAGCGCCATTTTTATCTTCGAGACCAACTCCACACTCAATAGAGTGTCCTGGGATCTTGCCGGCTATTTGATCGGCGGGTATGCCTGTCAATCCTCCTGCAGATCCTGTTATGGTGTTGAATACAGCATTGTCTGTTCTAAAGTTCTTTCCGTCGAACAGTAAGTTACGATGAGCTTTTGCTTTTCTGTCACCCTCATAAGTGAGGATACCTCTTACAGTGGATGCCACCAATTCGTCAAAAGCTACCTTGTTGACGGTTGCGCAAGCACTCTGGGCATCTGTATCATAAAATACACTGGCACTTATAGTATTCTTAAATACTTTTACTCCGCCTATTTCTTGATCTGCGTGCTGATCTACCGAACCTTCGACGGCGCCTTTTAAAACATTATAAGCCATAATTTACCTCTTCCTTTATAAGTAGAATTATATTATTAAATAGTCTCATAAAAAAGGATGCCCCCCTTTCGAGGGGCACCCAGTGAATGAAGAAGAATCTCCAATCTAAATTTAGATTAGACGAGTCTCCAGTTAGTGTCAGCGTGCACGTAGATTAACTGAACAGCAGCACTTGGTGATTCAAGTCTGATGTTCTGGTTTGCAGTACCATCAATACTGTCACCAGAGTCTGGTGCAATGTTGATGAAACGTGTTTCGCTTGTTCCGGAGTTACCCTTAACAGTAACGATATCACCATTTTCAGCTGAAGCAACTGCTGGAAGCACGTAGTTGACAGAACCTGTCTGCACAGCTGCGTGGTAGTTGAGACCAGCAGCGAGAGTGGCTCCAGTAGCCTTAGCAGCAACCGAAACGCGGTCACCACCAGCGACGTCAACAGAGAAGACACCGTTAGTGGCAGTAACACCAGCACCAGCCATTGCAGTAGCGAGGTCAGCAATGCTTTCCTTGCGAGAAGCGTTACCATCGTTAGCGTCGACGATAGCAATGCTATCAGCCGAAACGTCAACAGCAGCAGCAGTCAACTCGTTGATGTCAAGTTTCATGACAGCAGAGGAAGCGGCAAGACCGTCACCAGCAAACAATGTTGCAAGAGCGTCAGTAGTGACACGTTGCTCTGTAGCACCGTCAGAATCAAGCGACAAGAATGAATCACTTGCTGCTGGGGTAGCAGTCGAGAATTCAGAGATATCAATCTCTAAACCAAGGATGCTGTCGACACCACCAACGTAGTTGAGACCAGGACCAGCGATAGAACCAGTGATACTCACCTTATCGGAGTTGGTGTGGATTGCACCAGAAACCTGAACTGCAAGAACAGCAGAGGAAGCAGCGAGTCCGTCACCAGCGAAAAGAGTAGCAAGGTCATCGACCGTGTCTTTCTTTGTGCTGTTATCTGAAGAATCAACGATTCCGATGAAGTCGCCAGAAGCGATATCAACAGCGGTCAATTCGTGAAGATCAAGTGACATGACGCCAGAAGCAGCACCGAGACCGACACCAGCAAGACCAGTAGCGACGTCGTCGTTCAACATAGCATCTGTAACACCATCCGCTTTAATGCGAAGTGAGTCAGAGTTAGTTTCGATTGATGAATCATCAACGTTCACTTTCAGAGCTTGAATGCTGTTAACACCGCCGATGTAGCCAAGACCATCACCAGCGATAGAACCAGTGATACTAACTTTGTCAGTGTCAATGTGAACTGCGCCAGAAACCGCAACTGCAAGAACTGCAGAAGCTGCGGAAAGACCGTCACCAGCGAAAAGAGTAGCGAGGTCGTCGACTGTCTCTTTCTTGGAAGCATTGCCATCAGTTGCGTCGATGAAGCCGAAGCTATCGCCAGCAGCAATTGCGGCGGCGCCTAACTCGTTAAGATCAAGCGAGAATACACCGCCTGATGCGCCAAGACCAACACCAGCTGCGGTGTCAGCGTAGTTAGAAAATGAATCGCGCTTCATGAGACCGTCAGAGGCATCGATGTAAAACATTGCATCTTCTGCGAGGGTAGCTGCAGCTTGTGCAGTACCGAGGAGTTTGACGGAACCGCCGAACTCGAAATCACCAGAACCAGACAGATCACCGTCTTGCTCTAATGAAAGGGCAACATTGCCCGCTTCGTCCTTGATGAGAACATCACCATCTTGGTCCAAAGCACCAGACATGATTGCATGCCCTAATTGGAATTTGTAAGCCATTTTTAAAAACCCTCCATATTATAAGTTTTGTTTTATGGTAAATTCGAATAAGATAAACTTATCCAAATTTGATCCTCGTGAACGCACGAGGAGTCGCTTATAATTAGTACTATGGATGCTTAAAAATTTTAGTAAATATAAAATTTATCTGAGCCGTTGCAATAAAGCTGAATCGATGCAAAGGGTGACTCTAAAACTATCGAATTTGAGCCGTCGATTGTTTGTGAACCAGATGCCACAATTGTAACATTATTGGTATTTGCGGCGCCGAATTCATCTTTTACCACATATGTTTGACCATTTCCGAGAAGACCAGCTGCAGGTAGCGTTATCGACAGAGGACCATTCTGAGTACTGGCGCCAATGTAATAATCAGTAGTTGAGGCGGTGATTGATGTGCTGATGAATCGTCGAGACAATATCAATCCTCCACCTATAGTCAACACGTTGCTTTGAAAAGATAGAGCAGAGGAGCCAGAGATGTTTCCATCATCTTGTTTAATCTGTATGGAGTACTCTGGTCCCAGTGGGTTTGCGCCGCCACTGCCTGAGATTCCTGTTAGTTGGCTGCCGTCTCCTATGAAGATTGAGGCGGATATCCCGACGCTAGCGGAAATGTCACCGACAACTCCCAATGTACTACCATCAAACGTGAGATTACTTTCACACGTTAATGTGTTTGCATCTCCACCAACATTCGTAATAATCGCGTTGTTGGTTGCGTTAGATACACGTGGTACATTAATAACTTCGCCACCATCAGATGTGCTTAAGTTTCCAGATAGAATATTGGCAGTAAGCGAACCACTGGCTGGCAAATATTTGTGCGCCGCAATGATCGTACCAGATATAGCATTGTAAGCCATTTACGGTGTCTCCCTTTATTAATTAGAAGACAAACCAGTTGGCTCCATTAGAATATAAACTAATTGCCGGTAATGTTCCGGTAAGTATATAAAACGAGGATCCATCAATTGTGTAACCACTTGAAGCGCTGAGTCGAATATTTGTTCCTACTCTAATGACTTCATCTTTAACCAGAAGCAAAGAGCCAGAGCCATAGATGGAAGCACTTGGTATAAGTATTTCGACATTTGATGTGTTTTGTACACCCAATATATAACTGGGAGCACTGGCTGTTACTGACGTTCCCGTTACGGGTTCGTATAGAACGTTCAAACCACGCACATGAACTGCTTCGGTTGTCGTACTCGCGCTTAATATCTTGTTATTGGCTTCATCGATAACTACAAGACTACCAGTTCTGGAATGTAAATCGTTATCACTATTACCAAAGTACGTTGAACCACTAGAATCAATCTCGGTAACGTTTTCGATATGATAGTGACTGGCGCTGATTATTCCATCGACCACCAATGTACCAGTCATCACCAAAGTGCTGGCTGTGTATCCACCATACGCAGACGTATGATATAAAAGACTTGCAGACCCGCTGGTAGAGTTAGCTCCAGTTAAAAACTGAACTGACCCTGTTGGTCCTGCTGCCTGTCCACCGCCGGAAGTTCCGCAGTCTACGTATGCCCATCCAAATGACATGTTTAGCCGACTCCTGCGGATCCGCTCCAAGAGTTGCCGGAGGTTGTATTACATCTTTGAGATGGAATCGTCGTTAAGCCTGATACCACGTCGCATGTGCCAGCAGTGGCGCCATAGAGCCAAATTTCTGACACCTTTATCTCAAACTGTTCCGACTTCCCAAAGCCACCTGACCCACTGGGTGGGACTATAAAGTAGTGACTCTCATTACCGTCGGGTCCAGCAATACCTTCGATGCCATGGGCTGAGAATCCAACTCTTAGGTCTGATACGCCTTTATTATATACTTGAAACCATCTACTCACGTATGGTAGAGATACCACACGAGCAGTATCGTTGTATATAACACTCGAACTTATATAAGGTCTTCCGCTTACTTGATAGGCAGGAACGTGGTTTATGCCCACTTCCATGTGATATGATTTAATAAAATTTCCATTTGAATTTGCCATAATTTTAGCTCCCAATTTTTAATGCATTCAGTATAAATAGTCAGTTGTTTCTTCTGTCGCGCCTTTCTTTGGCTCTAAGTCTCTTTTGTTCTTGTCTAGCTCTAAGTCGGCGCGCTTTTTCACTCTTTTTTCTTTTCTTAACAGAGGGCTTCTCGTAGTATCGTCTTTCTCGGGCTTCATCCAATATGCCTTCTTTCTTGGTCTTGCGAATAAACTTTCTAATCATTTTCTCCGCATTGCCGCGGCACTCTCTTGCTGTTACTTTAAAATTACACTGCTTTTTCATTTCATTGCCTTCCAAACTTGTGATGCTCCACCAATAAGAGAACTAATATCAACTCCGGAGTCAGTAGGGTTTCCTAAATCGGAGGCGCCGGCTGTGGTTTGTTGCTGCGCTGGGGCTGGTACAGTTCCTTCAAACAGATTAACACCATTATAAGCTTCACTTCCGATTGCTTCCATCATTTTTGACCGATGCTCTTGGATTCTTTGAGAAGCTTGTTCTGCTTTCTTTTTAATTTCAGGATCTGAGGAGAGTGATGAGCGTTGGGGACGCTGTGGTGTCTCCACAATCATGTTCCCCTGCATTCCTTTAGCTACTTCGGAGACCACGTTCGATAGAACGCCCTCTTCTATGAGTACTTCGTTAATACATTCTTTAACAATTGGCTTAATTAGCCTTTTTAAATCAGTCTTGTTCATTTGTTTTCCATTTAGGTTTGTTGTGTGTCGCCTGCCAATAAATCACTAACTTCTGGATCTTTAGCGGCTTTATTGAGATCTGCTTGGTTCTTCTCTCTATTGTCATCCATAGCTTGAAGATCGACATTCTTACTGATCCAATCAGTTTGTATCTTGGCTATGCTTCTTGCTGCTAATAATTGCTGCTCCGGCAAATTATAAGTATTCTCATCTACAACTTTTTGCCAAAACAACATCATCGCGCTGCCCACAATATATTTCTGATAATCTGATTTCAGAAGAGCGAATATCATTGATATGTTTCTTTCGAGAGCAGAGTTAAATCCTGAATTGTCTTGCTCGTTTAGAGAATCAGTACTAAAACTAAACAATTGTTCTCTTCGTTCCGAACCACTGAATCCTGTTATTCTATCCAAGATTGGAGCAACTGCAGAAGCTCTCCTTACATTCAATTTTTGTAATATTTTAACTACCGAATCATATGCCCCTGTCATCATCGAAGTTGCAAAACTGTTAATCAGTGGTTCGATCTTGGCTTTGGAGACCGAGTTCATAACCTTATCGAGCCCTTCCGGATCATTCTTTTTAAGATCGGTGAATTCCGGGGTTTTCATCAGAGCGTCAAACTCTTGCTCAGAAGATGTCTTTTCTATTGCGTTAGTATTTCTAACAATAAGTGCCGTCTCTTCTTTATCTTCTGGGGTATCTTGCTGTTTCTTTTTAGTAACTGCTCCAGGTCTTCTCATGCCACCTAAGCGACCTTTTGGGCGGTCGCCCATTCCGAACTTCTTTAATGCGTTCCCAATAGCACCGACTGCGTCTATTTCTGATAAACTTTCGCTATTGGTTTTCGATTCAACCAAAAAGCTTTTCCACTTATCATGAAAGCTTTCGGGGCTACTCATCATCCAAAACCTCGTTCAGTAATCTATTGATTCTGTCGGCTTTGGTAAATACTTTGTTTTGAAACTGTTTAGCTTCCTTCATCATGAAAGCACCAGGAGTTGAGGGCTCCGATACAAAGTCAAAACAAATTAGCTGAAAGTCATCTTCAACAACTGTATTGCCTTGTGATTCTGATACTGATCCCATTCCACGGGATGATATCCCAATGCTAACACCAGCACGGACAAGTTCTTGTAATACTTTGCCGGCGGGAGTGTCGAGCACTTTTGCTTTGCCCATAACATTCTTGCCGTCCCACCAAACCTTTGTCATCATATGTGACGCGTTTTTAAGATTGATGACCGAATCTTCAGGATGATCTAGTTCTCCCAAAGCTCTTCGTTCACTGACGAGCTTATCATAATTTTTCATTTCGCGAACGAGAACATTGTGAGGATAAACGCGACCGTTTCCATTGACGGTATCTGATCTTTGAATAATTCCAGATAGATACATACCACCGTTAGCAACAAACGCCTTTTCTTCCTCAGTCAGTAAATCTTGACAAACGCCACCATCGCAAAGTTCGTAATACTCTCTCAATAATTTCTGACTCATAGCTAAGATCCTTTGCAGCAGCGCCTAACTGGCTGCAGCATCCACTTATTTGTCCAAGTATTTGTGTTCATATTTAACTCCGTTGTCTCCAAAGACCATGTTTAATATATAGGATGTTCCGGAAGATAACCATCCCAAGAGGAAAAAGTTAAAAACAGAAACTTCAAAACTAAATAGTTCTGTAAATGGTGAAAGCAACATCAAAGCCCAACCTACATGAAAACCCATGCACATTGGACAGTGAAAAACTTTCCCGTAACCACCGAGTGAATCCTTTGGCGGTCTAATTTGTTTTATAGCCGGCATGTCGCTATAAACTAATATCTGTGTCAGCCCGTAGGCACACAAGATGAATGTCATTAATTCCATTAATAATCCTAAATGGTGTATAGGTAGTTTAGTGAGTATGGGTCTCGGATGAAGCCCGGTCGGATAGACCCCTTCTCTGTAGATTGGGGGACCTCACCAAGTTCGGTAGAGTCCTCTTTGTCTGGATGAATAAGCTCGTCATCCGTCATGGACACTATTGCTTCCATAGACTCAAAGTATGGTCTCTCTTCATCAATAAACTCTGAAATGTTTATCAAAGTCATCTTTGCTGAGTTTAAGTTTTCTTTAAATGAATCTTGCATAGTTGCTTCAAAGGCACCGCAAAACGAAGATGCTTGAATTGACTCAGGGATTACAAGACCCTTTTTTCTCAGGTGAGTGAAAAGTCTATTTTGAGCACCGTATACAAGATCGCTCATGTTTTCTTTCGGAAAAACAACTACCTTGTTACTGCTTGGCGACAAGACGATATCTATGTCTCCATGATCGAAGATCATAAGATCGCCGTTCATACTCTTTCTCAAGTCCATCTCAAGTCGTACCGTGGCGCTTTGGTTGCCACGACCAATCTTAATCGTTAGAGCCATTATCGCTGATTTCCTTTACAAGTTCTTGAGTTTTCAAAATAGAAAACAATAAGTCATCACTAACATTTGAGCCAGAGTACGACTCCAATTTTTCAACAACACGAGTTGTCTTATCAGCCATATCTTTGTCTGATTTGATCTCATCTGTCATGATCCCACTACTGAGTGCTTCTTTGAGTCTTGAAATTTCATTATTTAGAAACATTTTCAAAGACACTGCGTTGTCTGAGAATGATAAGATATAGTGTGTTAGAAGTTCTCGTTGTTCTTCTAACAGATTGTTGGAATATTTCTTGTTAAATTTCTCCACAAAAGTTGTTATCACTAAATCATCAACTGTTTGGGTCTCAATCTCTTGAATTTCATCAGACATAAATGTAACAATCTCATTTTCTAAAAGAACCTTATCCTTTGGAGAAGTCTTCAAGGAAAACATCTGATCAATTGTAGCTAATGTTTTATAGTTGGGAACAAAGTTGTTAAAAATATCTGAATCAATCTGAATGTTTACATCTTTTATTGCTTCTGATTGAGCCTTGAACAATGCTGTCGGATCTATAAGTCTCTTTTGCATCTTAGTTTCGTTTAAAATTCTTCTAGAATCCTCCGTGCTCAAGCTTTGATTCTCTGCAAGTGACTGATAGCATTGTAGATCCTTTCTGAGTACTGAGTTAAATCCGAAATGCTTCTTCACAATCGAAACTACCTTTTCCTTAGTCGAATGATCGCCTCTCAAAATTGCAGCTGTCGCCTCTTTGATAAGCGCTTCATACACAAGCGCGGTGTTTCTTTTCTTATTGTGTCTTCTCTTCATTTTTTTGCTCCGTTAATAAACTATTATTCTCTAGACTCTCTAAAATATCTCTAACTGATTCCGGGACGCGAAATAATCTATCTTCTTCCGTCTGTTCCTTCAAATTATAAATAGATGCGTCTTCTTCATAAATACCTTTTGCAATACTTGGAATACTATTGATTTCAGATCCTGGGAACACATTACGTGTGGTATTGCTGCTCTTTTCTGCACTTCGTTTGGCAGCATAGTTTCGCTTTCTTGGTCCAGAATCCTTTCTTCTGTCATTTTTCACTGGGTTGTATGTGCTCTTTTCATAGGTTCTTGGCGCATCACGAGAACCTGGCGGTACTGCCAACAATGGAGAATCATCACCACCAGCATCGGCGTCGGGTGATGCATCAGGACCCGCATCTCCGGCTGGCATTTCTTCTGGTCCACCAAGATCAAGGTCTCCTTCTCCACCAAGATCGCCACCTAAGTCACCACCTAAGTCGCCACCGAGTCCTCCACCTCCGCCTTCAGCGCCGGCGCCACCTTCGGCGACTGCCTGGAGCGAGGCGTCTTGTTTACGATCATAATACATTTCTCTTTGGTTCCGTACAAAGTCTTCATACGACATTCCAAATATATTTTCAGACACCCAGCGACGACTAAAGAACCCTTCGGTTGCCGAAGCAGCAATGTCAAACTTTGCCTTCCAGTGTTCAATTTCTTGAAGTTCAGATATCTTTGAAGGATTGTTGAGAGAAAGACTGAAGCTCAGAAGATCGTCGCCGCGGAAGCCCAATGTATACAAGTGGATGATTCCAATCTTTTCAAGCTCGGCGATGATAACTCTTTGAAGTCTCTGGATCGTTCTTGCAAAGCGAATGTCTTTTTGTGCAAGCGTTGTCTTATCTTCTGCTGCACCTTCACCCATCGCAAGATATGCTTGGGGAATTTTTAGCGCGGAAAAAAGCTTGTCACGAAGGTACTTAATGTCATCAATTTGTGTAATGTTTTGCCCACCCGCAAGGTTAGTAATCTCTGTAGCAGAGCCTTGTCTTACTGGGATGAAATAATCTTCTTCAATAGACATTGGGTTATAGCGCAAATCAACTCTTCCAGTGCTGGCATCAACGACTGAGTGTCTCTTAAGTTGAGTCACAATCTTTTCCATATACTGTTCAACATCTTGTGGTGGGATTGCTCCAACATCAATCTTGAAAACTCTGCGTTCTGATGAGCGTACTACTCGATAAGCCATCATTGCATCTTCCATCAAGACTAACTGGCGCCATATGCGGCGTGCAGGTTCTAAAATAGAAGTACCGTAAGGGGCATACTTGTCGTTACCTAGGACGCGGAAATGTGCAATCTGCCAATTTTCGAAAGTCATGCCGGCTGAATTCCACTGATACTGAACGTAGTTTGGGTTAGTTGAGTCTTGTCCTTCCATTCTCTCCAGTTCTTGCACCGGAAGAGCAATAGCAGACTTCACTCCGTGATTTTCATCAATGTCAAGATACAGAAAGAAGTCTCCATATTTGCACATTGTTCTTGACCACCCAAAAAGATTGTATTGTAAATTTAAAATATTGTCATACAATAATGCTAGCACTGCACGTATCTCTTCGTTGGGGCATTTTATATTAAGCATCGGCTTGAGATCAGAGTATGTTGTCATCTCATCGGCATAAATATCCATTGTGGATGCTATCTCTGGTGTGTATTCCATTTGATCAAAATCTACGTAGCGCTCAGAACGACGTTGATTGGCAATTGCGTTTGTCGCAAGATTGTCTAATGGATTATATAAAGTCTTCTTGAATTGCTGACCAGACGCTGATTTAAATCTAGATGAGTATTTATCAAGATGTTGGCGCCTAATTTTGCGTCCAGATTGGGACCGATAATTGATGATGGGTCCCGAAAACAATCTAGTTAATCTCTTGAATAACTCTGACTGCTGGTTCGCTGGGTTGTTGCCTTTTAATCTTCTTCTGTTTTCTGCCATTTTTATTTTCTCACTTTATAATCCACTTATATTGATCATACAAGTTTCTAGCTTCACTTATTTTATCAAATATATTGTCTTTTTTGTAGCCTTGTTGTCCTTTTATTTGTGTATTCATGGTAGTTTTGCTAGTAACTATGGCATTAACAAAAGCTTTTTGATAGTTTAAATCTCTTGCGCTTGTATGCAATGCTGTGTCTCTAACCCAGCAGGCAATTGCCAGTGCCATAATCAAGTCATCATGGTATCCTTTCATTGCCTGTGGTCTACCATTCCTCCAAATAAAAGTTTTCATCTCGTTAATTGTACGAGAAGAATATATGGTAATTAGTTTATTTCTGATAAACTCCTCTAATTTCGCTATTATGAGCGGGCGAGTTTTCATAGAAGTAGTAAAACCGGCAACTGCAGAATTCATTGCTTCTGCTTGGTATTGCTCTATGTACTCGTGTGTAGATTTAATAGAGTAGTACAAATTTGGATAGGCGTGTTCAACCAATTTATCGAGGACTGTGTAACCGATGTTGTTATTCTCTACCACAAGCATGGCATTTCCAAATTCTCTCCCTACTTGATTCAAGAAGTTTGCATACATATCGGGCGTTGGCTTCCCTTGATATTCGCCCACGATTTCCAGGGTCTCTAATTTAATCATATGTAAAGTAGAAAAGTCGGCGCCGTCGCCGCGGGAAACATCTGCCACTGCAAGATAGTTGCAGCTAGGATCAAATTCTTCCCAAATCCAAAAGTTGCGATCAAAACCTGTTCGGTGCTTAGGCTCTTTAACGTTTTCAAGAAGCCACTTCATGCAGTCTGGATCAATGACAGTTTCACCGGAGGTGTTGAAATTACATTCAAGCTCTTGAGCTATTTGTCGCTTCGACATATTCTTGGTTTCTTTTTTATACCAAGCTTCGTCTCTGTCGGGGTGTACATCCCAAGGAAGTGTTGTTAAATTAAAATTGTTTGTATTGGTCTCAGCGTCAGTGCAGGTTTTATGAAACCAATTACCAACTCCATTTGGGGTAGACAGTGCAATGCATCGACCACCAGTAGACAGTGTTGGATATAGACCGGTCCACAACTCGTCCAGCCCTTCAATGTGAGCAGCCTCATCGAGTACCAACAAAGAAAGCGCTTCAGAACGACCAGCATCTCCAGAAGTAGAAGCAGCCTTGATGGATGAACCGTTCGACAATTCAAATGAAGTTCGGTTATCTACAGTGATTGTGGCTATACTCAACCAGTCAGGCACATTTCTCATGATACCTTTAACCTTCTTTACAAGGTTTCCTGCTGTCGCAAACTTAGTTGCCATTACGAGAATAGCTTTGTCGCGATGAAACAACATTAGCCAAACAATGTATCCGGCTGTAATAGTTGATATTCCAAGCTGTCTTGCTTTTAAAATGACATTGAAACGATGATCGTTAAAATCATGCAAGAGGTCGTCTTGGAAATCATATGTGTCGAAAAGAATAAGTCCGTGAAGTGGATGTGAGATTCTTGCATAAGTCTTAAGAAAATATGCGGGGTCTTTCCCGCATTTAAGTATTTCTTTAACTTGTTGTTTTTTATCTAGTTTGAAACTCATACATCTTTCAATGACCCTGTGACGACTTTCACTTTACGATTCCTTTTTCTTGGTCTCGTTCTCTGGGCGCTTGCCGCCTTTGCCATTCCACCCACCTTGGGAAAGAAACTTCTTCCAACCACTGTCTAAGCGATCATGCGAGGGCGCCTCATTTTGCATCTCTTCATCTAAACCACCAACACGGTAATGCATCTTGGCTGTAACCCATGAGCGTACGCGAGATGAGTTTTCAACTCGGACATCTATTTCACCTTCTTTGGTGAGAGTGACTGAATCTCCTGTGATCTTCTTATATTCTTTCTTAAGCCAACCAGCGATATCAGCTATTCTTTGCTCTGTGTCGCTTTCAAATCCTGAAGCATATACTTCTTTAAGTTGAATTTCTGAATGGTATGACAGGCACATCATGTTCCCGTAAAACTTAACACCAAAGCCATCCATGACTCTTTGGTCGATCAGTGCATCTCCTTCTTCTCGACGGAGGGCGCCGGTCTTCACCGGTTCGTAATCTTCACCTAACGCTCCATCGTAAGCATTAGCTGCGGCTTGTGAAAGCCCTTGTACTATTTCATAAACTGTTGCCATTATTTGGTCTCCATCCTTTTAGCCATCTTTCTTCTCTGTCTTCGACGTATTGAATGTAACATTTACTGCAACAATCAAATTTTATCAATGACACATCATCTCTGACGCTTTTTGGAAAAGCGCCACAAACGAGACAATTTTTCAGAGATTCTCTATTAAGTAGTTTTTTTGATATCTTTACGCCATTAACATCTATTTTTTCTTGCCATTCTCTTTTGTTATTATTGCGGCGGTACAACTCTTTCATTTGTTCGAGATACTCTTTTTCTTTTTCTTCGTCCCAATTTGATCTCGGATTAGTTACTGCTTCTTCGCCGTACTTTTCTTTAATAGCTTTTTCGGCGGCTGCTATTTTATCGTAGTCTTTACTACTCATCGAATACCTTGTATGCTCCATAAGATATAGCCATTCCGCTAGCTACTCCCAAGACAACCCAGAGTGCGGGGTTCTTTTTGCTTTGCTTTCTTAGCGCCTCGGAAAGAGAATTATTCTCCCTCTTCAACGACTCAAGAGTTGTAGTATACTCTTGTGCTAGCGAATCATGCCTTATTGTTAAGTTTTCTAATTTTAACTCATATTCAGTAGATTGTATACCTAATTCATATTTCAAACGAATATCACATGCGCTTTTAGCAGATTGAGTTTTCATCAATATTGAAGCATTTGCTAATGGATCATACAGTACGCCTTCAAATGGTGCACACTGGTTTAAGCCTAAGAATGTAAATGTACCGGTATCATTTGCTAATGCAGTGTTACTCCACATAGTCAAAGTCAAAAGTGTTAATAATCTCATCTGCTAACGCCTCCTTGTCTTGCGAGAACTGTCTCTCGTATTCTTTAGTTTTTTTTTGCTTTTCATTCTCTAAGTCTTCTTGAGACTTTTCATATTCATTTCTCAATTCTTTCATGGCTTCTTTGTAAGTATCAATTGCTTGCTCGCGGCGTGCGAGTTCTTCGCTGTGTATGTACTGTAGGGCTTCAATGCGTTCTTCGGTTTCTTGTTTTGAGATCTCATACGCTTTGTTAAGTGCGTTATAATCCATGCGCATCTTAAGAGACACAAGTGACAAAGAAAAAATGACGAGAATTTCTCGCCAGTTCTTAAGTGCAAATTGTAGAACCTTTGCCCAACTCATGCAACACCTTTTAGTTTTGCAATGCCATCGATGACTGTCTGACCACCGATGTAAATAGCAGATATGATTACCCAATCTCCAGATGCAAGATCTGAAAATGCTAGCAATCCCGTAGCGGTTAACCATACAAGGAACTTGCGGGAAATCATCTTTTCGACTAGTCTGTCTAATTTTCCTTGGACATAGTTCATCATTTTTTGCCTCTATTTTGCTTCTTTATGCTTTT
>Ga0206126_10003225_pt1 | contig 16727 bp, 17 predicted proteins | sample Helgoland_Spring_5_FD_148621 | JGI IMG/M metagenome (GOLD analysis project Ga0206126, IMG submission 148621) | Pelagic subsurface seawater microbial communities from Kabeltonne, Helgoland, North Sea - Helgoland_Spring_Bloom_20160412_1 | ecosystem: Environmental > Aquatic > Marine > Epipelagic ...
GGATCTGTGCTGCTGGCAGGCGGCGAGGCTGGAATGCGCTTTTCCTTGCCTAACAGCCGGATCATGGTGCACCAGCCGTCGGGCGGATATCAGGGACAGGCCTCTGACATTATGATCCACGCGGCCGAGACGCAAAAGCTCAAGGATCGTCTGTATGACATTTATGTCAAACACACCGGACAGACCCATGATGCGGTTGAAAAAGCGCTAGATCGGGATAACTTTATGTCACCTGACGAGGCGAAAGACTGGGGCCATATCGACGAAATCGTTGAAAACCGCAACAAGGACGAAGACGCAGACGGATAGGTTGCTTGACTAAAGTATAGGCGTGCGCGCGCGTGCTTCGCTTATTGGACAAAAAGACGATTGTGGACCCCGCAGCGCTGTTTTAAGCTGACAGAAACGCGGGGCACGCCTGGCAAGACGGCGGTCCATACGACGGCAAGTACGGGAAGGACGATACATGGCCACGAACTCTGGCGGCGACAGCAAGAACACTCTGTATTGCAGCTTTTGCGGCAAAAGCCAGCATGAGGTGCGCAAACTGATCGCGGGTCCAACCGTATTCATTTGCGATGAATGTGTCGAATTGTGCATGGATATCATCCGTGAAGAGACGAAAGCATCTGGCCTGAAATCGACCGATGGCGTGCCAACGCCCAAAGATATTTGTGAGGTTTTGGATGACTATGTGATTGGTCAGGTGACAGCCAAGCGTGTCTTGTCCGTTGCTGTGCACAACCATTACAAGCGGCTCAACCACGCGCAAAAAGGCGGCGACATCGAACTGGCCAAATCCAATATTCTGCTGATTGGCCCCACGGGTTGCGGCAAGACATTGCTGGCGCAGACCTTGGCGCGCATACTGGACGTTCCCTTTACGATGGCCGATGCGACCACGCTGACCGAAGCTGGCTATGTCGGTGAGGATGTTGAGAATATCATTCTTAAATTGCTTCAGGCGTCTGAGTATAATGTCGAGCGCGCACAGCGCGGCATCGTCTATATCGACGAGGTCGACAAGATCACGCGCAAGTCCGAGAACCCGTCCATTACCCGCGATGTGTCGGGCGAAGGCGTACAACAGGCGCTGTTGAAACTGATGGAGGGTACAGTTGCTTCTGTTCCTCCACAGGGGGGGCGCAAGCACCCGCAACAGGAATTCCTGCAAGTGGACACGACCAATATATTGTTCATCTGCGGCGGTGCATTTGCCGGTTTGGACAAGATCATCGCGCAGCGTGGTAAGGGATCGGCCATGGGGTTCGGCGCTGATGTGCGCGATGAAGAATCGCGTGGAATTGGCGAAATCTTTACTGAGCTTGAGCCTGAAGATCTTTTGAAATTTGGTCTGATTCCAGAATTTGTGGGTCGCTTACCCGTGCTTGCCACCCTTGAAGACCTAGACGAAGATGCGCTGGTAACCATTCTGAGCCAACCCAAAAATGCTTTGGTCAAACAGTATCAGCGCCTGTTCGAATTGGAAGATACAGACCTGACATTCACTGACGATGCGTTGAGCGCGATTGCAAAGCGCGCCATCGAACGCAAAACCGGTGCGCGTGGGTTGCGGTCCATCCTAGAAGATATCTTGCTGGATACTATGTTTGATTTGCCGGGCCAGGACACTGTGACAGAGGTTGTAGTCAACGAGGAAGCGGTGCTTTCTGACGCCGCGCCGCTGATGATTTACGCAGATGCGGAAAAGGAACCAGCAAGCGCTGGTTAGTTTTTGGCGTCTTGCGCGCCTGATTAACTGGGTCTTGCGCTGGGCCAAAGCAATGATCGAGAGGGTGTTGCATCCTGAACGTATGGTTGCTTGGAGTAAGTGAATGGCTATAAATCGCATTTCTTCGGGCGGCATTTATGAAGGCAAGATTGGCTATTGTCGGGCAGTTGTGGCTGACGGATGGGTACATGTGGCGGGCACGGTCGGGCAGGGCGACACTGTTGTAGATCAGTGCCGCGATGCGTTGGATACCATCCATGATGCATTAAATCATGCTGGTGCGGGTTGGTCAGATGTTGTTCGGGTTTGTTACATGCTGCCAGACCGAGCAGAGTTCGAGCCTTGTTGGCCAATTCTTGCTGAGACCTTTGGGGCAAACCCGCCTGCGGCCACTATGGTCCAATGTGATCTGATCGATCCCAAATACCGGATCGAGATAGAGGTGACAGCGTTACTCCCGCGCTGAGCTGCGCTGAGAGGCCCCGTTGTCCTCTGGACGCCGCAGAACGAATACGGCATAGAAATACCTAGAACCTTCGGAGGCGAACAATGGGCATTTTGAATACGCTGATGCGCACTGTGACATGGTGGCATGGTCAGACACTGAACACCCAGTTGTTCACATGGCGTAAGGGCAAAAAAGTGGGTGAGGATTCTCAGGGCAACATCTTTTACCGTAACGCAAACGACAGTCGCCGTTGGGTGATTTACAACGGCGAAGCCGAAGCCAGCAGGGTCGATCCCGCATGGCATGGATGGCTACATCGTACTTGGGCCGAGCCGCCGACAGATAACCCGTTAATTCACAAGCCATGGGAAAAGCCGCATCAGCCCAATCTTACAGGAACGGCTATGGCTTACGCCCCTGCTGGATCAATTCGTAGGCCAAACCCTGCAGACCGCGCAGATTACGAAGCGTGGACCCCTGAATAAGGCATATGAAACATGGCGGAAAATACAGCTGAAGTTGTTGTTGGGGGGGCTGTTCTTGCAGCCGCAATTGCGATCGGAGTGTATGGCGCGCAAATTGGCGGCCTAAATACAGGTGGTGGGTCAAATTATCCGCTCACGGCAAGCTTTCGCAGCCTTGAAGGCGTGAGCGTTGGTACGGATGTACGCTTGGCTGGTGTTAAAATAGGCACCGTGACGGATGTCGCGTTGAATAATATTACTTACCGCGCTGAAACGATCGTGACGCTAAATGAGGCGACGCAAATTCCTGATGACAGCGCCATTGTTATCAGTTCTGAAGGATTACTAGGTGGTAATTTCGTTGAGATTATTCCCGGAGGTTCACCGTTCAATTTTGAACCCGGGTCCGAAATTACTGATACCCAAAGTGCAGTTAGCCTGATTTCACTGCTGCTCAAATTCGTCTCTGGGGGCGAAGGCGGATGATACGTTATCTGGCGTTTGTCTGTGCCTTGGTCTGTTCCGATGCTTTTGCACAGGAAAGGACTCAGGCTGCAAGTGGCGCAGTCCTTCGTGGTCTTAACAAGTTTAGTGGGGACGTCGTTGATATTGAATTGCTGGTTGGTCGAACAGTCAAGTTTGAACGGCTTAATATTACGCTGACTGATTGCCGCTATCCGGCCGGTAATCCGGCAGGCAATTCTTATGCTGGTCTTGAGATCACCGAAACTGGGCGTGAAGGCGTTGTATTTTCTGGATGGATGATTGCGTCTTCCCCCGCGTTGAGCGCAGTTGACCACGCCCGTTATGACGTTTGGGTCATGCGTTGCATCACGCTGTAAAGCGTTGTGGGTGCTGGGGTATTGAAATCGGCTTTTGTGTTGGAGAGTGCGCCGCGTAGACGGTCGTGATACCGCGCCCGCGTGATCTCTACCGCGCCAAGTGTCGCCAAATGATCTGTTAGAAACTGCGTATCAAACAGAGTGAACCCACCCCGACGCAACCTGTCCACACATGCCGCCAATGCCATTTTTGAGGCATTGCTGCGTCGTGAGAACATGCTTTCGCCAAAAAAAGACCCACCCAAAACCACTCCATAGACGCCGCCCACCAGATGTGCGTCATCCCAAATCTCAATCGAATGTGCGTGACCGCTGGAATGCAAGGCGCTGTAAAGGCGACTAATTTTTGGATTTATCCAAGTATCAGATCGATCAGCGCAGCCTTGGACGGTGCTGTCGAAATCGGTGTTAATCTTGAGCGTCCACCTGCTGCGCCGCATCGCACGCGCAAGGCTACGCGACACATGAAACCCGTCCAATGGAAGCACGCCCCGGCGTCGGGGATCAACCCAGAATACCTCTGGGTCGTCACGGCTTTCAGCCATTGGGAAAATGCCATTGGCGTATCCCCGCAGCAACAGTGCTGGCGTGATGTCAAACTCTGTCATTGCTTTCCTGTTCGGCAGCGAGCTTCGGAAAGAGGCGCCTGTCTTTGTTCTTTGCGCTGTTAGATAAACGACGCCCATATTTGTGCCACGCCGCGCACCTATGTAATGGTATCGCTTGGAGAGTGCGCCCAGAAAATGGGGCCCCATGGAGCGGCGTGCAAAAAACGCGAAGTGTTAGCATAAAGTTGCCACGCAGCCGTGTTGGTCTAAGCGTTGTCTTGTGATTTGTTCTGTGCGTCTAGCCAATGTTCCAGCCAGTGAATATTGTAGCTGCCATTGTGGATGTCCTGCTCGGCCAACAGTGCATCAAACAGCGGTACAGTGGTATCGACACCGTCGATGATCAATTCTCCCAAGGCGCGGCTGAGCCGAGCAAGCGCTTCAGCCCGATCGCGGCCATGAACGATCAGTTTGCCAATCAGGCTGTCATAATAGGGGGGGATAACGTAGCCGTCATACAAGGCTGAATCCATACGAACCCCAAGACCGCCTGGCGCATGATACTGCGTGATTCTGCCCGGTGAAGGCGAAAAATTCGGCAGTTTTTCAGCGTTCAAACGGACTTCGATGGCATGACCGTTGATTTTCAGATCTTCCTGCTGAAATGACATGTTTTCACCAGCGGCAACCAGAATCTGTTCACGCACTAGGTCGACGTCAAAAATGGCTTCGGTTACGGGGTGCTCAACCTGAAGTCGGGTGTTCATCTCAATGAAATAAAACTCACCGTTTTCATACAGAAATTCGATGGTTCCTGCGCCAATATAGTTGATCTTGGCCACAGCGTCGGCGCACACTTTGCCAATGGCTGCGCGTTCTTCGGCGTTGATCGTTGGACCGGGTGCTTCTTCGAAAACTTTCTGGTGGCGGCGTTGCAGTGAACAGTCACGCTCGCCTAGGTGTACAGCGCGTCCTTTGCCGTCTCCAAAAACCTGAATTTCGATATGGCGCGGCGTCGTCAGATATTTCTCGATATAAACTTCATCATTTCCAAAGGCGGCCTTGCCTTCGGCACGGGCTGTCAAAAAGGCGTTTTCCATGTCTGCGGCTGTTTGGGCGACTTTCATGCCGCGCCCACCCCCGCCGGCAGTGGCCTTGATAATGACGGGATAGCCCATTTTTTCGCCAAGCGCCTTTGCTTCGTCCAGCGTGGCGACCCCACCGTCAGAGCCGGGTACACATGGAACGCCAAGTGCCTTCATTGTGTCCTTGGCCGTGATCTTGTCACCCATGACGCGGATATGTTCCGCTGTGGGGCCAATAAAGGTTAGGTCATGATCTTCGACGATTTGAACGAATTGTGCGTTCTCCGACAGAAAGCCATAGCCAGGGTGTATCGCATCGGCGCCAGTGATTTCGCAGGCCGATATAATGGCTGGAAAACAGAGATAGGATTGCATCGACGAGGGCGGGCCGATGCAAACAGATTCGTCAGCCATACGCACATGCATGGCATCCGCATCAGCTGTGGAATGGACCGCTACCGTGGCGATTCCCATTTCACGGGCTGCTCGCACAATCCGCAGAGCGATTTCGCCGCGGTTGGCAATCAGGATTTTCTTAAACATGTCGCCTGCCTTATCCGAGGATCACCAAGGGTGCACCAAACTCCACGGCGGCGCCGTCCTCAACAAGGATGCGTTTAATTGTGCCTGCGCGTGGCGACGGTATGTGGTTCATGGTTTTCATCGCCTCGACGATCAAAAGCGTATCACCTTCGGAAACCTGCTGACCCACCTTGATGAATGACGGTGCATCCGGTTCTGCTTGCATATAAACGGTTCCAACCATGGGCGAGGTGACCGCACCTGGATCTTCGGCTGGGTCTGTGGCTGCGGCGAGTTCAGCGGCTGCGGGTGCAGCTATGGGGCTTGGAGCGACTGCGGCCGCCGGAGCGGCAGACACTGGCGCGACCACCTGTTGCACAGACTGACGCGACACGCGTACCGATAGCCCGTCGTCGGCCCCATACTCTCGTTCAACTTCGATCTCTGTTAGATCGGTTTCGCGCAGTAGTTCTGCCAAGGCCCTGATAAAGGCGACATCTGCATCATGCGTATTTTTTTTCATTCTTAGTCCTCAACCGTTTGGCTTTGGCTGCGAGGCCCGAACCGGGGTGCGCCAGGTAGTGCTCAGGACGGTTATAGCGAGGGATGCACACTGTGAAAAGCGCCGTTCGCGACCTTACGGAAAGACGCAAGAACGTCATTCATTGACTTGATGGCTGCGGGATCAACCTTTTGGCTGTGCCATCCGGGTTTGAGGGGGTTGGCTTTCAAAAGGCAAAATATTTTCCGAATGCATTCCGTTTCAAAGTTTACACTGCGCGATGTGATCGCTCAGGCGTTGGTCTGGCCCTGTAATGCCATGCCTCGGGCGCATAATGTACGCCACATGCCTTCAGGCTTTTCGCCAGAAAATTCGTTTTTTCTTTGTTTGATGCCCAGCAGGCCCGCCGTTATCGCCTCAGATGGCCAGGTATTCTGCGCGCAATTCTTCATTTTCGAGGACCTCTGCTGCCGTCCCATCGAAAACGATACCTCCGGTATCGAGAATCAGGGCGCGGTCTGCCAGTTGCAGGGCACGGATCGCATTTTGTTCCACGATGACGGTTGTGATGCCCTGCTGTTTGATGATGCGCAGTGTCTTTTCGATCTCGTCAACGATCACGGGGGCCAACCCCTCATAGGGTTCGTCCAGCAACAGCACCTTAATATCACGTGCAAGCGCGCGCGCGATGGACAGCATTTGCTGTTCACCGCCTGACAAGGTTGTGCCTTCTTGGTTGCGGCGTTCCCCGAGGCGCGGGAAAAGATTGTAAAGACGGTCGATTGACCAGCCAATTGGAGGGGCGATTTGGGCCAGCTTCAGGTTTTCCTCGACCGTAAGGCCGGGGATGATGCGTCGATCTTCGGGAACAAGGCCCAGACCCGCTTGCGCGGCTTCATGGCTCGACATGTTGTGCAAAGGCTGGTGGTCAAGCCAGATTTCGCCGTGGCGAACCTCTGGACTGCCGATGCGCGCGATAGAGCGCAGGGTTGTCGTCTTGCCAGCCCCGTTGCGGCCCAGCAGCGCCAGGATCTCACCCTCGTGGACGTTAAAGGTGATGCCTTGAACGATATAGCTTTCCCCGTAGTAGGCATGCATGTCCCACACGCTGAGAAAGGCAGGGGCAGTTTGGGCATGGCTTATGCCCTTTGTGACGTCGGGATTTGCGTTCATGTCCGTGCTCCGTTTTGGTTCTGGCACTTTGAAAAACCCATGTGGGCAGTCTGGCGGACGGGCGGGTTAGGCTGCATCCTGGGTTTCACCAAGATAGGCTTCGCGCACCTTGGGGTGACCTTTGATATTTTCTGGCGTGTCTTCAACCAATGGCGTCCCCTGAGCCAAAACCGTAATCCGCTCGGCCAGAGAGAACACAACATGCATGTCGTGTTCGATGATTGAGATGGTGATATCGCGCTCATCCTTGATCTGTTTGAGCAGATCAATGGTGTTGTTGGTGTCGGCGCGCGCCATGCCTGCTGTTGGCTCGTCCAGCAACAAAAGCCGCGGCTCCTGGCTGAGGCACATGCCGATCTCAAGACGTCGTTTGTCTCCGCGCGACAGGGCGGCTGCGTGCATGTGCCGATGCTCTGCCATCTTCATCTCTTCTAGCATGACTTCGGCGCGCTCGACGATTTCCCTGTCTTTCAGCATATTGATAAAAGCATTGGGCGTGAAAGCACCATCCCGCTTTGCAAAGCATGGGATCATCATATTTTCTAGTACACTCAGATCACCAAATATTTCGGGCGTCTGAAACACGCGGCTGATCCCCATTTGGTTGATCTCAAACGGTTTTCTACCCAAGACCGACTGACCGTCGAACATGACCGACCCAGTGTCGGGGATCAGTTTGCCGACAAGACAATTGAGCAGGGTCGATTTGCCTGCCCCGTTTGGCCCAATGATTGCATGTACCGAATTCTCTGCAATGCTCAGGTTAACGTCGCCCAGCGCCTGCAGGCCACCAAACCGTTTGCCCACGTTTTTGACTTCAAGGATACCCATTGGTTTTGCCCTCATTCCGCAGGTGTTTCTTTGCTATTTGGCGCGCTCTTTTGGGTTTTTTTGCGCCCAAAAAACTTGGAAATACGTTGCCCGCCTTCGACAAGGCCTCCCGGCAGGAAGATCACAACAAGCATGAAAATCAACCCAAGCGTCAGGTGCCAGCCTTTCCCGACAAACGGATAAATCAGGGTGACAATAAAGTCTTCTAATCCATCAGGTAGGAAAGCGAACCATGTGTGCAGGATGTCTGAATTAATCTTGGACAGAATGTTTTCCATGTACTTGATCGTACCAGCGCCTAGCACAGGTCCAATCAACGTGCCGACGCCGCCAAGGATGCTCATCAACACGACCTCGCCCGAGGCCGTCCAAAACATCCGTTCCGCACCGACCTGTGTGTCCATCGCAACCATCAGGCCGCCAGCAAGGCCAGCATACATGCCCGAGATGACGAAAGCTGCCAGTGTGTAGGGCTTTGAGTTGAGGCCGGTGTAATTCAAGCGCTGTTGATTGGATTTCACAGCCCGTAAAATCAACCCAAAGGGCGACCGAAAGATACGAATTGAAAGATAAAAGGCCGCTAGCATAACGATCGCAGCGACATAGTAGCCTGCGTTGAAGGTAAACACCCATGTGCCCACACTGAGATCAAAGCTCGACCCCATTTTCAGTCCAAAGAGATGGGCCTTGGGGGTTGCACCGTCTGCCAGGGGCGCATCAAGGATGCGCGGATCTAGATTTTTCGGTTGCAGGCCAGTTTCGCCGCCTGTGATCGGTGTCAGCACCGAATACGCCAGCGAATAGGACATCTGTGCAAAGGCGAGCGTGAGGATTGAAAAATAGATGCCTGAGCGCCGCAGCGATATCCAACCCACTGCCAAAGAAAACACGCCTGCCACAATCACGGATACGATGATGGCCGGTATCACGTTCATGGTGAGCAGTTTCATCATCCACATGGCTGCGTAAGAACCCACTCCCAGGAATGCGGCATGTCCAAACGAAAGGTATCCGGTCAGACCAAATAGGATATTGAAACCAATGGCAAAGATGCCAAAGATCACGAAACGCTGCATCAGGTCGGGATAGCCCGCGTTGAACTGCGCCATGCCTGAGCCTTCGGGAAACGGGTTCAGGATGAAGGGCGCCAGTGCAACCAGTATCGCGACAAGGATCAGCAGGCGCGTATCTTTTTTGTCCAGTCCGAACATGGCTTAGTCCTCCATCACACCTTTGCGACCCATAAGGCCGCGGGGACGCGTCAATAGAATTATAATCGCCACCAAATAGATGATGATCTGGTTCAGGCCGGGCAAAACCGAGAGCACTTCGCGCATCGAAGCAAAGCTTTCTAGAATGCCCAAAAGAAAGCCCGCAGCGACAGCGCCGGGCAAAGATCCCATGCCGCCCACAACCACCACAACAAAGGACAGAACAAGAAAATCCATACCCATGTGGTAGTTTGGCGAGTTGATCGGGGTGTACATCACCCCGGCAAGACCTGCGACTGCGGCGGCTATTCCAAACATCAGGGTAAAGCGGCGGTCAATATTGATCCCCAAAAGCTGCACGGTTTCGCGGTCGGCCATACCCGCCCTGACCACCATCCCGAACGTGGTAAATTGCAAAAAGGCAAAGACTGCGCTGATGATGACAGCGGCAAAGCCGAAATAAATAATACGCCAGTAGGGATAGATGATCATGTTTGGGTCAAAGCCCAGAAAGTTGCCAAAGTCGAACGAACCTTTGAACGCTTCGGGTGCCGGCGTGGGGATCGGGTTGGCGCCATAGTAGTATTTGATGATTTCCTGCAGCACGATTGCCAGCCCGAATGTCACTAGAATCTGGTCAGCGTGGGGACGTTTGTAAAAGTGTTTGATCAGGCCACGCTCCATTATCACACCGATGGCGATCATGACGGGTATGGCAAAAAGAATGGAAAGTGGCACAGACCAGTCAATGATCGCGTTGCCGGTTGCCTCTCCGAACCAGTCATAGACATAAGGAATATCAACCTTGAGCGGGTTGCCCAGAAAGTCTTTTTGAGTTTCGTCCACAATCGTACGGCTAAGCGAAAGGATGCGACTGAGCGTGACCGCGCAAAACGCCCCGATCATGAACAACGCGCCATGAGCGAAGTTCACAACGCCCAGAGTGCCAAAAATCAACGTAAGACCCATGGCGATGAGCGCATAGGCCGAGCCCTTGTCAAGCCCGTTTAGAATTTGAAGGACGATCGCTTCCATAGGTCTGACCCTTGGTTGGAAAGTGTGGGATTTGGCGGAATGCCGGTCGCTATGAAATATAAGAGGGTGGGCACGAATGCCCACCCCGATCGGTGCCGCTTATGCGCCGGGGTTGCAAGAACCCAATTCGCCGCCAAAGATGGCTGCGTCGTATGTCACCTGCGATACAGGTGTGACTTCGACGATCTCGAGAAGGTCAAATTCCGACGTTGGGTTTTCTTTACCCTTCACGACCAGCACGTCCTTGAAACACTGGTGGTCTTCGGCGCGGTAAAGCGTTGGGCCATTGCCCATGCCATCGAACTCAAAGCCTTCGAGAGCTTCGGCAACTGCGCAGGGGTTGAACGATCCCGCACGTTCGACAGCATCTGCATAGAGCATAACCTGCACATAGCAGGTGTGCGCTGCCTGTGACGGCGGGAAGCCGTACTTGGTGCCAAAGGACTGGACAAACTGCTTGGAGCCGGCGTCGGTCAGCGACCAGTGCCAGTTTGTCGACCCAAAGATGCCTTTAACGTTGGCGCCAGCGCCTTTTGCCATCAGACGCGAGTAGAGCGGAACAACGATTTCGAAGTTCTTGTCGTTCACCAACTTGTCACGCAGGCCAAACTGAACCGCGTTGGTCAACGAGTTCACCATGTTGCCGCCGTAGTGGTTCAGAACGAGAACGTCTGCACCCGATTGCAGAACTGGAGCAATGTACGACGAAAAATCGGTCTGTGTTAGCGGCGTTTTCACTGCGGCAACAGTTTCCCAACCCATGGCTTCGGTCGATGTGCGAACGGCTTCTTCTGTGGTGTATCCCCAGTTGTAGTCGGCGGTCAGGTGGTACGCTTTGCGGTCCGTGCCGTAGTTGTTGGCCAACACTGGCGCGAGCGCTGCACCGGTCATGTAGGAGTTAAAGAAGTGGCGGAAACCATTTGCCTTCTTGTCTTTGCCGGTGGTGTCGTTTGAGTGTGTCAGACCTGCCATAAAGATAATGCCAGCTTCTTGGCACAGCGCTTGCACGGCCACGGCCACGCCCGAGCTAGACCCACCCGTGATCATCACGGCACCGTCTTTTTCGATCATGGACCGCGCCGAAGCACGTGCCGCGTCAGATTTGGTCTGAGTGTCGCCTGTGACGTACTCAACTTTTTTGCCGAGAATGCCATTGCCTTGCAGAGCTTTAGACGAGAATGTGTTCATAAGGCCGCCGTCGCCGCCACCGTTCAGGTGTTCGACCGCAAGCTCGTAAGCGCGCAGTTCATCCGCGCCTTCGTCGGCATAGGCGCCGGACTGTGGAACGTTAAACCCAAGTGTGACCGTGCTTCCCGCAGGCGCGTTGGTATAGCCTTCGTGACTGCCTGCAGACAGGTATGTCGGCAGCGCGAGGCCCGCGCCAGCGACAGCACCGGTTTGCAATACGCCACGACGCGACAGGTTCATTTTGGACATGAAAATCCTCCCAGATGTTGAAATGGCGCCTCCGGCTCCTCACCGATGGACGCGCGGCACCTATTGATGCAAAGCTTTTATCCCTTTTTTCTGTAAAAAATTGCAATAAGCCCTTTGTTTATCATGATTATTTTGTAAACATATCGACAGTGAGTGGTGGATTGCTGTAAACTTTCTTATGTCGCACCGCAGAAACGCATTGAATTAACTCAGAAAGGCTAGCCAAGCCCCATGGCGCGTGAAGCACTCACTGGCAGCCGCATCCGCGAGCGCCGCATCATGAGCGGTTACAAACAGGCTGAATTGGCCCGTCAGGTCAATATTTCCGCTTCATACCTGAACCTAATCGAACACAACCGGCGTAGAATCGGCGGAAAATTGTTGCTGGACCTAGCGGCAGCGCTGGGAGTCGAAGCGGCGGCGCTGACCGAAGGCGCGGAGGCGGCATTAATTGCAGCCCTGCGTGACGTGGCCCAGACGGCTGGTGTGACGCAGGCCGAAATGGACCGTGCCGATGAGTTCGCCGGCAGGTTTCCTGGATGGGCCGATGCGCTGGCCGGCGCTCATCGGAAGATCTCTGGATTGGAGCGTACGGTTGAAAATCTATCTGACCGGTTGGCGCACGACCCCGAATTGGCGGCATCTGTGCACGAAGTGCTGTCGACAGCTGCGTCGATCCGGGCGACAGCATCGATCCTGGCCGAAGACAAAGACCTTGAGCCAGCCTGGCGCGACCGATTTCATGCAAATATTGATGCTGATAGCAAACGGCTTGCCGACAGTTCAAAGACTTTAGTTGGGTTTCTTGATCCTGAAACCGGCGAGGCGGTCAGTGTCAGTTCGCCTGCTGAAGAGGTCGAGGCATTTCTGACCATCCACGAATACAGTTTTGACGGTATAGAGACCGGTGATGCCACACCTGCCGACCTCGTTGAAGGCGCTCCTGAGTTGACCTCGAAAGCTGCGCGTCAGATTGCACTAGGAGTGCTGCACAGGGTAATCGAAGACAGTGGCCGTGTCACAATGGCAGATTTGACAGCTGCGTTGGCCGATCATGGTCCTAACCCAGTGGCGCTGGCGCAACTGTTCGGCGTGCCAGTCGCTTGCATCATGCGGCGCATGGCAGCGATGCCGGGTCTAACCTATGGCCTTGTTGTCGCTGATCGCTCGGGCGCCTTGTTGTTTCGCAAAGGCGTGCCGGGGTTTGTTATTCCAAGGTATGGCGCGGCTTGCCCGCTCTGGCCGCTTTTCCAGGTTATGATTCAGCCCGCCACGGTACTGCGTCAACGGATGCGCGTGCCCGGGCGTGGAGGCGCCCTATTTGATTGCCTCGCGGCAGCCGAGATAACCGGACCTACCGCCCTTAACGCTGCCCCCTTGCTTGAGGCGACGATGTTGATTGTGCCAATTGCAAGCGATGAGGATGATCGCGCAGAGGCGGCGGTCGAAATGGGGGCGTCCTGTCGTATTTGTTCACGGCAGGCATGTCCGGGACGTCGCGAGCCGTCTATTCTCAGCGAAGGCTTCTGACTCTTTTGACAGCTTGATAAAAACTGCTCATAGTCACTCAACAGTAGGGTCGCATGAACGGCTTTGCATGCCATGGGAGGGGACATGAGCATAGGTAAGCATGTTCTGCTTGTTGAGGATGAGCTGAACATCATAGAAGCGCTGCGTTTCCTGCTCAGCCGTGAAGGTTGGCACGTGGATACGCATTCTGATGGTGCAACCGCCGTTGAAGCCATCCGTAAAATGCGGCCAACTCTGGTGATTCTGGACTACATGCTTCCCGGCAAGAGTGGGCTCGATATACTTACTGAACTACGCAAGGATCCGGACTTTGAAACCTTGCCGGTGCTCATGCTTACAGCGCGCGGTCAGACCCGCGACCGTGAACAGGCAGAAAAGGCGGGGGTGAGCCGGTTCATGACAAAACCGTTTTCCAATACAGAAGTCATCACAGCTGTGCGTGACCTTGTGCAACTGTCAAGATGACGACGCCAACGCCATCACCCCTATTCTTGCAGAGGCGCAGCTATCGGCAGAGACGAATGATGGATGCCCTGCGATTGTTGCCAATCATGGGCGGATTGTTGTGGTCGATGCCACTGTTCTGGCCGGCGGTGTCGAGCCGAACATACGGTCCGGAACCTGTGAGCATGTCTACTTCAATCATGTATGTGTTTGGTGTTTGGTGCTTGCTTATTGTGGCATCGATCGCACTGCGCGCGGCTTTGAAGCCTACCTGGACGCAACAAGTGACGGACCCTGATCAGGTGGGAACGGACGAGGTCGGCTGATGGCGTCCGTCAATCAACTGATCGCTGTCAGTCTTGTCTATGTCGCGTTTCTTTTCGCCGTTGCGTTTTTCGCCGAACGTGCGGCGGTTCGCGGGCGGCGCGGTTGGCTGGGATCACCGCTGGTCTATACACTGTCACTGTCAATCTATTGCACGGCATGGACGTTTTACGGCGCCGTGGGATACGCGGCCAGATCGGGCATGGAGTTTGTTACCATCTACCTTGGTCCAAGCTTGGTCATGATCGGTTGGTGGTGGGTCTTGCGCAAACTGGTGCGAATCGGCCGCGCTCAGGGGGCCACGTCGGTGGCTGACCTAATTTCTGCGCGCTATGGCAAATCTAACGCGCTGGCCATTTTGGTAACGCTGATGGCGGTTATCGGAATGACGCCTTACATTGCGCTTCAATTGCAATCGGTGACCCTTTCGCTGTCTGTTTTTGCCCAGCCTAGCGACGCTGGACGTTTCGGCCAGGACAGCCCGGCATTCTGGGTGGCGGTGGGGTTGGCAATTTTTGCGGTGCTTTTTGGCACGCGCAACCTCAATGCCAATGAGCGCCATAATGGTGTGGTGATCGCCATCGCGGTCGAGGCAGTTGTCAAGTTGGTCGCACTGATGGCCGTTGGGGTGTTTGTTGTTTGGGGCATTGCCGGAGGTATCGGGCCCATGATGGAGCGTATCGACACTTCGCCCATCGGAGAATGGAGCGTTGATGGTCATCGCTGGGTTGCTCTTACGGCTTTGTCTGCTGCGGCGTTTTTGTGTTTGCCGCGCATGTTTCAGGTGCTTGTGGTCGAAAATCAAGACGAGCGGCACCTGCAGATCGCAAGCTGGGCTTTTCCACTTTATCTAATGTTGATGAGTCTGTTCGTGGTGCCCATTGCTGTTGTTGGGCTTGATTTGATGCCAGAGGGGACCAACCCCGACACCTTTGTGCTGACGTTGCCACTGTCCGAGGGTCGTGTGGGGCTTGCAACACTAAGTTTTTTGGGTGGTTTTTCGTCGGCAACTTCGATGGTGATCGTTACGACACTGGCGCTTGCCACGATGGTGTCAAACCACGTTGTGATGCCTGTTTGGCTGACAACGCAGGGTGACGGGGCTACGGTGTCTGGTGATGTGCGCAACGTGGTGATCCTGGCCCGGCGAACATCAATCATGATCATTATCCTTCTGGGCTACCTCTATTACAGGTTTTCAGGTGGTGGTGCGGCCTTGGCATCAATCGGGCTTATTTCGTTTGTGGGTGTGGCTCAATTTCTGCCTGCGATGCTGGGCGGTATATTCTGGCGCGGGGCGACCCGTAGCGGTGCGCTTGGTGGCCTTATTGTTGGTTTTGCAGTTTGGATCCACTGCTCATTATTGCCCAGTTTTGGCCCCGGTGCTGTATACAGTCTGGAGATGTTCCAAGACGGGCCGATGGGGATCGCTGCGCTGCGACCGCACGCGCTCTTTGGAATCGCTGGGCTAGATTCGACTGTTCACGCCGTGATGTGGTCGCTGGCTCTCAACACTGGCACATTCATAGCTCTGTCTCTGCTGACGTTCCCTGGGCCTTTGGAACGGTTGCAAGGGGCGCAATTCGTCAATGTGTTCGACCACTCTTCGAACATAAGGGGATGGGATGCTGCGCTCGCTACGTCCGAAGATTTGATGATCATGGCACAGCGCATTTTGGGTGCGCAGGAAGCGCAAAGGGTGTTTCGCATTGAGGCTGAAAAACAAGGATTAAAAGGGCACTTGCCTGAACCAACACAAAGCTTTTTACAGCATCTGGAACGGGAACTGGCAGCGTCGGTCGGATCGGCGACAGCACATGCGATGATCAGTCAATTGGTGGGCGGTGCGTCGGTGTCGGTTGAGGATCTGATGGCGGTGGCAGACGAATCTGCACAGATTATGGAATACTCGATCCGACTTGAGGCAAAATCCTCCGAACTCAGCCGAACTGCGCGTCAGTTGCGAGAAGCGAATGACAAGTTAACAGCCCTTTCTGTGCAAAAAGACGCATTTCTCAGTCAAATCAGTCATGAGTTGCGCACACCAATGACTTCGATCCGGTCATTTACGGAAATCCTGAGGGACACAGAAGGATTGGGACAGTTTGAAAAAACGAAATACGCGTCGATCATCCATGGTGAAACGATCAGACTGACACGTCTGCTCGACGATTTACTTGACCTCAGCGTTCTGGAGAATGGACAGGTCAGCCTAAATTGTGAAAAGGGCAATCTAAATGATGTTCTGGAAAAGGCGGTGCTGACGGCCCAGGTTGGTGCCAACCGATCCTTAACCGTCAGGAGGCGGCGTCTGGAAAAAACTGTGTTGCTCAACACGGATCTGGATCGGCTTAACCAAGTTTTTATCAACCTCATTACAAATGCCCAAAAATATTGTGAGGCCGAGGATCCGGTGTTGACCATCGAATTGCAACGCAGTGGGGACAATCTGTCTGTTGTATTTGGTGACAATGGCATGCCGATCCCTGAAACGTCGCGGGCTGTAATCTTTGAGAAATTCGCCCGTGTACAGGACAATGAAGGCTCTGGTGCGGGTCTCGGCTTGGCTATTTGCCGAGAGATCATGACACGACTGGGA
>Ga0206126_10003228_pt1 | contig 16709 bp, 16 predicted proteins | sample Helgoland_Spring_5_FD_148621 | JGI IMG/M metagenome (GOLD analysis project Ga0206126, IMG submission 148621) | Pelagic subsurface seawater microbial communities from Kabeltonne, Helgoland, North Sea - Helgoland_Spring_Bloom_20160412_1 | ecosystem: Environmental > Aquatic > Marine > Epipelagic ...
ATGTCGGGCCACCCCCGACGGTCTTGATTGAAAACTCAAAAAAATAAAGTAAACAACCAGAATATAAAATCACTATTAGTAGCAGACTAAAGCCTTCCGGCTATCGCTCCACCCCCGACGACCTTGAATTTAAAACTTAAGCAATATAAATAAAACCCATCTAATAACAACACCACAAAATACTTAAACACTAAGCTCTTAGCGAAGAAAATTAAACAACGACAAATTCGCCACTTTAACAAAACTCTGCTGCGCCGCCTCCAGAATAAAACTCTGAAACGACAATCGACTAATCGCCTCGGCATCATCCAGCCCCTGTAACTCATCCAGCACGCCCGTACTAATCAAATCCAAACTCTGCTGACTACTACGAGCCGACTCTAATGTATTTAACCGCGCACCAATCCGCCCACGCCCAGACAAAAGACTCTCTTGAATATTACTCAGATTATCCAAGGCATCACCAATAAAGGCACTGCGCTCAACCGGATCAGCAAAACTCGCCATGCTCGCACTTATACGCTGCACAGTATTGAGCATATTTTCTTTATTCGTCGATTGAATAACAAAAGAATCGGTTGGATTAGGAATGTCACTCAATGTCACCTCAACACCATTAATCAAAATTGGCGTCGCCAGATCATAAGGCTCATTAGTACTTATTAACTGACCATCCGATAAACGCTGCACCGAATAATTAGGCCCCACCGGCGACACATTGGTTGTATCGTTAAAAATAATCGCATAATCTTCAGGAAATACCGCATCAAAGGCCGCTTGATCAACCACTAAACCTCGACCCACTTGAACATCTGAACTATTCGTTACGCTAGCCGCAACCGATACATTGTTATTGACCGTGGCAATATCCGCAAACAACGCTTTACCATTTTCACTGCTGGCCATCTTCAGACCATTAGCAATTGTTTCATAACGCACACCTTCATCACCTTCAAAAGCGAAGTTATCACCTACCGATGAAAAAGCAGGCGTATTGGTTTTAAAACCTGAAAATATATAACTGCCGGTTTCATCACGCGCATTGGTCAAATCAACTAATTCTTCAAGTCGCTGATTAATCTCAACAGTAATTTGCTGGCGATCTTGATTGGTTAAAGCACCACTACCTGCCTGTATAACCAGCTCACGTACACGATCAATCACGTTTTCAACATTCGCAATTTGTGTCTCTGCTCGCTGCAAGCGACCTTCGACATTATTCATATTGCTCTGGTATTGCTTACTCATGCTTAATTCAGATTCTAGCGCCATAATACGCGTCGATGCGACAGGATCATCCGATGGACTTAGCACGCGCTTACCCGAAGCAATTTGCTCTTGTGTACGAGCAACTTCGGCCGAAGCATTAGTAATGCCTCGCAATCCTGTCGTATAAATTTGTGATGATGATAAACGCATAAAACCCACTATTTAAGTGCTTATTAATTCAGTAATCGACAGGCTAACGAAAAGCCCCTAATAAGGTATCAAAAATCTCTCTTGCTACAGTTATGATTTGCGCCGAAGCCGTATAAGATTGCTGAAATTGAATCAAGCGCGCAGCTTCTTCATCCAAATTCACACCGGCCACAGAATCTCGTCTTGCCGTGGTTTGGAATAATAGCGACTGTACCGCTTCTCGATCAATATTTGCAGCACCGGTTTGTGAGCCAACCTGGGCAACTAACTGACTATACCCCTGCGCAATACTCAGTGTGCCATTATCGAGAATATCGGCCGTTTGCAGACCGGCTAAAGCTAAGGCGTTACGATTATCGCCCGCGCCTGAATCGTTAAAACCAATCGAGAAAGTATCTCCCACATTTGGCGAACCAGCAAGACTCACTTGATAACCTAAATATACAGGTAATGGCTGCGGGGTTGGGTTAGTAAATAAACCACCCGATGTACTGATAGTCGATCCCGCATCAGTAATGATATCTATGGTGCCGCCCACAACAGCTTCTTGATTATTAAAAACTAAAATATTCGTTGCCGCGCCATTAATATTAACGATTTCGAGGCGATCATTCGCATCAGTCCCAAACTCTTCAAAGCGTAAGTCTGCACCGCTGACTGAGCGCACGGTTAATAAGGTGCCGTCACTACTCGCGCTAGTGCCACTACCCGCAAAAACTTGATTGATTCGCTCAGCAAGAAAATCACTCGTCAGAGGGTTAGGCACAGTGCCTAATGCCGGATCAGTTAATGTCACGCCATTAAAACGGATGCGCAATAAACCAGCATCGCCGTCATCGACAATATTCACCGTAGCCGAAGTGTTAGCCGTTGCTGTTACACCATTCAAAGTATTAATACGCGCTGCAGCCGTGGCAGCCGACTCACCGGCTAACAAATTCACTGAGGTGACACTGGTAGATCCCGTAGCCGCATTAACCGTGTTAACGGTAATAGTCTCAGAGGTTATTAGTGGATTAGGATCAGGATAACCATTGCTGACACCACTGCCAATAATACCTATCTGTGCAGAAAAAACATGCGCTGCCGATGTCGATATATAGGTAGCACTTAAATCTTGCGGTAATAAATTATTACTTTGATTAGGCGCGAAGGTTTGATTACGTAAAGGCGGACTTAAATTCTGTGGGTTAAGCGGGTCAGTATTATCCAACACATCGTAAGTTGAGGCGCTAGTAAAACGAATCAGTAAAGGTGGTGATAATTGCCCCGCTGTCGCAAAAGCCGGTAAGCTTTGTGAATCAATATCACCGACACGAATAATTCCGCCCTGCGAAATAACCCCTGTACCGGAATTCCCTAAACTGGCACCGGCAATAATTGGTGAGCCTAACGCCAATGATGCCGTGTCCTGAATATTCAAAGCCATACTTTCAGCCGCAGACAGTGTTGGGCTAATCAAAAAACTATCGCTATTTTGAAAGCTCCCTGAGCTTAAGTTAATAGAAAAACCTTGATCAGTGACTATTGTCTGCGGAAAACTGCTCGACAACATACCACTTGAGACAATGGCTTGATCACTGGCTCGCACCAAAGTGTAATTCAATGTGCCAGAGCCACCTAAATTCAATCGATAGTCACTGCCTGTTAGTTGTGACACATTATCAATGGATACCGATGCATCACGATCATTCGGAAAGCCATTATTACTGGAGGCTTTAATCCGCTCTCGCATTAAAGCATCGGTATTAATGGGTGTAAAAAAATCGATACCTTGATTACTGTTTAAATCAATACCCGCGCGATGCTGAGCATTAAACATATCGGTAACTGCAATCGCTAATACGCCGACATTACCTTGAACCTTATCCAAAATATCATCACGGTAGCGTAACAACCCACCTAAGTTACCGCCAGAAAAGCTATCTGTGACCATTTGCAAATTGTTATTCACATTAATGGCTAACTCTGTGCGACTGGGATCTAAGGGGTTATCCATTGTCACTACACGATTAGCATTACTACCTAACACCAAAGGTTGTCCGCCACCGACAAAGACATTAATAATATTACCGTCTTGTTCCGAAGTACTAAATGACACTAGTTCAGACAGTTGACGCAATGCTTCTTCGCGGGCATCTAATAAATCATTCACTTGATCTGACGTTGAAAAACCTTGTGCCGCAGTAATATCTCCATTTAATTTTGCGATACTCTGCGCAAGCTGATCAACTTCAGAGCCAATTGAACGTATCTGGCTATTCACATTATCAGTCTGCGCAGATATGCCCGCTTGCAAGACATTGAATCGCTGCGCTAAACGCTCGCCTTGACTCAACACTAACTGCCGTGTCGGAAGAGAGGTCGGCGAATCTGCTGCGGCTTGTAGTGACGAGAAAAAACTGTCTAACGCTGCCGTTAAACCCGTATTCGCACCAGCAATAACCGAATCTAATTGAGCTATTTGCGTGGCAAAGGCATCTAACTCAGCAAAATTGGCCGTATCCGTTCGCAACTGCTGAGTAATAAATTCATTGGTAATCCGCCGAATAGTTTCGACTTCAACACCATTACCAACAAAGCCGCCCCCGCCAAATTTAGGCGTGTTTGTTTCAAGCACAACCTCTTGCCGGCTATAGCCCTGAACATTAGCGTTAGCAATGTTGTGACCGGTCGTATTAATTGCCGTTTGGCTAGCAAGTAAACCTGTCACTCCGATATTGAGCAATCCCATTACTGACCTCTATCCTGACTATCTAAATAAGATTTATCCATGAGGCAATTGCTCGGACAATGAAACCAACGTGGCATCTAATGATTCCTTTTTAAAGACATCACGGTTAAGAATGCCTTGTACTTTTTCAGCGTATTTTGGATCGGTTGCATAACCGGCTTCTTGTAGCGCTTGAATATAACCAGCAGCATCCGAAGCTTTTTCTAAGGCTGGCTGATAACGAGATTGCGAACTCACAAATTCAGCATAATCATTAAAACTTTGTTCAAAGGAATCATACTGACGGAAATTCGCATTCACTTTTATAGGCTGGCCAGAAAAATACTCTAAGGTATCAACATTCGTGACTGGACCATCCCATCGGCTATCGGCTTTAATACCAAATAAATTAAAACCGTGCTGACCATCTTTACCACTCGGCAAATGCTGCCCCCAACCGGTTTCTAATGCCGACTGCGCTAATAACGTAGAGGGTTCAACACCTAAAGTCTTAGCCGCTTTCTGAGCACTATCATAAAGCCCTTTAACAAACGCTTCTGGCGAATCAAAACGCGGCGTGGCGCTTGATGATGCGTTGGTATTCGATAGCGCTGATCCAGCAGACACGGGGGCAATAAATTCACTGCGTTGATTAGTGATTCTAGCGCTAGACAAGACCTCCTCAATTGACATAGAAGACGCCGCTACATCACCACCTTTACTATCACGTTTTTCACCACTCAACTGACGAGACATCGGATCAGCGAAACCCAAGCCAGCACCACGCGTTAATTCAACACTCCACTGATCATCCAGCATCTCTTGATAAAAGCTGACTTGATCACCACCAAGATAACTGCCTTCAGAAAATACGTTAGTCGCACTACGCATATTCTTTAACATCATATTGACGAGAATAGATTCAAATTGTTTGGAGACTTCAGTTAAAGCAGCATCTTTATCAACCTGCCCAAGCTGCTTAATTGATTGCAAACCTTGCAGATCACTGTACACAGAACTATGACCACCACCATACGCTGCGGGTGACGCAGACATCGAGCTAGCATGGGTGGATGTAAGTGCTGACATAATTGACCTAAATAACCTTTTTATCTATTTTTGAATAGCTTTCAATAAATTTTAAATGACTTCTTAATGACTTCTTAATGACTTTTAAATGACCTTTAAATAACAGCTAGATAACTATTAAATAGCTGTTAAATAACTACAAGCTCAGCGCGCAGTGCACCCGCTTGTTTCATAGCTTCAAGAATGGCCATTAAATCACCCGGCGCTGCGCCGACTAAGTTAACCGCTCTAACAATTTCATTTAACTGCGTACCCGCATCAAACAAAAACATACGATTACGCTCTTCTTCAATTTCTATTCCCGAGTCAGCAATAATAGCGGTCTCACCACCGGCTAGTGCATTAGGCTGGCTTGCTGAAGCACTTTCTGCAACGGTCACCGTTAAACTGCCATGCGTAACGGCAACCGGTGAAACTTTTACGCTACTGCCAACAACAATGGTGCCAGTACGAGAATTAATAATAACTTTTGCCGAGGCCTGCCCCTGCTCTATTTCAAGATTTTCTAATACAGAAACATAAGTCACTCGCTGGTTAGCGGTTGCGGGTGACGAAACAATAATTGAACCTGCATCTAAAGCTTGAGCAACATCAGGACCAAAAACCGTATTGATTCTATCGGCAACGCGCTTCGCTGTAGTAAAATCAGAGCGATGCAAATTAAAGATAATATTACTGGCTGTATCAAAGCCGCTATCAATCATTCGCTCAACCGTTGCACCGTTAGGAATACGACCAACGCTAGGCACATTCACAGTAATTTTTGAACCATCATTGCCTTGTGCACCAAAACCACCAACCACAAGATTACCTTGGGCTAAGGCATAAGTTTTTCCGTCTATGCCTTTTAACGGCGCCATCAACAGGCTTCCGCCGCGTAAACTTTTTGCATTACCAATAGAGGACACCGTAATATCGATTGTCTGTCCAGGCTTTGCAAACGCTGGAATTTCCGCATGAATCGCTACTGCAGCTACATTTTTTAACTGAAATCGCGCGCCTTCTGGCGTGGTAATTCCAAACTGCTTCAACATATTAGTGAATGACTGCGTAGTAAAAGGCGTTTGTGAGGTTTGATCACCCGAACCATCCAAACCAACCACTAGGCCATAACCGACTAGGGCGTTAGAACGAACACCTGCAATCGATGCCATATCTTTTAAGCGATCTGCCTGCGCAATAACGCTGACTAATGACAAACTGGCCATAAGTAATACTTGGCTAAGTTTTTTAATGAAATAATGTTGATGATTCATAAATGGCATCCTAAAAAGGCCAGACAGAAGAATTAAAGAAGCGCGAAGCCCAACCTTGTTTGTTTGCTGCAGCGAGATCACCCGTGCCGCTATACGAAATACGTGCATCAGCGACTTTGGTCGAAGAAACCGTATTATTTGAAGCAACATCATCAGGACGAATTAAACCGCTAATGCGAATAAACTCTTGGCCGTTGGTTAATGTCATCCATTTTTCACCGCGAATCACTAACAAACCATTAGGTAATACATCGGCAATAGTGACAGCAATACTGCCCTGTAACCGATTCTGCTGATCAGTTTCTCCAGAGCCATCAAAACTACGTGACTGCTCAACATTGGTCAGTAAAGAATTACCTTTAATGTCGACCAGCTTACCTAGAATCGTATCTTCACCAAATTCAACTTTGCCATCTTTATCTATTTTTGTTTCGGCCGATTTACTCGACACTGTGCGTTCATTTAGCGTGACAGTAATAATATCGCCTGCACGATAAGCACGGCGATCATCATATAAATTCACACCCACTTCATTACTAAACAAGCTGCCAGCACTCAACGGCAAGCTACTTTTACTCGGCACAGACACTGGGGCAAATTCATCTGTATCAGGCTTTTCAGATAGCGGCGTAACGGAACAGCCACTCATCAATAATAAAGCGCTTAGCGCTAACTGAAAGCGCTTAATAAAAAATATTCTGATTACTATTTTTTTCATGGCGATCACCCTAACAATCTAAATATTCTGCGTAATAAATTGCAGCATTTGATCAGTGGTTTGTAATACTTTTGAATTCACTTCATAGGTACGCTGAGTGGTTATCATATTGACCAACTCTTCAACGATATTAACGTTTGAATTTTCAATACTGCCTTGTCGAATACTGCCAAAGCCATTAAGGCCCGGCGTACCTTGTTGAGCGGCACCACTAGAGGCCGTCTCTAAAAATAAATTCGAACCCATGGCCTGCAAACCGGCAGGATTAATAAAGTCAGCCAACTGAACATTACCAACTTGCGTCGGGGCGCTCTCCCCGGCTAACAAAACCGAAACTGTACCGTCTTGCCCTATTGTGACTGTCTGCGCACCTTCAGGAATAGTAATCGATGGCTCTAACACTAGACCACCGGCAGTTACAATTTCACCGTCAGCACTTAAATGAAATTCACCATTGCGGGTATAAGCGGTATTGCCATTAGGCTGTAGAATTTCGAAAAAACCACGACCATCAATCGCCATATCTAAAGGCTGATCGGTCACTTGTAAATTACCAGTAGTGAATTGCTTTTGCGTTCCCACAACACGTACACCGGTACCTAACTGCAAGCCCGAAGGTAATTGATTATTCTGAGCGGACTGCGCACCCGGTTGGCGTTGAATTTGATAGAGTAAATCTTCAAAGATAACGCGATCACGCTTATAACCCGCGGTCGATGCATTCGCTAAATTATTAGAGATAGTAGTTAACTGCTTATCTTGTGCAGTTAATCCTGTTTTACTTGCAAATAATGCTGCGTGCATGGTGTAACCTCTACTGTTTAATCTGTTTTTAGTATCTCAATACGCTTAAATTAATTGTTCAATATGTTTAAACTTGAACCTGCAATACGCGCGCGCTCGATTCAGCATTTTCAGCGACGGTTTGCATCATCTTAATTTGCATTTCAAACTGTCTAGCCAATGCCACGATTGACGTGAGTTCGCCAACGGCATTGACATTACTATTTTCTAAAAAACCTGAACGTAAGCGCACATTGGCATCCAAGGCTTCGACATCATTACGACTATAAATTAAACCGTCCTGCTGCTTTTGTAATGCGCTAGTGTCGGGATTAACTAATTTAATACGATCAACGGCAACCAGCGTTTCTGGCCCCTGCCCCAAAGCACGAACTGAAATAGTGCCATCGACACCCACTTCTACTTTTTCGGCTTCAGGAATAGCAATAGGTCCTGAGTTACCCATCACTAACAGGCCTCGTTCATTGCGTAACAAACCAAAGCTGTCGACACTTAAATTACCACCGCGGGTATAAGCCTCATCGCCATTATTGGTTTGTATCGCAATCCAACCATCACCATCGACAGCAACATCAAGTTCACGACCAGTTTCAATTAACGGGCCGCTGCTTAAATCAACAGCCGGTGTTTGTGTAACTGCATAAACACGACTGTTATAACCATCACCGCTTTTAATGGGCATAGACATAGCATTAGCTAAATCCGCTTTAAAACCCACGGTTGAGACGTTAGCCAAATTATGCGAACGCGCAGCCTGTTCAAGCATATTATGCTTGGCACCTGTCATTGAAATGTATAATGCACGATCCACTATTTAACCCGCCTGTTCGTTTATCTATTTAGCTGTTATAAAAAATTAAAAAATAATTAACGAAGATTGATAATGGTTTGTTGAATTTCATTAGCGGTTTCAATGGTTCGTGAATTCGCTTGGAAATTTCTTTGCGCAATAATCAAAGCCACCAACTCTTCTGCTAACTCAACATTAGAATCTTCTAATGCACCGGATGTAACTGACCCTAGAGAAGCTGTTCGCGGCGCACCAATAACTGGCTCACCCGATTCAAACGATTGACCCCAAGTAGAATCACCTAATGGCGTAAGACCCTGCTCATTAGCAAACGAACCCAGTGCAACTCGACCTAACGTTAATGCTTCACCATTACTGTAACGCGCAAAAATAACACCCGTTTCAGAAACATCAACACTCGACAAACGACCGCGAGCAAAACCATTTTGGTCTAATTCGTTTACCGAAAAGCCGCCACTAAACTGCGATGAACCATTCACATCTAAAACAAAATTAGAGCTTACTGGAGGCGTAGGAATAGGCGTTGATGCACCGTTAGCAACCGTTAATGGACCCAAGGCACCGGCTGGGTTGCCATCGGCATCTAAAGGTGTCCAGTTAGAGATTAACAGCTCATCACTGTTAGCCGTATCTAATGTACCGTCATTAAAAAAGCGAAGCGTAAAACGTTCCATAGTCGCAACATTTGGCGCTAACACATCAGGATCACCAACATTTTCGCCATCAATTTGTACGTACATACTCCAAGTATTAGGCGCAGTTAATGAGGCTGGCTCTTTAACAAAATATTGCGATAACACATGACGACTACCCAGCGAATCAAAAATGGTAACTGATGTTGCATCGTTATAAGTATTGCCATCACCAGGATCAAAAGAGTTTGTGCGCACCAAGGTTAATGCTGGCACTGTAGGGAATAAATTAGTGCCCGCCGAAGTTGTTGTTCCTGCGCTAACTGAAAGGCCAGCATCCAACGTTAAATTAACTAAACCGCCTACTGTCGCTTGGTTAGCTGGGCTAGTTAAGCTGCCGTCAATATTGATAGTGCCGCCACCGCCTGCACCCGTAACATTGGCGGTTAAACCAGCGCCAGCAGTAAACATTAAATCATCACCTAAGGTAGAAACGACACTGATAACACCGCCAGCTTCTGAGGCGGTAATACCCGGTAATGCATCAATCGCTGAAGTGATTTGCGTAATATCGGCACCTAAAATTTCTGCACCATTTATACGTAATTGGTTAGTTGTTGCCGAGCCACTAGGAATGACTATATCGGCACGGGTAATCGCTGAAGCAGATACACCACTAATTGCTGAAAGAGAGCCGGCAATAACGCTGGCCGACTGGTTAGCGCTCGCAGGAATGCTGTAAGTAGTGCCGTTAATATCAATAGTGCCAGAGGCATAGCCATTAGTTGCACCCTGTGCGGCTTGCTCAACAGCACCCTCTGAAATAGCAGTATTCACAATACTTTCTGGCACAGCCGCATCAGCATCTAAATTAAATAACATATCAACTAAAGTAGTTTGACGCGGTGATATATCCGCCGTACTTAATTGCAAATCACCAAGTACATCCGATACCGTACCTGAAGTATTCGCGGGAAAACCTTGTAAGCGAGCGCCATCATTAGTGGTGATATAACCTGTGTCATCTACACCAAACTGTCCTGCACGAGTAAACACTTGCGAGCCTTGATCACTTAAGACAAAAAATCCGCCGCCGTTAATCGCTAAATCTAAAGCATTTTCAGTAAAGCTAATATTGCCTTGCGAAAACTGCTGTGACACATCAGAGACACGTACACCATTACCAATAGCGTTAGTACCGCCACCAACAACAGAGCTGGCATAAACATCAGCAAATTCTGCACGCGACTGTTTAAAACCCACAGTGCTGGCGTTAGCAATATTATTACCCGTGACATTTAGATCACTGGTGGCTGCGCGTAATCCTGTTAATGCTGTATTAAAAGTCATTGTCTATCTCCTGCCTGTCATATTTAATTGGGTTTACAAGCGCATTGGTTAATTCACAATGCACTGAGTTAAAAGTAGCGTTTATAAAAAGCGGCTAACTTCTGAAAGCGGCACCGCACCAACACCTTCAATATTTAATACCATGGAATTATTTTGACCCACCGTCACACTGTTAACATTCGCGCCAATTGCCACGGGTAAATCGGCAATTTCTCCATCCACTAAGCCACTGGCATAAACACGATAAGCGCCATCAGCAACCCGTAAGCCACTCTCATCGGTACCATCCCAAGCAAAATCAATAGCGCCTCGCTCTTGAGTACCCAGCTCTTCAGTTTTAACGATTTGGCCATCAGGGCCTTCTATATACAGCTTAATATTGGCGGAGCTGGTATCTAAATCAATGGTGCCCCGAACTGGGCCTACCGCTGATAAGGTTGCAGTATCCGTACTCACTTGCACTTGGCGACCAACTAAAGAAGACGCCTGCAGTGCTTGGCTAGAGCGGAAAGAGCTTGCTAACTCTTCCATAGAATTATTAATATTTTGAATGCCTTCAACCGAACTAAACTGCGCTAACTGTGCAATAAAGTCTTCATTTTTAGCGGGGCTTAAAGGATCTTGATTTTGCAACTGTGCAATCATCAGCTGCAAAAAAGCATCCTTACCTAAATCCTGCTCTTCTGTTGGCGCGTTAGCCTTAGTGCCTAAGGAATTAATAATTTCGGCGGATGTTGAGCTATTAATTTCATTCATGCTATGTACCTAATTTTACTTAATCATTAATTTTAGAGAATCAGTCATCATTAACTGCTGATTGCTTTATTACTGACCTGCCTTACTATTGACCCATGGACAGCAAACGCTGCATCATGGATTTTGTGGTATTCATCATTTCGACATTCATCTGAAAAGACCGTGAAGCAGAAATCATATCGGCCATTTCTTCTATAGAATTCACATTAGAGTAAAAAACATAACCCTCTTCATTAGCTTGCGGGTTATTCGGTTCATAGGCCTTATTGACCGGCGCTTGGCTTTCAACAATTTCGCGCACCATCACACCGAAATCAGCGGGGCTTGAACCATTAAGTGAGCCGTTAGCTGCATTTTTTTCATTGCTAGACACAAAGACTGGACGAAGTGCTTTATAAGCCTCAGCCTCAGAGCTGGCAGAGGTTTCTGCGTTAGCCATATTGCTCGCAGTGGTATTTAAGCGAATCGTTTGAACGCTCATTCCCATCGCTGCTATATCAAATACATTGCCTAAACTCATACTCAAATCTCTTACTGTGTTTTTTTAAACTGGGTTTCTTTTAATTTCCGCTAATGGCTTTTTATCAGTTACCGCTAATGGCTTTTTATCAGTTACCGCTAATGGCTTTTTATCAATTTCCGCTAATGGCTTTCTATCAGTTACCGCTAATGGCTTTACCCAAACTAGCGAAGCGACCATTTAAAAAGCGGAAGCTAGAACCAAACTCTAATGCGTTGCGAGCAAAAGCAGCGCTTTCCATTTGTGCATCTACGGTGTTGCCATCAATGCTGGCTTGCAGCGGCACACGATAAGAAAGCTCTACCGATGCGCCTTGGCCTTTGGCCGTAGAAATAATATGGCCCTTGTGCGTACGTGACATATTCATGGCGTTTTTATCTGACTTAGCCGCTTGTAGTGCTGCGCGAAAATCAAAATCGCGCGCTTTGTAGCCAGGCGTCTCTGAATTGGCCAAATTATTCGCCAATACCGCCGATCGCTCGGTACGTAAATGCAAAGCCCGCTCATGGACACCTAATGCATTGGCAAAGTTGATCGCTGTCATTGCTTTTCTCTCTTTAAAAAGGGCTATCTCATCCGATACATTGCAACCGATATGCCATAACCTTTTTATTGTTTAAAATCATATAGTTACTTAATTTAAAGGCAGTGGACTAGTGATCTTTTAAGGGTTTGCGGCAAGCCGCTGCCGCCAAGCGGCAAAGGCTGGCGAAAAATGGCGATGTGACGCCGGTCAAGTTTCAGCCAGTGAGCTTTAAAGGGAACAAAAAGCATCGCGTGAACGGCATGAAAATTGCTGCCTTAGTTACTAATTCAATCAATTGGCAGTTTTTTGGCGTAAACGAGTTCTAGAATGAAAAAAGCATCCATGGCATTGATAGCGTCCATCGCATCAGCCGCCATCAACAAACAGAGCATTAGCCGCCGACAAGCGCATTGTCAGTCGGCTCATAGCGCCAGCTTAAACGCCGCTGCTGCCTGTATTATGGCTTTACTTTTCTGGGCTATTCCAGGCTCCGCCAACAATGGCGCCAATACCACTCAGCTCATCAATGAGCAAAACACCCAGGCAGCCACTGACTTAGAGAAAATAACCACGCCGCTATCAACAACCATCAACGCCACTGAAATTCAGGCCTTAACTCTCGCCTTTGTTCAGCAGCAAGCCAGCGTCGAAAATCCTCATACGCGTATTGAATATAGTGCTGCAAACATCGATTCGAGACTGACACTAAGGCGCTGCACACAAGCCCTCAGTTTTACACCACAAAAAGGCAATGCACGGTCAGGTCGAAAACTCATTAAAGTCAGATGCGATGATCACAAACCTTGGGGCGTTTTTATTCCGGTCAACTTTGAACAATGGCAATCTGTTGTCACCGCTGTTCGCGCCATACAAAGAAATGAAGTAATTACCGCGGCCGATATTGTGATTCGTGAGCAAAAGCTACAAGGCATAAACAGCGATTATTTAACGCGCATTAACGATGCTATTGGCACCCTAGCCACACGCCCTGTTGCCGCAGGAACCCCCTTAAGTAATAGTGGCTTAACCCTGCCCAAATGGATTAAGCGCGGTGATCAAGTGATGATTATTGCGAACTCTCATGGCGTTAGTGCCAAAATGGCCGGCACGGCCATGGCAGATGGCAGTAAAGGCCAGCAGATTAAAGTGCGGAATCTCAGCTCACAGCGCATTATCAAAGCAAAAGTCATTGCGCCTGGCAAAGTCCAAACGGTGATGTAAGGCCTAGAACGGCAGTTATCGCCCTATAAGTACCATCAAACAAGATGAAAACAGCAAAAGGTAAGAACAGTTTTTTAAAGGAATTCAAGCACTTAAAATAAGCCAATGGCTTAATCTAAAAATGCTTAAAAACGTGACTCAAGTTACAAAAAAAATGGCCGATAAAGGTAGTGTGTATAAACGCATCCCGCTTCGGTGTTTTAAGTCTTGAGTTGAAATACGTACCATTTATATCAGTCAAAATGATTAAGTGAGTACAAAACGGAAAAGACCCAAACGAACGACAGCAGCAGTTTAGGATGCAGCAACACACTAAAATGAATCAATGATTAGAGTTTGAATGAACATGGTTAATCACATCAACAATGTTAATGGCCCTCAATCGAGCACCGCTCGAAACAGCGGTAGCGTTGACAATAATGCCAACAGCAATAGCGAAGCCAATGGTCGCGCTAGTGCCGAAGCGTTAGTTGATAATAAACATGATACCGTTCAATTGAGCGTACGCGCACAAGAGCTCAGTCGTATTCAGCGTGATTTGCAAGCACTACCAGAAATTGATGAAGCGCGAGTCAATGATATTCGCGAACGCATTGATAATGGTTCCTACACAGTTGATGCCAATCAGGTAGCAACGCGTATATTGGCTGATGAGCAGTTTTTCGGCAGTTAGCTATTATCAGTTAGCTGAAATAGCTAACCGATAACTTGCCCAACTCGATGCCATGTTTACCGAGTTACTAAATGTCTTTTCCCCTGATACACATGCGGGGACTAAAGTTATGCCACAAGAAAAAATGTCAGGTAATCTACAAGGTCACCTGCCCAAAAATACAGAGCGCGATGCATCAAAAGATTCATCCAATCAGCAGGCGCCACATCAAGCAAACATTGATACCGCTGCGCTCAATTTATTAGCCGGTGAAATATATCAATCCTTAGGTGCCGACCAATCCGATTTAAATAGTTTAACGACATTGTTAACGTCGGAGCGAGTTGCATTGGAAGCGCGAGATAATAAAATTATTGCTGAATGTGCCGAGCAGAAAATTGTTATTGTTAAGCGCATGGAAAAACGTAACGAGTTACGTACTACCTTATTGCGTCGCAATCAGTTATCGACAGAAGCCGATCGCTGGAAAGACATTATCATTAAGTTAGATGTGATTAGTCATGTGCAATTATTGCCTTTATGGGAAAGCATCGAAAAGCAATTAGCCGATTGCCAGGAAATGCTTATGATAAACGAGCGCATTCTCGGCGGCATGCAGCAAAGTGTTGATCGTTTTATGAATATATTACGAGGTGAAACAGGCTCAGGACAAACCTACAATGCAACAGGCAAAGCTGAAAACTTCTCTAACAGCAAACCGATTACCAGTGCCTAGCAAGTTCTTTAGATAGCGGCGGCCTGACCACAATAGCGGCCGTCTTTATCAATCACATTCCACACTACTGCGTTTTCGATTAAAAACTCCCTACCCGATGCCGCGATTCTAATGCCGGCGTAATTATCAATAAATCCACGCTGGCTTACCGCATCCAATAAACGCTGCCGCTCATTTTGATCCACCGGCTTTGCCGATAAACGCGAAGGTAGCTGAGTAAAATCATCCCAATTGTATTCAAATAAAGATAATGCCGCTTGGTTGCCGAAGTTAAAGATAGGATCATCTTCTAAGCCGTGAGATAGCAAAGCAAAAGGTGCATTGAAAAGCTGCTGTATTAGAGAGCTATTATTATCCGGCTGGATTAATGGTTTTTTTAATAACTGCTGATAGCTGTAGCAGAGATTGAGGGCGTGTTGCTGGTAGAAGGCGGCATTTAGATGGTGTGGCATTGTATATGGCTCTTTCATTTTACGAACTGGATGATATATCAAAAATCGAGGGTAGGAGATATTTTTTTATCTACAAATGGTCTTTTGATTTTCTGTTGTTGAGTTATTTATTTTTAGCTTTGTATTTTGTAGGTAACACGACACCATAGCCTTCTCAAATAACGACTTATCCCCACGCATGTGGGAAACACTAATGTAACTACCGCCTGATTTCATATATCACCGGTTCATCCCCACGCATGTGGGAAACACCAGGTCTGGATAGACAGTGCAATTAAGTATGACGGTTCATCCCCACGCATGTGGGAAACACCAGGTATTATGATGATGCAACCGTGGTGCAGGCGGTTCATCCCCACGCATGTGGGAAACACCCCAGCGACGGCATTAGCGCGCTAGCTGTCTGCGGTTCATCCCCACGCATGTGGGAAACACCCATAGTGACGCTTGTGCCTAACGCTTCGTGACGGTTCATCCCCACGCATGTGGGAAACACAATTTCACCCCAAAATAACTGCCATGTTTCAACGGTTCATCCCCACGCATGTGGGAAACACCTATAATCATTAATGTCTACAGGAGACAATTACGGTTCATCCCCACGCATGTGGGAAACACAAGCAAGGCGCTCGTGCTCCGCTCGAAGACGGCGGTTCATCCCCACGCATGTGGGAAACACGGTAAGCGTATCGGTCGCCGATCTTCAGCGCGCGGTTCATCCCCACGCATGTGGGAAACACAATGTAAGCTGATAGTAATTTAACATTGGTGGCGGTTCATCCCCACGCATGTGGGAAACACAACTGTATCCCAAGACATTCTATGTAGTATTCCGGTTCATCCCCACGCATGTGGGAAACACAGTTCTAACTAGCTACAATACCAGCCCTAACACGGTTCATCCCCACGCATGTGGGAAACACCTGATTTAGATGCGGGTGTTTTTGAAGAGAAACGGTTCATCCCCACGCATGTGGGAAACACATTAATACACCGGTTACTGATAGCACCTCAATCGGTTCATCCCCACGCATGTGGGAAACACGCGCAGTTA
>Ga0206126_10003241_pt1 | contig 16672 bp, 22 predicted proteins | sample Helgoland_Spring_5_FD_148621 | JGI IMG/M metagenome (GOLD analysis project Ga0206126, IMG submission 148621) | Pelagic subsurface seawater microbial communities from Kabeltonne, Helgoland, North Sea - Helgoland_Spring_Bloom_20160412_1 | ecosystem: Environmental > Aquatic > Marine > Epipelagic ...
CCACCATTGAATAGCCGCACGATAGGCGCTGTCATCGCCAAAATAGCCAAAGATGCCGTGATCGACCTGCGATTGCACAGCGTCAAGAATAACCTGCGGCGGCCGAAAATCCATATCTGCCACCCACATGGCCAGCCCGGTGTCGTTTGCGACCCCGTAAAGCTGTTCCATCATGTCCCACTTCACGCAATGTGTTCCGCGCCGGTCGATGATGTCGTCAAAGCTCATTGGGTTCTCCTTGCTGTGTTCGCCGAACAAGCTATCGCGGTGACGCGCAGGCGCAAGGGGACATTGCAGCTTGTCCGCGCATCCCCTAAATGACAGGTATGAAACGTTCCATTATTCTACATCCCGATCCGCGGCTGAAAAAGACGTCAGCGCCTGTTTTCGACGTCTCGGACGATCTGCGTACTCTGGCTGATGATATGCTGGAAACGATGTATCATGCACCCGGTGTCGGGTTGGCGGCTCCGCAAATTGGTGCGCTGCACCGGCTGATCGTACTGGATTGTGTCAAGGCAGATGGCGAAGCGCCGCGCCCCCTGATCATGTTCAACCCTGAGATTGTTGCATCCTCTGACGCACTCAACGTGTATGAAGAGGGCTGCCTGTCGCTGCCGGAACAATTCGCCGAAGTGACTCGACCCGCCGAGGTTCAGGTGCGTTGGATAGACCGGGACGGAAATGAGCAATCCGAAGAGATGTCGGGCCTTTGGTCCACCTGCGTGCAGCACGAAATTGATCACCTCGATGGCAAGCTTTTTATCGATTACCTCAAACCTTTGAAGCGCCAGTTGATGACGCGCAAGATGGTCAAGCTCAAGCGCGAGCGCGCCCGCGAAAAGGCATGAGCCTGCGACAGATAGTGCTGTGGCCGGACCCCCGCCTAGGCGTGGTTTGCGACCCAGTGGGCGATATCGATGACGAAGTGCGCAGCCTTGCTGCTGATATGCTTGAGACAATGTATGATGCGCCTGGACGGGGCCTTGCCGCGCCTCAGATCGGTGATTTGCGTCGCATATTCGTGATGGATCCGACCTGGAAAGAGGGTCTGCGCGCACCAATGGTGTGTATCAACCCGCAAATCACTCCGCTTGACACCGAGGTCGTCGAAAGTGCCGAAGGCTGCTTGTCTATTCCGGGCATCTCTGCGCGTGTGTCGCGCCCTGCCGGTGTCCGCATGCGTTGGGTTGACCTTGATGGCGCCGCACAAAGCGCCGAGCTTACAGGGTTCGCGGCACTGTGCGCACAGCATGAAGTGGACCATCTTGATGGCATCGTCACATTGGACAGGGTGGATGAGGCACAACGCGCAAATCTGATCTCTGAATACACGGGTGTGCGCGCATGACGGTCCGCCCATTCGTAATGTGGCCTGACAAACGGCTTCGTACGGTTTGTGCGCCGGTGGCCGAGGTCACGAATGATATCCGTAGGGTTTGGGTAGACATGGTTGACACGATGGATGCCATGCCCGGCATTGGTCTTGGTGCGCCGCAGATTGGTGTGATGCTGCAACTGGCTGTCGTTGATGTAACCCCGGATCGTTCGCGCCGCATACTTCTGGCCAATCCGCAAATCCTCAGCACGAGCGAAGAGCTTCACACCCGTGCCGAAGCCAGCCCTTGCCTGCTCGGTGTGGAGGCTGACATCACACGCCCTAATGCCGTGTCGGTGCGCTATCTTGGCGAGGCGGGGATGATTGAGCGGCGCGACTTTGAGGGGTTAGAGGCGCGGTCTGTTCAGCATCAGATCGACCATCTTGCAGGTCGGATGTATTTTGACAATCTGGGCCGTGTCAAGCGCGACATGCTGCTGCGGCGCGCCCGCAAAAAGCGCTAGGTCGAGGGGAGCTTTATGCGAATTGTGTTTATGGGCACACCGGAGTTTTCCGTCGACGCACTTGATGCGCTGCATGATGCGGGACACGAGGTCGTGTGTGTCTATACCCAACCGCCGCGGCCCGCTGGACGTGGCAAAAAAGATCGACCCAGCCCGGTTCAGGCCCGGGCCGAGGCATTGGAGCTGCCCTTTCGCCATCCGGTGTCCTTGCGAAACGATGCGGCACAGCAGGCGTTTGCTGCGTTGCATGCAGATTTGGCCGTTGTTGTGGCTTATGGATTGATCCTGCCACAGGCCGTGCTTGATGCGCCGCGCCTTGGGTGTCTGAATATTCATGCGAGCCTGCTGCCGCGTTGGCGCGGCGCGGCCCCGATTCACCGTGCGATCATGGCGGGTGACGCAGAAACTGGCGTATGCATCATGCAAATGGAAGCTGGTCTTGATACTGGTCCGGTTTTATCGCGCGCGTCAACGCCGATTGGGCGTACTGAAACAACTGCCGATCTGCATGACGAGCTGGCGAAGATGGGCGCCGAGCAAATCGTGCAAACCCTCGAGCAGTTGGAAAGCTTGTCGCCCGAACCTCAGCCTTGGGACGGCGTGACCTATGCCAACAAGATAGCCAAGTCCGAAGCGTTAATCGACTGGGCGCGGCCCGCCACCGAGGTTGATCGTTTGATCCGGGGCTTGTCTGTGTTTCCAGGTGCGTGGTTTGATCTCGCAGGGGTTCGGATCAAGGTATTGGGGTCGACATTGGCCGATGGGTCCGGCGCACCGGGTACAGTGCTTGATGATGCGCTGACCGTGGCCTGCGGGGCCGGGGCCGTTCGCTTAACGCGGCTGCAACGGGCGGGAAAGGGCGCACAGGATGCTGATGCCTTTCTGCGTGGCAATCCGCTACCGCCCGGCACCATTATCTAGAACAGTTTCCCAGCTTACAGCGTGTTGCGTTTTATGAGATTCAAGGTGCAACAAAAACGCGTTCGACCGGAGGGAGAGGCAGCGTTCTTTTGTTATCGATCAAACGCAACACGCTATAAAAAGCTGATTGGCATGACCGGGATCTTAACGCGTTAGATAATGGATGATGTTTCAGGTATTTCGTCAAACGCTAAAGGTAACCTACTGCGAAATATTTTCTTTTCCGTGGTAGGTTCCTAATTTTTGCCACCAGTTCATTCTTCGATTATGGACAACCATTTGCTTAGAAATCACTTTGGTTTGAACGGCGCCATTCCAGCCCGGGCGAGTTCGTCGGCGCGCTCGTTTTCGGCGTGTCCCGCGTGGCCCTTGACCCATTTCCAAGTGACATTGTGGCGTGCTTGCGCGCTGTCCAGTCGCTGCCATAGATCTGCGTTGGCCACTGGTTTTTTAGCGGCGTTCTTCCAACCGTTCTGTTTCCAGCCGTGAATCCAGCTGGTAATACCGTTCTTTACATAGTTGCTGTCGGTCACAACGGTGATTGTTGATGATTTTGACAGCGCCTCTAGCGCTGAGATGGCTGCCATCAGTTCCATCTGATTGTTCGTGGTTTGCGCTGCTCCGCCTTTAAGCGTTCGTTCCTTGACGACAGTGCCATCGTTGATGGCCTGCAGCAAAGCACCCCAGCCGCCAGGGCCGGGATTGCCCGAGCAGGCGCCATCGGTATATGCGACCAAATCAGGCAAGGGCTTGCAGCACGATAAAGGGGTCAATTTCACCCGACAGGCCAGCCTCTTGACCTGTTCGGCTGTATTCAACCTTAAATCCTGTGGTGGCCATCAGATCCATCAGCTCAGGCTGGGTCACGTAAGAATACAACCTGCCAATCGAATCGCGGGACTCACCTGTGCCCAGTTTGGTTCCGAGATGAAACAATCCGCCGGGCTTCAGCGCGCGCGCCACAGCGGTAAGTTGCGCTGGCCAGTTCGCCAGTGGTGTATGCAGCATGGAAAAATTTGCCCAAATCCCGTCATAGACATGGCTGGCCGTCAGATCGGCATAGGTTGCCTGCCTGGCGGTGACACCGTCGCGCCGGGCGGCCATTTCGACCATCGTGGGCACCGGATCCCAAGCGTGCGTTTTCATGCCTTTGGCGGCCATCGCACCTGCGGCAAAGCCGGGACCGCAGCCAATATCGAGAACGCGGCCCCCGGTGGGAAGTCCGGAAATGAACCGCATCAGATCGGGCCGGTTTGATGCATCATCGGTGAGCTTTGCATATTCCTCTGCTCGATCCGCATAGACGGCAAGAGTTTCCGGGTCAGTCATATCAGCACCGTTATGGCGAGGCAGCCCACCACGATTGCCGTTAACAGGACGCGCAGTTTCATCCACCACGTTGGTGTAAGCCCCCAGCGGTCAAAGGCAAAATCAAGCATCAACAGGCCAGCAAAGCCAAATATCAGGTTCATCGCAGCGCTCGTAGGTCCGCCGCCCACCATGAAAAAAGCCCAGAGTGCTGGCAGAACTGAAAAGGCATAGCCTGTTGCTGCCTGTGCACCAGTCGCCTTTGTGGCAAAACCCCAAAGTACCCCGGACATGAACGACAATATCACCGCGCCATAAGCAAGTTGTACGTAGGGACCCACGAAACGTGCGCCTAGCAGTTCCAACCCAAGTGCTGCCAGATCATCGCTTAGCAGTGTGCTCGCACCCCATAAAAAAGGGATCAGCCCAGTAAGGCCAAGGATCAGAGGGGCACGTGGAATAGACATCATGGCTCATCGATAAGAACTTGCGGTCGCGTTGGCACTGGTGTCGGCCCTTTTGGCCAAGTTGACAAGATGCAATTTGCCGCGTTGCCGCCCTTGAGTCATAGCCTTGGGATTGGTCCACTTTTGCGCGGGGATGGCTGCATGAAAGCCGCGTAATCACATCGCTTGGGCATAGCGTTGGTCAGACGGGTTCTCGCAGCACGCGGGGCACTTTGAATTCGACGTTTTCAACAGCGGTTTCTACCATTTCTACTGTGACGTCATACCGGTCACGGAATGCATCGATGACTTCGTTGATCAAAACTTCGGGTGCGGATGCGCCGGCTGTTATGCCTATTGATGCAATCCCATTCAGGCTGCGCCAGTCGATATCGGTTGCGCGCTGTACCAGTTGCGCATACGCACACCCCGCTCGCGCGCCAACTTCCACCAAACGCTTCGAGTTTGAGGAATTTGGTGCGCCTACGACCAGCATCGCGTCGCACTTGGGGGCCATTACCTTGACTGCCTCTTGCCTATTGGTGGTGGCGTAGCAAATGTCTTCCTTGTGTGGGCCAACGATTTTAGGGAACCGGGCCTGCAGCGCCGCTACGATATCGGCGGTGTCGTCGACTGAAAGGGTCGTTTGGGTGACAAAGGCCAGCCGATCAGAGTCGCGTACTACGATACCGGCGACATCTTCGACCGTTTCTACCAGCAACACCTCACCGGCGGGCAATTGGCCCATGGTGCCGACTGTCTCGGGGTGGCCGTCATGGCCGATCATGATCATTTGCAAGCCGTTGTCCGCATGGCGCTGCGCTTCGATATGGACTTTGCTGACCAAAGGGCAGGTCGCATCCACATACACCATTTCGCGCGCAGCGGCAGAGGCGGGTACAGATTTGGGCACGCCATGAGCAGAGAAAATGACCGGGCGATCATCGGGGCAGTCGTCCAGATCTTCGACAAAAACGGCACCTTGATCGCGCAAGTTGTCCACGACAAATTTATTGTGAACAATCTCATGACGTACATATACGGGCGCGCCCCATTTCTCGATCGCCATCTCTACAATCTTTATGGCGCGATCTACCCCGGCGCAAAAGCCACGAGGGGCCGCAAGGTACAAGGTCAGTGGGACTTTGATCATCTTAAACTCTCTGGCGGTCTATATGCCCTAGAGGTAAGGTGTTCGGCGGGCCGGGTCCAGCCCGCCGAGTTGATTGATCAAATTTGTTCTTCTATTACCCGCTCTGGGCTGTCATGTGCAGGATCGCGTGGAGGTCTGCCAATCACGTCTTTCAGCTCTTCCAGCTCGATGAAATTGTCAGCTTGACGGCGCAACTCATCCGAGATCATCGGCGGTTGGCTGCGAATCGTTGAGACTACAGAAACGCGTACGCCTTGCCGCTGAAGGCTTTCGATCAAGGGGCGGAAATCACCATCTCCTGAAAATAGCACGATGTGGTCGACCCGAGGCGCCAGTTCCATCGCATCTACAGCCAGTTCGATGTCCATGTTGCCTTTGACTTTGCGCCGCCCCATGCTGTCAGTGTATTCTTTGGCCGGTTTGGTAACCATTGTGAACCCATTGTAGTTCAGCCAGTCAACAAGAGGGCGGATAGGAGAATATTCATCATTTTCAAGCAGCGCAGTATAGTAAAACGCGCGGAGCAATTTGCCGCGGCGCATAAACTCTTTTCGCAAGAGTTTGTAATCTATGTCGAACCCAAGCGCTTTTGCTGCAGCATAAAGGTTAGATCCGTCGATGAACAACGCGAGTCGCTCGTCTTTGTAAAACATCAATTGTCCTTCCGAAAAATGGGCAATTACTCGTCGCAGTCCGTGAGTGAATGGTTGAGTAAAGTTTTTGTTAATTCGTGCACAGCAAAATAGGTTATTCAAAAAATGCCGCAAGACACGTTTGACGATATTATCCGTGGTACTTTGACCCAATCCCGGTCAATTCTGTTAATTGCATTAGGTTCAAACACGCAATGGGGCGCAAAATCACCTCATCAGACCATTTGTGCCGGTGTCGAGCGTATACGTTCTGCCGGGGGTATGATTCATGCTCAAAGCCGATTCTTCAATACGCCGGCGTATCCACCCGGGTCCGGTCCGCAGTTCGTGAATGCAGCATTGGTTGTCTCCGCTTGCTGGACCACCGCGCAAGCTTTGGAAAATTTGCACGCCATCGAAGCCGAACTGGGAAGGGTAAGGGAGGATCGCTGGGGCCAACGAACGATCGACCTTGATTTGTTGGCTCATGGCGATCGTGTTTGCCCTGATGCGAACACACTGCGCCGTTGGATGAACTTACCACTCGAGTTGCAAAAAAACACGGTACCGGATCGATTGATACTGCCGCACCCCCGGATGCACGAACGCGGCTTTGTTCTGATGCCGCTGGCGGATGTCGCGCCGGACTGGGTGCACCCAGTGCTTGGTCAGACTGTTGTGCAGATGCTGGCTGCGTTGCCTGAAAAGGCCCTCGCAGATATCACTCCGATTGCGTGATTGGCCTGACTTTTAACTTGTCATCCGAGCGGAACAGGCCTAATGACACGACTTCTGCTTTTCTATATGCTGATCTGGAGCGTCCAATGGCCCGCGTAACCGTCGAAGACTGCGTTGATAAGGTACCTAACCGTTTTGAGCTTGTAATGCTTGCCGCCCATCGGGCGCGTGAAGTTGCTGCAGGTGCGCCCATTACAGTGGACCGTGATAACGACAAAAACCCCGTCGTATCCCTGCGCGAAATTGCCGAAGAAACGCAAAGCGCCGACGAGCTGCGCGAGCGTTTGATCGAAAGCAATCAGACCCAGATCGAAGTTGACGAAGCCGAAGAAGACGCCATGGCCCTTCTTATGGGTGCAGAGCAGGACAAACCTGACGAAGACAGCATGTCCGAAGAAATGCTTTTGCGGCAGCTTATGGCGGCTCAAGGCCAGGGCTGACCCGACCAAAGGTGCGCGCTGAATGATCACTGTTGACGACCTGATCGAATTAGTCCGCAACTACAACCCAAAAACCAACACGGCGCTGATCGGCGCCGCTTTCGACTTTGGTGATGAAATGCACCAAGGGCAATTTCGCCATTCTGGCGAGCCGTATTTCACACATCCCGTGGCTGTGGCGGCAATCCTGACTGAACAACAGCTGGACGATGCCACGATCATCACCGCGTTGCTGCATGATACAATAGAAGACACCAAAGCAAATTACGGGGCCCTCGCTGATAAATTTGGTGACGACATTGCCAAATTGGTTGATGGCGTGACCAAGTTGACCAAGCTACAACTCAGCAGCGTTGAAACCAAACAGGCCGAAAATTTCCGCAAGCTTTTCATGGCGATGTCCAAAGACATGCGTGTGATCTTGGTCAAGCTCGCAGATCGTTTGCACAACATGCGCACGATTCGATCGATGCGGCCGGAGAAGCAGCTGCAAAAGGCCCGCGAAACGATGGATATATTCGCCCCATTGGCCGGACGAATGGGTATGCAATGGATGCGCGAAGAGCTTGAGGATTTGGCTTTCAAGGTGCTCAATCCCGAAGGTCGATCCTCAATTATCCGCCGCTTTATTACGTTACAGCGTGAAACAGGTGATGTGATTCAACAGATCACCGGGGATATGCGGTTTGAATTGGAAAAGGCTGGCATTTCGTCAGAAGTATTCGGTCGAGCCAAAAAGCCCTATTCGATCTGGCGCAAGATGCAGGAAAAGGACCAGTCCTTTAGCCGACTAAGTGATATCTACGGCTTTCGCATTATCACCGTCAACGAAGAAGATACTTATCGTGCGCTGGGGGTGATCCACCAGCGCTGGCGCGCGGTGCCGGGCCGTTTCAAAGATTACATCAGCCAACCCAAATCTAACGGATACCGATCCATACACACCACCATGTCAGGGCGTGATGGCAAAATGGTTGAGGTTCAGATCCGGACGCGCCAAATGCATGATGTTGCTGAAACAGGGGTCGCGGCGCATTGGTCTTATCGCGATGGTGTGCGATCGAATAACCCGTTTGCAGTCGATCCTGCAAAGTGGATTTCGCAACTGACCGAACAGTTTGACGGTGAAGACGATCACGAGGATTTCTTGGAAGCAGTCAAGCTTGAGATGTATTCCGACCAGGTGTTTTGTTTTACACCCAAGGGTGACGTGGTCAAATTGCCGCGTGGGGCCACACCAATCGACTTTGCCTATGCTATTCACACACGTATCGGCAACGCCTGCGTCGGTGCCAAGATCGACGGTATGCGAGTACCGTTGTGGACCCGCGTCAAAAACGGCCAGTCTGTCGATATCATTACCGCCGAAGGGCAAACGCCTCAGGCAACGTGGCTTGAGATCGCCAAGACTGGCAAGGCCAAGTCAGCAATTCGCCGTTCGATGCGAGAAGAAGACCGGGGCCGTTTTATAACGCTTGGGCGAGAACTGGCCCGGTCAGCCTTTGCCCATGTGCGCAAGAAAGCCACTGACAAGGCGCTTGAGGCAGCTGCCAAACAGTTGCGGCTGAACAATGCTGACGAGGTTTTGGCCCGGCTTGGCTCTGCCGAATTGACCGGGCGCGAAGTGGTTGAATCAATTTATCCCGACCTGATCCCAAAAGCTGGCAAAGAGGTTGACGCGCGTCGCGCTGTCATTGGGCTTGGTGCGGGCCAGTCGTTTCAACGCGCAACCTGTTGCCAGCCAGTCCCCGGAGAACGCATTGTCGGCATCACATTCCGGGGGCAAGGCGTCGTTGTGCATGCCATCGACTGTGCGCGTCTTGCTGAATACGAAGACCAGCCAGATCGGTGGCTTGATCTGCATTGGCGCGATGGTACTCACCCTGCGATTTATGGTGCGACCCTTGATTTGACCATTGGCAACGATGCAGGCGTTCTGGGACGGATTTGTACATTGATTGGAGAGACAAAGGCTAACATCTCAAATCTTGAGTTTATGGATCGCAAACCAGACTTTTACCGTTTGCTTATTAATGTAGAACTGCGCGACGCTCAGCATTTGCACAGTTTGATGGCTGCGCTAGAAGCGGAAAGTGATGTTGCCGCGATTAAGCGGCATCGCTTAAAGATTCCGGTTGCTGACAAGGCGAACGCAGTGGGCTGAAATCAGAAGAGAAAGAGAAGGGCGAGGCATTGGTATTCAAGCGTCGCGACCCCAAACCGTTTTTTCGCGCCGTGCTGGAGGTTCTCTGGCCACGCGGCGGATGGGGACGCGCTTTTCACTACGTGAAACATCGCGTGCGGCGTTTGCCGGACGAGCCTGAGCGTATTGCGCGCGGGATATGGGCGGGCGTGTTCACTACATTTATGCCTTATTACGGGCTTCATTTTTTAATCGCAGCCTTCATTGCCACCGTCATGCGGGGCAATATCCTCGCGGCTCTTATGGCCACTTTCTTTGGCAATCCGCTGACATATGTGCCTATTGGCGTGATTTCGCTGCAAACGGGGCACTGGCTGCTTGGCTCCGAGATGACCGAAGAACACGAGCGCTCGTTTGGTGGGAAGTTTATCGATGCGGGTGGCGACTTGTGGCAAAACCTCGTGGCGGTGTTGACTGGTCAGCCGCAGGACTGGTCTGGCCTGGTCTTGTTTTATGACGAAATTTTCTTCCCATACATGGTGGGTGGCATCATCCCCGGTATTGTTACGGCAACGATCTGTTACTATTTGACCGTTCCTGTGATCCGTGCCTATCAGAAACGCCGGAAGGGGGTCATCAAGGCCAAGTTCGAAGCTCTTAAGGCCAAAGCCGCTGCCAAAGCCAAAGCCGCTACCAAGGCGTCTGTGGCAAAGAAAAAATCTGATTGAACCAAATCATCGCATTTTTCAGACGATATGCACTGCCCAAGACACTGCTTAACTATTTCCCCTATGGCCGAGCAGCACTAGGTTGATTTTGACAGAATGAAAGGATCACCAAATGAGCGAAGAACCACTTGGCAGGCTGCGCCTTGGCGTCAATATTGACCATGTGGCCACTGTTCGAAACGCCCGGGGTGGTGACACCCCAGATCCATTACGCGCGGCCCGTATTGCACAAGAGGCTGGTGCCGACGGGATCACGGCCCATTTGCGCGAGGATCGCCGCCACATTTCGGATGCCGATATCGAGGGGCTGATGCACGTCCTGAACGTCCCTCTCAACTTTGAGATGGCTGCCACTGATGAAATGCAGGTCATCGCATTACGTCATAAACCACATGCAGTTTGTATCGTGCCTGAAAAGCGCGAGGAACGTACAACCGAAGGTGGGCTTGAGGTCGCACGCGAAGAAAATAGACTGGCGCATTTCATCGCTCCGTTGCGTGAAGCGGGTTGCCGTGTGTCGATCTTTATCGCCGCTGATCAGCGGCAGATCGAAGCCGCACACCGCATTGGTGCGCAGGTGATCGAACTGCACTCTGGGGCCTATTGCGATGCCCATCATGAGGGCCGTTTTGAAGACCGCGATCGCGAACTGGACGCATTGAGAGAGATGAGCACATTCGCCCACTCTCTGGGCCTCGAGGTTCATGTGGGTCACGGGCTGACCTATGATACCGTCGGCCCGGTCGCTGCTTTTCCAGAGGCTATGGAGCTTAACATTGGGCACTTTCTGATTGGTGAAGCGATTTTTCGTGGGCTTGATCCAGCGATTCGCGAAATGCGCCGCCTGATGGATGAGGCACGTCAATGATCCGGCATTGCGTCATGTTGAACCTTCATGAAAATGCTCTGGCTTCGGAACTCGAGGCCGTCATGCAAGGCCTTGGCAAACTGGTTGATCGGCTGGCTGATTGTTCGGGCTTTTGCGCCGGGCCTAATCGAGACTATGAAATGAAATCAGCTGATTTTGACTTTGGTTTCACCCTTGATGCTAGCAGCCCAAAGGCACTGGCCGCTTACGCCAAACATCCCGAGCATCAGGCGCTGGGCGCGCGACTTGTCGCCCTGTGCAAGGGAGAAGCGGACGGTATCGTCGTCTTCGATATCGAGGTATCGGCGTGATCCTTGGTATTGGCACCGACCTTGCCAATATAGAGCGGATTCAAAACACGCTTGATCGGTTCGGTGACAGGTTCCGTAATCGCGTTTTTACGGATATAGAACAGCGTAAATCCGACAGTCGGGTGGACGTTGCAGGCACCTACGCCAAACGTTGGGCCGCCAAGGAGGCCTGTTCAAAGGCGCTTGGCACGGGCTTGCGCATGGGCATCGCTTGGAAAGATATGGCTGTCAGCAATTTACGGACCGGGCAGCCGGTGATGGCGGTGACTGGTTGGGCCGCGGAACGGTTGGCTGACATGACGCCGCCCGGCCACGAGGCCATCATCCATGTTACTCTGACTGATGATCACCCTTGGGCGCAAGCATTTGTAGTGATCGAGGCGCGTCCTGTATTGGATGTGTGATACGCATTTACTGGATGTAAGTTGCCACGGATGGCACCTCTGAAACGGTCTGTGGAAGTTCTGGTCGCAACTTCACATTCGAAGCGCAATCGATACCGTTTTTGAAAACTCAGCCCAACCTATCGGGTTTTGGTTGACGCGAATTGTGTGGCTTATCGTTCTGACGGGTAAGACTCAGCGTAATTTGGCACAAAACCGTGCCAAGCTGCATGCAAACCCTATCTGCCACCCTGCGCATGTCCCAAACCTGTCGGGTGACTTGACACCCTCTCGCTGCACCCGCATGTAGCCTGCAATCGACCCCAAAGGAGCGCCAAATGGCTGCCAAGCAAAAAGCCGATAGCGGCGTGCTAGAAACGATTAAGACGGTTGTCTATGCATTGCTTATCGCCGGTGTATTCCGCACTTTGTTCTTTCAACCTTTTTGGATTCCTTCCGGGTCCATGAAAGAGACGCTGCTGATTGGTGATTTCCTTTTTGTGAACAAGATGGCCTATGGCTATTCTTATGCGTCTTGTCCTTCGATCCCGTTTATTGGTCTGGATGCGCAGAAAATCTGTGGGTTTATTGATGGTGACAACACGCGCATTCTGGCGGGCGAGCCCGAGCGCGGAGATGTTGTCGTGTTTCGCCATCCGGTGTCGGGGGCTGATTACATAAAACGTTTGGTTGGTTTGCCGGGTGATACTGTTCAAATATCTGATGGTTTCATAATCTTGAACGGCGCAAAGGTGTCGCAAGAGGAAGCAGGCACATTTATGGAGACATTTAACCGGCAGGGCCCCCAGGGCCTTTTGCCGCGCTGTGAAACCGGATCGGTGGGCATGGGTGCCGCTTGCCCAAAATCGCGCTTCACCGAGACTTTTGCCAATGGCAGAGAACATGTGGTGCTAAATGTTGGGTCGCAAGCGTCTGACAATACGCCAGTGTTCCGTGTGCCAGAGGGTCATTACTTTTTCCTCGGCGACAACCGAGATAATTCCTCTGATAGCCGATTTGCGCAAGTTGCTGGGGGTGTTGGCTATGTGCCTTATGAAAACCTCGTAGGGCGCGCCGATCGAATCATGTTTTCGTCTGCTGGTCGATCGATGCTGTTTTTCTGGACATGGCGTGCCGATCGGTTCTTCAAGGGGATCGAGTGAAGCTGGGTGCGGATCTTTTGGCTTTTGAGGGCCGTATTGGGTATCGGTTCAAGGCGCCTGATCTGCTGATTGAGGCAGTGACTCATGCTTCTATGTCGTCCTCCACGCGTAGCGACAATCAGCGTTTCGAGTTTCTGGGCGATAGAGTGCTTGGTCTGGTGATGGCGCAGGCCTTGATCGACGCAGACCCGTCAGCATCAGAAGGCGCACTTGCCCCAAGATTTAATGCATTGGTTCGCAAGGAAGCCTGCGCCGATGTGGCCCGCCAGATTGATCTGGGCGCAGTGCTGCGGTTGGGCCGGTCTGAAATGCTGTCGGGCGGTCGGCGCAAGCAAGCGCTACTCGGCGACGCAGTTGAGGCGGTGATCGCCGCTGTCTATCTCGATGGCGGATTTGAGGTTGCGCGTGATCTGATTTTGCGTTTGTGGGGCGATCGGATTTCACATGTTGAGTCGGATGCGCGCGACGCCAAGACTGCGCTGCAAGAATGGGCGCAGGCGCGGGGATTAGCGCCGCCTCAATACTTGGAAACAGACCGTTCCGGACCGGATCACGCCCCTGTATTTACTATTTCTGCACAATTGAGCACCGGCGTATCGGCACAGGCCACCGCTGGATCGAAACGAGAAGCCCAACAGGCAGCCGCCAAGATGCTGCTCGATCAAGTGGAGCATGACATATGACAACCCGCGCCGGTTTCGTCGCACTGATCGGAGAGCCCAATGCGGGCAAATCCACCCTGCTCAACCGGATGGTTGGAGCAAAAGTCAGTATCGTGACACACAAGGTGCAGACGACGCGCGCCCGTATCCGTGGCGTTGCCATGCAAGGGGATAGTCAGATTGTATTCGTCGACACTCCCGGCCTGTTTCAGCCCCGGCGACGGCTGGATCGTGCTATGGTCGCGGCTGCATGGGGCGGTGCAGCGGATGCTGATGTGGTCGTTCTGATGATCGAAGCGCATCGCAGGGTTACAGAAGGCGTTGAGCGGATCTTGGAAAGGTTGGCCGAGATTGGCCAAGGGCGCACCGTGGCGCTGGCCATCAACAAGATTGACCGCGTGGAGGCGTCCGCCCTGCTGAGTTTGACCAAGGAGTTGAACGACCGCTTTGATTTCGCAGAGACGTTCATGATTTCTGCAGAAAAGGGCCATGGGGTGGATGCCCTGCGCCAATGGCTTGCGGCGCAAGTGCCGGCAGGTCCGTGGCTTTACCCCGAAGATCAGATTGCTGATTTGCCCATGCGCATGATCGCCGCAGAGATGACCCGCGAAAAACTGACCCTGCGCTTGCATCAGGAACTGCCCTACCAGTTGACTGTTGAGACTGACAGCTGGGAAGAGCGCAAAGATGGTAGCGCCCGGATCGAACAGATCATTTATGTCAGCCGTGATGGCCACAAAGGCATCGTGTTGGGCAACAAGGGTGAAACGATCAAATCAGTCAGCCAGGCTGCCCGCGCTGAATTGACTGAATTTCTTGGCCGAAAAATACACCTGTTTTTGCAGGTCAAAGTGCGTGAAAAATGGCAGGAAGAGGCAGAGCGCTATTCCGAGATGGGCCTTGATTTCAAAGATGGAAACGCCTGAGATATCCTTTGATCGATCTTTTTGGGCCGATCATTTGCGAATGCAGCAGCGAGGAAAGCCGTGTCTCGATTGACCTCTAGGTTCTGGGTGGATGCCTATTTGGCGCGACTTCGGTTGGCGGATGTGCCAGCCTTTATCGTAACACATGGCGATGACACTGGCGGCGCCGTTTTGGTCAAGCTCAACACGCTGGATGGGGAGGCCGTGGTATTTCAACGTTCTTTTGATCTTATGACCGATGCGCGTGTATGGGCGGAACTGGCCAAGGGGCCGGAGGCCGATGTGGATGCGGCAGTGTTGCGTCAGCGCGGATTTGACCCTGATCTTTGGGTGATAGAAGTCGAGGATCGTCAGGGTCGGCATTTGTTGGACCAGGATGGGTTAACCTGAGATGGAGTGGCGCGGTGAGGCAATATTGCTCAGCGTGCGCCGACATGGCGAGAGCAGCGCCATCATTGAAGTGTTTACCGAAGAAAAGGGTCGCCATACCGGTGTTGTACGCGGTGGCACCAGTCGCAAGATAGCTCCAATCTTGCAGCCCGGCGCGCAATTGGATGTCTATTGGCGGGCGCGCCTTGAGGATCATATCGGCGCGTTCACCGTCGAACCTGTGCGTAGCCGTGCGGCGCTGGTTATGGACAACCGCCTGGCGCTTTCAGGATTGAACGCTGTGACGGCATTGCTGGGGTTTTGTCTACCCGAACGTGAACCGCATCCCGCTTTGTATCGGCGCAGCGGCCAGTTGCTGGACCTATTGGGCCAAGATAACCTATGGCCACTGGCGTACTTGCAGTGGGAAGCGGCCTTGTTAAACGAGATGGGCTATGGGCTGGACCTGGATGCTTGTGCTGTGACTGGGGCAACGGATGATCTATGCTATGTGTCGCCCAAAAGCGGTCGGGCCGTATCGCGTCAGGGTGCCGGGGATTGGGCTGAAAGGCTGTTGCCTTTGTCGCCGGCGTTGCTTGGCCAAGGGCAGGGGGGCAACAAAGAGATTGCAGATGGCTTGGAAACAACCGGGTACTTTCTTGCTAATCGAATGGCCCCAGACCTTGGATCCCGCCCCCTGCCGGACGCACGCGCGCGTTTTGTGGCGGCCTTTACTCGGACGCTTTGAACACCATTTCTGCACCCGCGTCATTGCGCAGGATAAGCGTACCCCCCAGAATTTCTGATTGCGACATGCTGGCGAGTGCGTTGAAAAAAGTTGTTTCAGCATCAAGCGCCGGACAGGCCATTCTGGTCGCTGCGATCGGCCCGATCTCGAACCAAGGATAGGGAACGCTCATTGTGGCAGAATAGCTGTTGCAGGGTGCTTTGCCAGCGATTTTCCCTTTTGATGGAAATTGCATGGTGATTGTTGCGTCGATTGGGTCCGAGGATATTTCGGTGAGGTGCCATATGACATTTGCCGCTCCGTACCCTGCTACGGTTTCATCCCCTTCGCAGGCCGGGATCAACCCGAGCAGCGCCACTGTCGCCAACCGTATCATTCAAGCGCCATGGCCAGATCGACGAGCGTAGCATATGCTACTAATGCGTCGCCATCGTCCATCTGTATTTGTTGTAGGCCGACCAAGGTGCCATAAGCGGCCTTGGCAAAATCACCGTTTGTTATGCCAACTTCGGCCAACAGTTGCGACAAGCGATCCATCCTGGCCTTGTCGACGTCAGCCAGAGTGCTAGCCACGGCCTGATTGGCTTGTGCCCATGCGCGCAATGCCGGACCCGCGATATCGAATTGAACCATTTGCCCAAACCGAATCAGCTTGTCTGTTGGCGAGCCTTCCAGATTTACATCGGCGTGCATCTTCTTGAGCACGCGCGCTTGCCACGTATCCAACAGGGCGACCTGAAAAGCGGGTACATCTTTGAAATGCCAGTAAAATGATCCCTTGGACGTGTTCAAATGACGTGACAAGGGCTCTGCGCGCAGAGCAGCAGGTCCAAGGGCAGCGAGCTGTTCCAGCCCAGCATCAATCCAGGCGGCGGGCGAAAGAGATTGTTT
>Ga0206126_10003247_pt1 | contig 16662 bp, 9 predicted proteins | sample Helgoland_Spring_5_FD_148621 | JGI IMG/M metagenome (GOLD analysis project Ga0206126, IMG submission 148621) | Pelagic subsurface seawater microbial communities from Kabeltonne, Helgoland, North Sea - Helgoland_Spring_Bloom_20160412_1 | ecosystem: Environmental > Aquatic > Marine > Epipelagic ...
CCGAGAGTTCGTTCAGTTGCAGGGTCGACGAGGCCGAAACCTTTGCGGTCTGGGCCAGATCGCCGTCATCGCTCAGTGGGATGCCCGGAATGGCCTGTCCAACTTGATTGAGCGCGCTCTGAAGCGCGGCCATGCGTGTCGGCTCGGTCAGATCGCGCGGGCGGAGTCCATCGCGCAAACAGTGAGCCGCCGCCATGCCGACGGCGGTTCCGCCGTGTGCGCAGGTCAACATCACTCGGGTTGACCCGAAGGCGACGTGCGAGGCACTGATGATACGGCCCGCGAGAAACAAATTGGAGATATTCCGGCTATAATAGCAGCGATAAGGAATGCCATAGACCCCCTTGCTGTGCCATTGGTTGCAGGGAGAATTTTCGCTATAAACCGCATCGGACGGATGCAGGTCGAGTGACCAGCCACCGACCGCCACGGCATCCTCGTGTATCCGCTGCTCAACTACATCCTGCTGAATCATCATGGTGTCACCTTCAAAACGGCGACTCTCACGTTTGCCGGGAATGGTGCCGACCCACTCGAGTGTCATGGTTTCGGCATCAGGGAACTTACCAGAATTCTTGATATGATCCCACACGCCATACACCACTTTCCACAGCTCCCATTTGATCTCCTCGGTGTCGTGCACGGTATCACGTCGGCCACCGTATTCGATCCACCATAGCTTACAGCCGTGTTCTTTGACATCGAAATCCCGATAGCGCGGCACCTCGGTAATATCTTTCAAAGCATACTCCGGAGCGACGTATTTGACCGGCTTGCCAGTATCCTTGCTGTAAAAATAAATCGTATGCCCGAGCAATTCGCCGTAGCTCTCATCAGGCGTAAATTGTTCGCCAAATTCTTGCGAGGTCTCTGCGCCCATACGAAACGCCGCGCCCGCTTGAAAGCCAACAATGCCATCACCGGAAGCATCGCAAAAATTAGGTGCGCTCACTACATAGCGGGTCGAATTTTGACTACAGAACGCGGTGACGCTTGAAATGGTGTCGGGAGACGACTTCTCCACTTCGTAGACTGCGGTGTTCAGCAGTAGCCGAATGTTCGGCTCCCGCATGACAAACTCGAGCAGCACCGTGTCGAAGATCAACGGATTGCCCTCTTTATTGCGGTAAGTATTCTCGACCAGGATTTCGTCGACCAGACCGCCCTCACGTGACCAGCGGTTGTTGTTGCCCATGTGCGAAGTCGCACCCAGCCCCCACAACCTCACCTCACTGGATGCATTACCGCCCAGCACCGGACGATCCTGAATCAAGGCCACTTGAATCCCCTGCCGGGCAGCGCTCACAGCCGCGCAGACGCCGGCCAAGCCGCCACCGATCACGGCAAAATCGACCGCGATCGCTTCACATTTCAGGCCACGTAGCCCTTCTGTTGGTGTCTCAATAATCATATAAAAATATCCATTGTTTCTCGGCGCTTACACAGCACGCCGGACTTTGTAATAAATAATTCCCGCCAACAGGAATAGGATGCCGCCAAAAGCAGCTAAAATTCCGTGCGAGGTTTCGTTGACCAAGATGAGCGAAAACATCATCGCTCCGCAAACGCCCAAACAAACCGAAACGACTTTGGCCGCCATCGGATTGGATTGAACCGCATGCGCCGCCTCGGCTTCGTCTTCTTTACGCGCTAGGACAGCAACGGCTTTCCAACCAGCGTCTTCGCCCCGGCTGGTGAATTCAATGATGGCGAGCACAGCCACCGGAAAGATCACGCCCACAAAGGTCTTTAAAAAGTTCGCATTCGCCATCACCCACGCATTGACGGTTTCTAAGGATTCGATGCTGCTCAAAAATCCCTCGGCTCCAAAGCCAAAGCGAATTAACACACCCAATCCAAAGCCGCTCAGACCCGTGATCCAGACGGCACGTCCGCCGATCTTACGGCTGAAGACGCCCCAGAGCGAGGGAGCTAGCAGTGGCACCACCATCAATTCAGTAATACTGATAATGAGATCCTTCACCTGGCCGAGTTTCTCAATTTGAAGCGCAATGCCGATCAGCAGCATTCCGAGTAGCACGGTAAAAATACGCCCCGCGCGCAGTAGGGATTTAGCAGTGCTCGCTTTAGCCAACGGCTTGTAAATATCATGCGTCAGCACGCCTGAAAATACGTTCAGCTGCGAACTGACCATACTGGCAGTCGCCGAGAACATCGCCGCGAGCATCAGCCCGACCATGCCGACCGGCAACACCGACTGACAGGCCAGAATATACGCCTGCTCGGCATCTGCGCCGGGATTCGACACACGATAAATCATCGGTGGCAACAGCCATAGCAACGGGCTCAAGAGATACAGCCCTCCAAATAGAAACGTGCTCTTGCGCGCATCTTTCTTGGTGGGCACACAAAGGAAACGCTGCACAAAGGCCCACTCCGCCCCAATCATGAAGAAATGAATCGCCGCCCATCCAGCCAAGAAGAAGACGGAATACTTCTCCTCTTTGACTAAGTCGAAAAAACCTTCGGGTGCGGCCTCAATAAAGCCTCCTAGCCCGCCTACCTGATGGAGTGCCAGAGGCACGACAAACAAGACCGCTAAGTTAAGAATGATAAACTGCAGCACATCCGTCATGAGCACCGCCCACAGCCCACCGATCATGGTATAGAGCACCACCACCGAGCCAAAGATCAGGATCGCCCAGCGCAGTGAGAGATTCCCGGTTTCCGGGTCGCGTAGCATGTTCCCTTCGTCCAGCGGCATCAGCGCCACCAGTATCTTGGCGAGCGCATACAGCGCCGCAGCAGTGCCAACCACCCGCAGCACCATCATCGACCATGTATAGAAATGCAGGGCACCCTTACCGAAGCGCAAGCGAACATATTCGGCCGGCGTTTCGATGCCCATGCCTTTCCAGCGACCGGCGACAAACACGCCGACCAACAACGCGGCCACGCCATACATCAGGTTGATCATCACCGCCACCATGCCGACGTCAAACGCGATGCTGCCCCACACCACGAAGGTGTTGGCGGAGAACATCGTCATAAACGCACTCAAGCCACTCGCCCACCATGGTGAAGTGCCCCCGGCACTAAACATGTCGGATGAATTCTTAACCAGCCTCCCCAGCACTACACCGAGTAATACGGTGCCTACGAGATAGGCGATTAGAACGGTCCAGTCAGCAATTGGCATAAGTAGGATTTAAGACACACATGTGACTAACTTTATAATGGTGTATGAAATTGAAAAAAGATGAATAACCCAAGTCAGCTGCGAACACCACCAAGAAAGAAGGGAGGCATCGAGCAGAGGGCCATATGATTGGTCTAAAATAACAGAAATGGGGTTATTTCTAATATACGTTTTTGCGTAAACTTTTTACGGATTCGCGCGAACCGTTGCCGCCACCTATAAAGCATATCTTTATTTGCCTTAACTAACGCTATCATGTGATTGAAGGCATTTTTAATGCGTTTCTCCAATCCAAAGGAGCGGGCGACTCTAGCTCTGTGCCGGAAACCGCACAGCCCCAGCAGAGCTGGGAACCGCTGATGAACGCTCATTGAACGCTTATCCAGCACGACACAAATTCTCATCATAAGCGTAATATTAGCGAAGATAAGCGGTCGCCGGCCATGCCGGCCCTCAGGACCATTCTCCCTAGAATGAAAACACATAAGTTCTTGCAAAAGTAAAGCTTGACTTTACTTTTTCTAAAGCCGAACTTTACTTTTATAAGGGCTATACAATGAAACATATTCACCGCAATCTCACTGAAAACATCTTGTTTGCCTTAAAGCACAACCCGGTTGTCTTTCTGAACGGGCCCAGGCAAGCAGGTAAGAGCACCTTGGTGCAGAAGCTCTCAAGCACCGATTACCCGGCTGAATATGTTACATTTGACAATGCCACTCAAATGGCGGCGGCCTCAGTCGCACCCGAAGCGTTTCTTACAAAACGAGACGGTGCACTGATTGTCGATGAGGTGCAAATGGTGCCGGAATTGTTTCGCACTCTAAAAATGGTGGTCGATGAATTACGCCTTGCTGACAAGGCAAATAGTAATGGCCGCTTCCTGTTGACAGGATCAGCCAATGTCATGGCCTTGCCGAAGCTTTCAGATTCTCTAGTCGGACGCATGAGTGTCAAAACCCTTTACCCCCCATCAAGCGGCGAAGTATTCGGCGGTGAATGCACCTTCTTGGATAACTTGTTTGCGTGCAAATTCTCTGCATTCAAAACAAAGGTTTCACTCAATGAAGCCATCCGCTCGGCAACATTCCCCGAAATATCAGGCAAAGAAGCGCACGAGCGCAGTGAATGGTTTGAGGGATATTTAACGACGATCCTTCAACGTGATGTGCGGGCCATTGCCGAACTTGATAAAATCAGCCTCTTGCCCGTGATGCTCCGCGTTCTTGCCTCACGTGCAGGAAGCCTGATGAATGATGCCAGTATCTCACGTGATATGGGACTGAATGCCGTAACCAGCAAAAGTTACCGCGGTATTTTGCAAGCCATGTTTTTGAATTTCGATGTGCGCCCATGGTATCGCAATATCAGTAAACGCCTCGTTAAATCCCCCAAGGGCTACTTGATTGATACATTGTTGTTGTGCCATTTACTCGACTGGAACCTCGACGATTTAAGCAGGAACAAGCATGATCTTTATGGCCATGTCGTTGAGAACTTCGTTGCTACCGAATTGCTGAAACTACTCTCATTCTCTGAGCTCAGAGCGAAGCTCCTTCACTTCCGCACCAGCGACGGCAAGGAAGTTGATTTCATCTTGGAGCGTCCTGATGGCACTCTTGCAGGCATTGAGGTTAAAACGTCAACCCGCGTAGATACGGGTGATTTCAAAGGATTGAGGGAATTGCAAGAGGCCACAGGTAACGATTTGCAATGTGGTCTCGTTTTATACGCGGGCAAGGAGATCGTCCCATTCGGAGAAAAGTTTTTTGCCGTGCCTCTTTCTGCACTGTGGCAATAAGGAAAGGTCGAATTTTAAGGACACCAAAAGAATTTTAAGGACACCCACGTTTCCGGCACCATAAACAGGGGATCCGAGTTGCCCTACTCGTAAATGAACCAAGCCGTGGCGGTAATATCCAGATCCGCTTTCACTCGAACCCAGTGAGCGGCAAAGCCTTCCGGGAATTCATAGCTCAGCGTCTCGCCAGCCTTGAGCGTAAATGTTTTATAAGGGTGGAAGCCGGTCCAATGATCGATATCCACTTCAACCGTAATGGCACAGTCCTGATCCGCAGTCAGCTCGAGCGTCTTCTGGTCGTATCCAGTCATCAAATACGGATCGGAAGGCACTCCGGCCTTCACGCTGGTGTTTTTCCACGGACCGCCGACCCCGACGGGCTTGCCGAATTTCCAGAGATCATCGATCCCGCCAAACCAGAGGGCGGTTTGGCCATCTTTGGATTTGTAGACATGCTTTGACTCTTTGGCATCCGACTTAAGTCCTGCCAATACCAGCAGACCATTCCAGGTGCTGAAGTCACTGATCTGCTTGTTATGCGTGCAGACTGGCCGCATCTTGGTGTAGAGCGGCGGCGCACCCACGATCCAGAACGGAACTTCATAGAAGGTGCCATGAATATTAGCCATCAGGCGCTCCGACTCCACCTCGCGGTGCATGCGCGGATGCCCGAAGCTGAAGGCTTGGTCGTAAGCCGCCGGTCCTTTCGGCAGTCGCAATACGGTGCGATTGCCCTGTTTGCCCACGAGCCCTCGATTCTCTTTGCTGACGAGCACTACTGACGCTTCATCCACGGTAAACTCGGGATGAACAGTCAGCTTCGCTTTAAGCGCTGCATCTGCTTCGGTTGGCTCGAACTCAAAATCGAATTTGGTAAAGTCGTAAAATTGCTCGCCATTGATGACGCGCAAGTGGCGATTCCGTTTGGCCGGAAAGAGCAAGGCACTGTTTACATCCGTGTCGTCAACATCGGCGATCGACTTGAAAAGCTCAGCTCCTTCCGACGCATCGCGATAGACATCATCACTGAAATGAAAGGAAACCGTCGCCTTGCAGTCTTGGTCGGCAGACACCCGAATCCACTGAACCTTCAAATCCTGAGGGAAGATGTGGCTGCTGTATCCATCCACTTTGATGCGTGTATAATCAACAAAGGCTCCGTTCCCCACACGATCAATTTGCAGCGTGAAGGTCACTGGACGGTCGGACGCCAAGTGAACCACCCTGTGCGGAAAACCGTTCATCAAAAACGGTTCCGAAGGGACGCCTGCTTGGATCGGGTCGTTCATATAAATGGAACCGGCCGCGTTGCGTGGCCCCCACTCTTTCAGGTCTTCAAACTTGCCGAACCAGAGGTTTGACTGCGGTTGCCCGACCATGGGGTTTCCTTGAATACTGGCTTCGTCGGTGGCCAGCACCAGCTGACCGTTCCATTTGCAGAAGTCCGGAATGTAACGAATGTGGCTCGCAATCGGCTCAATCCCAGCGCTGTTATTTGCGGTGAAGCGCTTCGGAAACTTAAAGAACATGCCGTGCATATCCATCATCAGCTCGGACTCGCCGATATCGCGAATACGCGGCCACTCGGTGAACCATCCGTGTTTGGCATCGTTATTCAGGCAACCTTTCGGCAGCAGAAACGTTTTGAATCCCCCGTTCTCCATGACCTGCAAGCGCAGCGAGCGTTTGTCCCAGCCGATAGCCCATACCGGATCTTCGCTACCATTTGCGGTCGGGAAGACGCCTTCGGGGCCGGTCACTTCCGTATATTGGCGGCGCTCAATGATCTCCCAAGTGGTTCCGTCAAAGGTCGCTAAACAGCCCCGGTCTTCGCTTCCTATGTTTTTGAATTCCGGAGACACCTTCCAATACTTCCCTGATTCCACGCTTTCGCCATTATTGCTGACCACCACTTTTCCCTGCGAGGTGAATCCACCCTTGCCGTGATAGCCCGGGATGGGGTCGTGAAATAGCTTCTTAAATTCCAGCGTATGCACGTTCACCTCATAGAACATGTTCTCCATGTCGTAGAGATAGACGTAGTTCTCAGGGTCGGTCAGGTGACGCATGATCGCGGTCACGCGTGCGGGCATCTTCTCCGGACTGATCACTCGGATATGACCTTCCTTGTCGATGGCATAGTGCCCGATAAACAGCTGTTGCGACTCCACATGGATCATGCGTGCGGCCGGTGTTCCTCCGACACTCTCGGCATGAATCGTCATGTTCAATTCATCATCGATCGAGTAAAGTTTGTGATCCGAGCCACGCGGCTTGTGCGGGGCATAGGTGATCATCCACAACTTTCCCGCCCAGGGAATCACCGCGCCGATGCCACACTCTTCGTGGGCCTCCTTAAAAAAGCTTCCGTCTTTGCGGCTCTGTGAATAGGTCGTGAGATGCGGATACACTCCACTGATTTTCCGTGTCCCCGAGGTATGCACCATCTCCTCCTCACCATTGATGCTACCGAATTGCACGGCGGCAGGTATCAACTGCGAAAAGTCGGGGGTTGTCTGTGCCGAATCATACCGCAGGTAGCTCAAGCTGATGCACCAGGACGCACCATAGTTGGCCCAACCTTCCAGATGGCGAAACTTTTTTCCTGGTTGAAAGGAATACATCTCGCTGCCCGGCAGTGTGGCGATATTGCCGCGAACGGTTTCCAAGCGCGCACAGACGTCTTCTTTGTAATGCTTCGGCCAGCCTCGATCGATCTCGGGAAAGCCTTGTTTGGGATGACTCGCTGCAGCATGCAGCATCGGATTGCGACCAAAGACGTGATCCACCGAGGCGATGGCAATGCGTTCGAGCTCCTGTTTCAGCGCAGGATCCTCGACCACCCATGAGGCAGAGAGTGCGATGGCAGGCAGACTCAGCGAGTTACCGACCTCATTCATGCCGGGAATAGTCCACATATCGTCGCTGTATTTACGGAAGTCCCATAGGTTGTGCGAGCGGCTGACAGCTACGCGTGCCCACTCCGTGATCTTTTCCTGCAAACCGTCCGGTGCCTGCTGCGGATATTTCTGTAGTAGCCAGACCAAATTCGGAATCGTGCGGTGCTCTGCCAGACGATGGCCTTTGGTGGTGCGTGGATCATTCCAGTCCAGATGCTTGATGATCCAGTCCGCCTGTTTGACAGCAGCATCCAGATAGATGGCGGCATCATCGCGCCCTTCCCGCAACGCAACTTCATGCATCAGCAGATTCGGCACAATCGAATGGCCCGGCGCATGGCGGCCCTTGAAAGGATGCATGTGCCCCGGATTGCGAATACTCTGATCGAACGATTCGGTGGTCATATATGTTTCCGGGTTCCACCAAGGGCTGATATCGAGGGAACTCGCCCCCTTTTTGTTACCTGAGCCACCTTGAGTGAAGTGCCCTCTTGGCCCACCTTCAGGGTTCCAAAATTTGAAACAGAAGTCGTGGCACTGGTCATAGAAGGATTGCGGCAGCCATTGCTTCAATGCGGGCCATGCCCACAGCACATAAGCCACTTGCTCGACGGTCTGAGGCTCAATCGAGCTGTCATCGTTGCCGACACTCGCGCTAGGGTCGCGGCCATTGGGCCGCATCAAAATATAGCCTGCTCCCCAGTGAATCAGTTTCACCACGTCAGGCGCACCGGGTTTCGGAGCTTCCAACTCATAGTAGTTGCGGACCGCATCCATCACTCCCGACCCAACACCATCTCTGATATAACCAAAGTCAGGTGCTGTGACACGCGCCTTTTCAGCCTGCCAATCGATCTGACGCGGCATCGCCTCAATGAACTCAGGGTCGGAAAGATAAAAAAGCACCAGCGAGGGAACAATCGCATCGTAATAGGTGCCGTCACGGAAGCCACAGCCTCCATAGGCACTGGGGTGTGTCCCTGTGACTGAACGCACATCGTTCAGGAAATCGGTTGCCGCCTGCCAATACTGCTCCTGCGCGATGTTTTTTCGAATGAGGAATGGATCGCTGTGATTCGGCTCCAGATTGCCCCCACTCAAGTCGATCACATAACGCGCGTCGGAATCGGCCGGTTTAAACGCGGTAAAATCACCCAGTCCTCCGTTGATGACGCCGCGATACTGCACCGCCGTCTGCCCTTGCTCCCGAATCGTAAATGCTGTGCCGTCGCCCGATAGCGGCGCCGTGAAGCGTTTGGGACGATCCGTAAAGTAGCCGATCTGGTTCACACCAATCTGATGTTGCTTGAAGCTAATCTCATAAGACTCCGCCGTATTGCTGCGCTCACCGATATCTTTCAGCCCCAACGCCTCCTTATTGTCATACACCGCGATTTCACGGATACGAGCCGCGCCGCGATGCAGCAGCTCCAGGCGAATTTTGGTCACGTCCCTGCGGTCAATATACACCCGCTTGGACGATTGCGTGTTCTGACGAACCTGCCAGTTCGCAGAACGCTGCCAACCTCCGTCCACTTCAACCGACACGTCGAACGCCTTCAAGCTATCGCCCGTCTTCCATCCGGAAAAGACATCGATCATGCCGACTGTGGTGGGTTTGGGAAACGTCAGTTCGACCCACGGTTTAGGGTCTGTTTCCCCCGCGAGCCAGCGGGAGGCATCACTGACGACGCCATCGTTGACCTTTTCTACCCCATAGCCCGCTCGTTGGCTACTCGCCGATACGACAGCGGCTTCAGCCAAATTAACATCCGCAGCCTGCACCATCGAACCAAGCAATGAAGTGAGCAGAGATGAGATCAGAAGACCTTTAAGGTTCAAGGTTCGCATGTGACGATTCTGGAATAATGAATGGAATTGAAAAGAGACGAATACCCCATATCAACCACGAACGCGACCAGGAAAGATCGGTGCATCGAGGAGAGGCGTATTGGATGGTTCTAAAATAACAGAAATGGGGTCATTACAAATATACGTTTTTGCGTAAACTTTTTACGAATTCGCGACCTCCGCTTGACCTATAGAAAACACTCTGAAACTACTACTTGGAGACTAGCCCCTCTAAGCCCATGAGCCTACCAACACCCCGCATTGCAATTCTAGTCGATACCGCGACCAGCTGGGGGCGCCGGACCATCCGCGGCGTGCTGGATTATTCACTTCAGCATGGGCCGTGGGATGTCTGGATCGATCCCAAAGGGCAGAATGAGACATTCTCCCTTCCCGATGACGAGGAGTTTGACGGGGTGATCGCACGTATTTCGACCACGCAACTACAGAGCGAACTGACCACCAGTCAGCTCCCAGTGGTCAATATTTCAGGTATTCAATTCGGACAGAGCGCATTCCCGCGCGTCTGCATCGACCAAGAAGCCAGCGCATCCCTGGCGCTCGAGCATTTCAAGAGCCGCGCACTGACGCACTTCGCCTACGTAGGGCCCCGCCACCTCGATTACGTCAAGCAACACGAACGCGCCTTTGAACACGCAGTTTCAAGAAGCGGCATGACATGCCACGTCTACCCGAGCAAGACGACACGCAGCAACACCTACTTCTGGCATCCCTCTCAAAAAAAACTCATCACTTGGCTGCAAAGCCTGCCCAAACCGATCGGCATCTACACTTGGGGCTTCGAAGTCGGGCGTGACCTCATCCCCGCATGCCGCAAGGCAGGCCTACAAGTCCCTCACGACGTGGCCATACTCGGCGGTGATTACGATGAGCTACTCAGCGACGCTAGCCACCCTGCGCTATCCGGCATCCTGACCCCGGCACAACAAATCGGCTATCAAGCAGCCAGTCTCCTACACCAACAGATTCAGGGAAAAAAGACCCCCAAAGAAACCACCTTCATCACCCCCGAAACTGTCGTTGAGCGCCTCTCCACCGAAGTGCTGGCGATAGATGACCCTCAGACACTCCAAGCGATCCAATATCTACAGGCACACGCCTGTGAGAACATCACAGTCGACGACATATTGCGAAAAGTCCCCATGGCCCGCAGGGCGCTCGAACGTAAATTCAAGAACCTGCTGGGACGCTCCCCGGCCAAAGAGATCTGCCGCATCCGCATCCAGCGCGCACGTAAACTACTCGCCGAAACCAACCTCCCCATGCAGGACATAGCGGAGGCCTGCGGCTACACCTCCTATACCTACCTCGGCAACGTTTTCAAAAAAGAGACCGGCATCTCACCCGGGCGCTACCGCAAAGAAGCCATGCACTACAAAATTGAAAAAACGCTGTAGTGCTGTGTAACGTTGGGCGCATTCAGAGAAATTCAGCTATTCTTTGTAGCATGCAGTATGAATGCCCTTTGGGTGCTTTAGCAAACGTTCAGTGATTCTGGTCGGATACGATGGGCGCTTCGCTTTAGTGATGACCCTGGGGGCTGTTGGCACCACTCAGCCTCTCTGTGGAAATAAGCCCGCCCACTATTTCCACCAACTTGACTTTATGGAAATAAGGAAGGTGAAAAAAGACGCCCGGATTGCTCCGGACGTCTTCCCCTAATATAAATCTGTTCTACAACAGATAACCCTAAAAATAAGTGTCAACTTATCCCCGACGACGACGCATCATCACGCTACCGAGAGCCAACAGTCCGCCCATAAGAGCGTAAGTGCTTGGCTCTGGAACGACGACAACTGCACCGTTCAACGTAACGTTGTCAATACGGTGAATATAGTCAGAGGAACCAGTATTATCAGCAATGTAGAGCCTAAACTCGGTAGATCCTGTGACGTCTTGGAATTGCGCACCAGCAAGCGAAATAGTCGCTGTGCCATTCGGATACTGCAATGAGCCACCATTCACAGTCACATCAACCGTATCAAAACCGATGAGAGCACCTGAGGTAAATCCGTCAATGTCTGATAGCAAATATGTCCTAAACTGTTTGTCCTCAAAACTGCCATTTCTGGTATATCCAAGATCAAACTGCAAAGACGTCAGGTCCATTTCAAACCCTCCATTAACATCAACAGTGAATGAAAAGTAATCGTTAGCATTGATCGCAGTGGTGCTGGAAATCACGTTAGATGAATCTGTTACACTCGCTCGCGCGAACAAGGACGCTGAACTGCCAGAACGCCCAGCATCAGCACCTGAAATGCCTGCACCCACAGTGAAGGCATTTGCTGTAACATTCGCATCCGAGGATGTGGCGCTCAGATCCGAAGCGAAAGTATACTGAGCAATAGTCTGTGCGGATAGGCTTGCCGATGTCATCAGGCCGACAGCGGCGATGGACAATCCAGCGAGAGTTGATTGATTTAATTGATGCATAGCTATCATTTATTGAGGTTATACGGTGGTTTAGGACGTATATATTATCAGGAATCAAGGTGCTGATATATACGAGATTGCGCATTAAAATCATCCAAATGCGTCAACCAGGAGCTAAAACAACGCCCACAGAACCGCCACCGAGCGCCGCCTGAAATGCATTGCATGCCGCCCTTTCCGTTCGGCGGCAACGAACGCATACGGCTACTCGATGGAGGTTTAGTTGCCGGACCTACTGCCTGAAGCGCTGCGGTCTGTAAACGTCAAGCGTTGGAACACTCACGTTGGCAACACGCCCCCGGAGCAGGATGCTCCCACCACCTTGCGAATCGCTTGGAGAGTAGAGGAAACGAGGACAGCCATAATTTGAACGCTGCAAAGACACAGTCCCCCAAGGATGTGCAGGCTACCCCACTGGGAATTCCACTCGTTTTCATGGGTGTCCTGATTATTCCTACCACTACCACTCTCGGCGAAGCCGTTGTCACTCACAGCCTGCCGCAGTTCACCGCGTGGAGCGACGTGTGGGGCGTAGTATACGAAGCCCCAAGCGTTTTACGCGGTGAGACGAAGTCTTTTACGCGACGCGGTAAAAAGATACATTTTGACGATTGCCTATTGATCCTACCGCAACAGGATTCGGAGATTCACCTTTCCGGGACGTTCCATTGCACCAACTTCAACACCCATTCACTCTTCACCCAATTACAAGTCTAGCCTGCCGCTGTTCACCATTTCTGCCCTACCACAAAGGTAATGACATGACCCCATTTTCAGCCCCCTGAGGCCTGTTGCCTCGTTGATCAATGGATCGGAAGCGGCTAAAAGGAAATAACAACAATCAACAATCAGTGAGTTATTCTGTTTGAGAATTGTCGTTTTGCTCAGACTACGCCCCCCTATTCCTGCCTCCCAGAAACTCTAACCGAAAATCTGTCGCCTGATACCTTGAATCACAGCGAGGCCGCCCCAATCACCCCCTTGCATCATGTTCACCTTTGATGGGTGCTTTCGCCCGCGCTCCATCTGCCATGCCCCAGTAAAGCTGCGCACAAACTCAGCAGAACCCAAAATCGCACCATCGGTAAAATAGCGGACTCTACAGCGCAGCATCACCGACTTTGGCAATTCTCCGTCTTCCTGATCCAGCACCTTCAACGCACGCTCACGCGTCATTTCAGACAGGCCAGGGGTCGAGGCATGCTTACCAAAGATCAACATCCGATGCATCCGTAGAGCTGAATTGACCCGCTTCGCACCACGATCACTCCAGATATGGATCAGTCCCTTCTTGGCCTCAACCACTCCCGCAACCGCTTCAGCATAGCCACAAAAGCGGTAATCCTTCGGATCATCGACTACTCCAGCCCGCACTGGGTTGAGATCAATATAAGCCGCCATCGTTTGCAGTGGATTACCCTCTCCCTCAACCAAAACAGACTTAAAACGATCCGCCCACAGCGTGCCGTAGCGATTATGATGACGGTTATACCAAATAGAAAAACGCTGCTTAACAGTCTTCATGAATTCTGACAAATCACCCATGCGCGCCAACAATTTCTGACGAACATCAGACGCATCATCACCGCCAGCCCGCAATAAGCGTTCAATTTCAGCAAAAGACGTCACTTGGTATTTCGTCGGCTTGGGATACAGCACTTTAAAACGACGAAGCAGCTCTGCATCAGAGACAGAGTCCACACAAGGAACCTGAATCAACACATGAAAATGGTTCGACATGATGCAATAAGTTAACACCTCCACCCCACAGAAGTCAGCCACTTGCCAAATCATCTTCCTCAACATCTCCTTCTCCCTATTCTCAAATAGAAATGCATTCCCCACAGTGCGACTCATCGCATGGTATGCAGCGCTGATCCCAATCGCCTTAGCTCTCCGTAACCTGTTCATGACTGATATTATAGCACAAATCAGAACACAATCAAACCACTCTCCGATTTTATTGCCTGGTAGTAATTCTTACTTTGGTAGTAATTCTTACTTCCTACGAAGACCGCCTTTGACTGCTGAACTTCAGCAACCTCCCTAAGCACGAAGCCTTCGCGGTCTGCGTGGGCGAATAGGCCTGCCAAAACAGCATGCCGTTTTTTCTACTTCAAACGAAGTTGCGCTGTCACCGGAAAATGATCGGAAGGCGTGCGCCCTTCCCTGCTGGTTCTGACAATGCTCGCATCCAGCGTAAGGATGTCCGGCGAGACGAAAATGTAGTCGATCTTTGGCCCGTTCACTCGCCCTTCAAAGCCGTTGAACGTGCCGACAGTTTGCTCGTCCGGGTGACGTGCACGAAAGGTATCCACCATCCGAACAGGCGTAGATCCCGTCAACTCCCTCTCCCCTTTCAAATACGAGATCACGGAATTGTCTTCGCCGACGTTCAAATCTCCCATCAATACCAGTGGGGCCGTGTGTGTTTGCCGGTGAAAGTGCTGCATGATCAATTCAGCGCCTTTTTCACGCGAGGGTTGCGCCCCGTCGTCCATGTGGGTGTTGTAAACATAGAATGACTGCTGCGTCGCTTTATCGATCAATCGTGCCCAGGTGGAGATGCGCAGATGGTGATTGCCCCAACTCTTCGACGGAACCTCGGGTGTATCTGAAAGCCAGAAATCACCTGTCGCCTGAACCTCGAACCGATCCTTGCGATAGAGGATGGCTGAATATTGCCCGGTGTGCCGCGTGCTGTCGGAAATGATCCCGACTTCACCATATTCCGGCAAATGCTGATTCAACGCATCCAACTGAAAGCGCACCGCTTCCTGTAAGCCCAAGACATCGGGTGCTTCATCACGGATCACATCATACAGGAACTCTTTGCGCAGATTCCAGTGGTTCGCACCGTCATTCGCGGTGCCATTGCGAATATTAAATGACATCACCCGAAGATCGTTCTCACTGACATTCGCCATCAGAGCAGAGATAGAGACAGAGAGCAGTAGGGATAAGCGTAATAAAGTCTTCATCATTTAGTTGTTCAATTTCTGACGGCTGACGTTAAAAAAGAGCTGAGGCGCCAACCAACCCAGCGTCATTTGGAAACTCAGCCTGAACCAGTTCGACCTGCCCTTCTTCGGCCCAAGCCATCTCGGACACGGTCTTGCGAAAGCTCTCCAACACCAATTCAGGTGCATTCATGATGCCGCCACCGAGGATAATCCGTTCAGGGTCATAGAGATGAATAAAAGATACCAGCGCCTCACCCCAATAGCGAAGAATATGCGCCAGCACGTCTTTCGCACAGGGATCACCCGCATCCGCATGCTCCATCACTTCACGAAAACCGATGCCATCCAGCCCGTTTAGGCTGCTGTCGGCATAATCGGTATGTTCACGCACTAAAATAGGCAACACCCATCCCGACGCCTCACTCTCCAAGCAGCCCGTCGCACCACAGGTGCACTTCCGACCACCGGAATTAACCAAAATATGCCCACCAATATTGCCAGCGCTGAAGTGGGGGCCCGTCAGCAACTGACCGCCCAGCATAACTGCCGTGCCCACACCGGTGCCGAACGTGACCATGACCAGATTATCCACACCACGACCAGCTCCATAACACCACTCCCCGAGCAAGGCACCACGCGCATCGTTATCCATTCTCAACTCCAAATCAGCGTGCTGACGCGCCCAGGCACGAAAATCAAATCCGATCGCGTCGTCATATTTCCCATTGGTCGAAAGCACACGCATCTGTTGATTGTCGACTAAGCCAGTGCTCAGCACGCCTAGGCCACCGCAGTCCGCCAGCTCGATTCCCTGCGCATTGCACATGCCCCGCAAAGACTCCAACACCGCATTTAAGTGAGCTTCCAACGAGCCTTGTGCGTCCGCAGGACAACTCGAAGCGCACACCACCGAGCCCGCATCGACCAGTCCATACTTTGTGCGGGTTCCCCCGAGATCTATTGTAGCAATCATCCTAAGTTCTTACGTAAGCTTTAAGGGTGGCACACTCGCTGCCGACGGATTCGCCATGCGGTCGAATCGTATAAGCGCCAACCGCTGCGGGCACAATAAAGGTTTCGGCATAGTGCACCACAAAAGGCTCAAAGGCACTGGTCGGACTCTCCACAATTGCTTCACGACCTTCGACCAAGTTAATGACGTTCACACCGCCCTCGGTGTCATGCGGCACTGACTCCGTAAACCAATGACGACGTGTTTCAATAAACTCGCGCTCGTGCAAACCGGTGCGCTCCTCGCGCCAGCCCTCACCGGAGCCAAGTGCTTGAATATTATTATGCAAGTGCTCGCGCACGTAATGCTCATCACGCTGCCAAGCAATGTTTTTGACCCCACGCTCGACATTGATCGGGCGCGGCAGACCATCGAGTCCAAGACGTCCCCAGTCCCACATTTTAAACGTAAAAATATACGGCGTGGCCGATATTTCGAGCACCATGCCGCCATCGCCGCCACAATGCACGGTGCCTGCCGGGATGAGAAAGTGGTCGTGTTTTTTAGCAGGCAGGCAG
>Ga0206126_10003251_pt1 | contig 16636 bp, 20 predicted proteins | sample Helgoland_Spring_5_FD_148621 | JGI IMG/M metagenome (GOLD analysis project Ga0206126, IMG submission 148621) | Pelagic subsurface seawater microbial communities from Kabeltonne, Helgoland, North Sea - Helgoland_Spring_Bloom_20160412_1 | ecosystem: Environmental > Aquatic > Marine > Epipelagic ...
AAAGCAACTGCTAAATCTTTTGATTATGCAATCTTAGAAAAAACAAAAAAAATTAATGGTATTAAATTAGATATACCTTGGTCTGATCTTGGAAGCTGGAAAGAGATTTTAAAAATGTATGACAAAAACAAAAATAAATATGCTAAGAAAAAAAATGTTTATTACCGACCCTGGGGTAAGTATACTAATTTGTTTGAGGGAAAAGAATTCTTAATTAAAGAATTATTCGTTAAACCTAAAGGTATTTTAAGCCTTCAAAAACATCATCATAGAGCCGAACATTGGTTAGTTACACAAGGAAATCCAAAAATAACTTTAAATAAAAATAAGTTTATAAAAAAGCCTAATGAACATGTATTTATTCCATTGCAGGCTATTCATAGAATTCAAAACCCTGGAAAGAAACCAGTCAAAATTATGGAAGCACAAATAGGATCAATTCTTAAAGAAACAGATATTGTTAGATATCAAGATATATACGGCCGTATTAAATAATACTTTCAGCTATTATGCTTCTAGCTGTGTTACCTGTACAAACGAATAAGATATTTTTCTTTATAAAATAATTTTATAAATTCCAATTAAGAATAGTGGTATTTGTAAACCAAAATTAGTTAGTATTGCTTTATCTTTTGATAAAAATCCTGCAACAGTCCAACCAACCACACCTAAACCATGAAAGTAAATATTGATAGGATAGATATTTAAATTAGTTAATAATATTCCAGTTAATACTAAAGTAGTACTGATCCATTTAAGGTATTTTTTAATAAACATAATCTCCTCTATATGTAAGTTTTATGAGAATCTTATTACAATTATAACGGATACAAAAATCTTTATTAACAGTGTATTGACAAAAAAAAATGTTATGTTATAACATCACATAATGAATAATAATGATATAGTTTTTGATATAATTAAGAAATCGAAGAAGCATTTAACTGCCTATGAAATACTAGATAAATTTCAAAAATTTAAAAAGATACAACCAATGGCTGTTTACAGATCTTTAAAAAAACTAATTGAAGAAGACAAGATACATAAATCCAATCAGAATAAAACGTATGTATTGTGCAGTCATGAGCATGTTAAACATAATCCATCTATAGCTATTTGTAGAGATTGTGGAGACACAGAAGAGCTTAAATCAGAATTATTTGAAACAATATTTAAAAAAAACCCAATTAAAAATTATGACTTCAGTAATTTTCAGCTTGAAGTTTCAACAATATGTAGGAGATGTAACTAATGGAACACGCGCACGAATTACCAGAATTTCTTCATTTTTTAGAAGAACTTATAGAAGAATACGAAATATTAAGAGGATTTATATTTGGTTTTGTGCATACTTTAATTCCATTAATTGGTTTTTATTCAGGTTGGAGTATAAACCGTTTTTTAAAATTAATTTCTAATGGTGCAATTGCTGGAATAATTGGAATAGTTTTAGCTCATATTATAGCAGACTTTATAGCGGCCTTACTTGATCCTGATTTAAAAAGTGCAGCTATTGGTATTGTGCTTGGAGGTTTTTTACCTCTTTTATCCGTACCTTTTTTAGAAAAATATGTAACAAAAAGTCAGTATCACACTGTTGTAGGTGATCATGAAGATCTAAAAAAAGATTTGAAAACCAAGCATAAATAAAATATCTAATAGGGGAATGAGTACAGTTTCCCTTACATTAGATGAAATTTTTGATTTAGCAAAAAAAACATTATTAGCTAATGGTTGTGATGAAGAGAATGCTAGTATTTTAGCTGACACTATTATGAGAGCTGAAAGAGACGGCTCTGTGTCTCATGGTTTGTTTAGATTACCTGCTTATGTTGCGGGCTTAAAAAGTAAAAAGATTAATGGTAAAGCAAGACCTGAATTAGAAAATGTTGCTCCAAGTATTATTAAAGTATTAGGTAATAATGCAGTTGCTCCTATGGTTTTAAGTTTAGGACTACCCGCTGTTATTGAATTAGCAAAAAAAAATGGCGTAGCAGTTCTAGCTATAAAAAATTCACATCACATGGCAGCCCTTTGGCCTGAAACTGAAGCTATTGCTGAAGCTGGCCTCGTTGGTATCGCTTGTACGTCTTATAAGCCTGCTGTTGCACCAGCTGGTGCTACGAAACCTTTATATGGTACAAACCCAATTTCTTTTGCTTGGCCAAGACTAGGTAAAACTCCAGTTGTCTATGATATGGCCACAGCCTCAATGGCAATGGGTGAAGTTCAGATTGCAAAAAGAGAAGGGCACAAAGTTCCTCTTGGAACAGGCTTAACTAAAGAAGGTAAAGAAACAACTGATCCTGGTGAAATTGCTGATGGTGGAGTTATACTTCCATTTGGTGGTTATAAAGGGTCTAGTATAGCAATGATGGTTGAGTTATTAGCTGGAGCATTAATTGGAGAAAATTTTAGTTTTGAAACTGCTGCTAAAGATAATAACGATGGCGGTCCGCCAAGTGGTGGTGAATTTATTATAGCAATCTCACCAGATAAAATTTCTGGTAAAGGTTGGGATAAACATGCTGATAAATTTTTTAGTAAAATGTCAGCTATGGATGGGGTTAGACTTCCAGGTGAAAGAAGGCATAAAAATAGATTAGATAAAGGACCAAGAAATATTAATGAAGAACTTGTTAATAAAATTAAATCTTTAAGCTAATTCAATTTCAATAGGGGTGTGATCTGAAGGTTTTTCTTTTCCTCTGGGGTCTTTGTTAATATTAACATTCTTAACTATATTTAATAAAGAATTTGATACTAAGAAGTGATCAATTCTTAAGCCATTATTTTTTTGCCAAGCACCTCTCATATAATCCCAATAAGTATATCCCTCTGTTCCACCATGAATATGACGGTAAGCATCATGAAAACCTAAATTAATTATTTCTCTAAATTTTTTTCTTATCTCAAGTCGGTATAAAGCGTCATCTTCAAACCCTTTAATATTATAAGCATCTTCTGCTGAAGGAAGAATATTAAAATCACCTGCTAAAATAATATTTTCATTTTTTTTTGAAAGAGACTTTAGTTGTTTAATCAAACTATCTAACCACATTTTTTTATAAGAATATTTTTCTGTATCAACTGGGTTACCATTTGGCGTATAAATATTAATTATTTGTATATTTTTTTTCTTATATTTTAATTCTGCTGAAATAATTCTAGATTGTTTCAATTTATCTTTAATCAAATCTATTCTAACATTTTCTAGTTTATGCTTAGATATAATAGCAACACCATTATAACTTTTTTGACCAAATACATAACTTTCATAATCTAATGTTGAAAAATCATCATAGGGAAAAGTCTCATCTTGTGTTTTAATTTCTTGCATCATAACAACATCGGGAGAAAATTTTTGAAGGTATTCTTTAATATTTTCAATTCTTGCTCTAACAGAATTAACATTCCAAGATGTGATAACCATTATATAGAGAATGAAACACCACAACCGCAAGAAGATTTGCTTTGTGGATTAGAGATTTTAAATTGATCACCAATTAGTTCTGAAACATAGTCTACTTCAGATCCTTTTAATAAATCAGCTGAAGTTTTATCTATTAGAATTTTTTCATAATTTAGATCATCCTTAGATATCTCATTATCAAAAGTAAATTCATATTGAAAACCAGAACATCCACCACCTTTAATAGCGATTCTAAAAAAAGAACCAGGAGATTTTTTGGAGAGCAAATTATTAATCTGTTTTATAGCTTTATCTGTAAATTTAATTTCTTTAAACATAACACAACACTGGTATTACTATTATAATATCAATTTATTGAATTTAAAGCATGAATAATTACTCTCATTTGGCTCTTTCTAAAAGTATAGGTCGTTTACATAAAGAAAACAGTTCAGTTTATAGAACGTCTTTTCAAAGAGATAGAGATAGAATTATACATAGTGCCTCCTTTAGAAGACTAAAACATAAAACACAAGTTTTCGTTAATACAGAGGGTGATCATTACAGAACTAGAATTACTCATTCAATAGAAGTTGCACAAATAGCTAGATCTATTGCTAAATATTTAGGTTTGAATGATGATCTTTCAGAAACTTTAAGCCTTGCTCATGATCTGGGTCACACTCCATTTGGTCATGCAGGTGAAGATGCTCTTAATGATTGCATGATAAATTACGGAGGATTTGATCATAACCTTCAAACTTTAAGAATTGTTATGTTTTTAGAACACAAGTATCTAAAATTTAAAGGACTAAATTTAACAATAGAAACACTAGATGGATTGTTAAAGCATAATGGTCCTGTTAATGACTTATCTACTGTTAACAGATTAATTGGATTAAAAAATTTTAATAAAAAAATAAAATATAAGAATTCAGGATCACTTGAAGCACAAATTTCAACAATTTCTGATGATATTGCTTATAACAATCATGATATTCAAGATGGAATAAAAGCTAAATTATTTGATTTAAATGACTTAATTGAAATTAATTTTTTTAGAGATATTTATAAATCACATAAAAAAAATATTAAAAAAAATAACAAAGATATTTTGATATATCAAATTATAAGAGACTCGATTGATTTAATGGTTAGAGATTTGATTGCTAATACAAAGTACAATTTAAAGATTAATAAAATTAAGACTATAAAAGATGTTTATAATTTTGATAATAGTATTGTTTGCTTTTCAAATAAGTTTTTATCAATTGAAAAAGAAATTAGACTTTTTTTAAGAACTAAAATGTATAATAATAAAAATGTATTATTAAAAAATAATCAAGGTAAGAAAATTATCAGTAAATTATTTTTTAAGATAAAAAAAAACCCATCGAAGTATATATCGAAGGACCAATTAAAAGCAGACTCTAATAGAGCAATAGCTGATTTTATTTCTGGTATGACTGACAGATATGCAATTAATTTAAATAAAACTATTTAATGAACATTTTCGATTTATACTTAGACAAGATATTAATATTAATTAAAAAACTAAATAAAGATAAATTAATTGTTTTGCCAGAATCTTTAAATGGAATTAATGTAGATATTCCACCTGCTAACTTTGATTGTGATATTTCAACAAATGTAGCAATGTTCTTATCAAAAATTAATAAAAAATCCCCAATTGATTTAGCTAATTTTTTAATTAATGAAATAAAGAAACAAGATGTGTTAATTGACTCAATAAATGTAGTAAAACCAGGTTTTATCAACATTAAATTTAAATCAGAATATTGGAATAATTTTATAAAGAATGTAAATGACAATTACATAAATTATGGAACCAATATTAAAGAAAAGAAAAAAAAATATTTAATTGAATTTGTATCCGCCAACCCCACAGGTCCGTTGCATGTGGGTCATTGTAGGGGTGCAATTTTGGGTGATGTTATATCTAATCTATTGATATTTAATAAACATGATGTTTCAAAAGAATATTATGTAAATGATTATGGTAATCAAATTATAAATTTTACTAAGTCTGTTTATTATCGAATTAGAGAAATAATTTATAATGAAAACTTTCCAAAAGATAATACAGATCTTTATCCAGGTGACTATTTAATAGATATAGCTAACAATATTATAAAGATCAAAAATGATTATAAATTTGACAATTTTGAGCATATAGCTAAAGAATTAACACTTCTTTCTGTTTCTGAATCTTTAAAATTGATTAAGGGAAATTTAGCAAATCTTGGAATAATTCACGATAAGTTTACTAGTGAAACTACTATTGTCCAAAATAAGGAAGTTGAAAAAGTAATTGAAAATCTTAGACAAAAAAATTTGATCTATCAGGGAAAAATCAAAGCTCCTAAAGGAGATAATGATAGAGGATGGATAGAAAGAGAGCAGCTTTTATTTAGATCTACAGATTTTGGTGATGATAAAGATAGAGCTTTACAAAAATCAGACAAAACATGGACATATTTTGCAAGCGATGTTGCTTACCATCATAACAAATTAGAGAGAAATTATGATGTTTTAATTAATATTTTGGGCGCAGATCATGCCGGCTATATTAAAAGAATTACCTCGGTTGTTGAAGCGTTATCAGGATCTAAGAATAAGTTAGTTTGTAAAGTTAGCCAACTTGTAAAACTTATTAAAGAAGGGAAACCTTTTAAAATGTCTAAAAGAAAAGGAGACTATATAACTGTTGAAGACTTAATTTCTGAAGTTGGAAAGGATGCTACAAGATTTATTATGTTAAATAGAAGTAGTGATGTTGAGCTTGATTTTGATTTTAGCAAAGTCAAAGAAAAATCTAAAGAAAATCCTCTTTATTATGTTCAATACTGTTTTGCCAGAATTTCATCTGTCTTTAGACATGTGGGATTAGATATTAATAAGGATTTAAAAATGAAAGAATATAACTTTAATTATTCTAAAGATGAAATAAATATATTAAAAAAAATTGCTGAATGGCCAAAATGCATAGAAACTGCAAGTTCAAGGCTTGAGCCTCATAGAATACCTATTTACCTTTATGAACTTTCATCTGAATTTCATTCATACTGGAATATGGGCAAAGAAGATAAGAGCAAAAGATTCATAAATGACGATAAAAAAATTCCTAATGATAAATTAGTTTTTTTAAAAATAATATCTAATGTAATTAAAAGTGGTATGTCTATTGTAGGAGTTAGCACTCCTGAAAAAATGTAATGTTTAAAGAGTTAAAATATCTTTTTTTTATATTATTTATAATATTAACTATTTTTTTGGCTGTTGATTATTATTTTTCAGATAATAATAAAAAGAAATCCTACAGATCAGTAAAAGAAATTAATGAAATGATTATTTCTTATTCAGAAAAACTAATTTTGTTAAATAACGACACCAATAATGTTGTAAAATATGTTGAAAAAAATTTAGATAATAAAAAAAAAAATCATAGTTTTTGGAAATTGATAAACAGTGATGATTAATAGAAGAAGTTTTATAATAGGAATTAAATCAACAATATTGAATAAAAAAGAAATATTCTTTTTAAAAAAATATAAACCCTGGGGAATAATTCTTTTTAAGCGCAATATTAAGACAATTAAACAAACAAAAAAATTAACCAATCACATTAAAAAGATATTCAATGATACAAAATACCCTATTCTATTAGATCAAGAAGGAGGTAGAGTTAACAGGCTTACAAATTTTCTAAATAATCATTTATCAACTAGTGAATTTTTTGGAAATTTATATTCTAAAGATAGAAAAATTTTTAATGTAAAATATAATGAATTTATTACAGAAACAGCTAATCATCTTAAGTTAATAGGTGTAAATCTCAATACTGTCCCTGTTCTTGATTTAAGATTAAAAGGTTCAAGCTCCATCATAGGTGATAGATCTTTTTCCCATGATCCCAAAGTAGTTTCAAGAATTGGTGATATTTGCATAGAAAATTTTCATAAAAATAAAATAGGAACCATTATGAAGCATATTCCAGGGCATGGTTTAGCAAAAGTAGATAGCCATAAATTAACACCTACAATCAAACAAAATCTTAAATATTTGTCAAAAAAGGACTTTATACCATTTAAGAACAAGAGATGTCTTTTTGGGATGACGGCACATATTGTCTATTCTCATATTGATAAAGTTTATACAGCCACTCATTCAAAAAAAGTAATAGATATAATTCGTAAAAAAATTAAATTTCAAAATATTTTGTTGTCAGATGATATTTCGATGAAAAGTTTAAAATTTAGTATAAAAGATAATACGATAAAAGCATTCAGTGCTGGATGTGATTTGGTTTTACACTGCAATGGAAATCTTAAGGAAATGAAAGCTGTGGCTATTAATTCTCCATTTTTAAACAAATTTATAATTAAAAAAACATCACAATTTTACAAAATTATAAGCTAATATTTGGAATGTCGATTAATGATTCTAAAAACTTCAATGTTGATCTTGATAATTATCAAGGACCTCTTGATATATTATTAGATTTAGCAAAAGCTCAAAAGGTTAATCTCGAAGATATTTCAATAACTTTATTAGCCGACCAATTTCATAATTATATAAAAAGTCAATCTAATTTGAATTTAGAAGTTGCCTCAGAATATTTATTAATGGCAACTTGGCTTACATATTTAAAATCTAAATTATTATTACCCGGTAATCCTGAAGAAGAATTTAAAGTTTTAGAAGTTGCTGAAAAATTAAAATTACAATTAAAAAAATTGGAATTAATTCGTTTACTTTCTGATCAAATGTTAAAAAGAAAAAGATTAGGTAGAGAAATTAGACTTAGAGGAATCAAAGGTAATATAAGATCAATTTATAGCACGGAATATAAATTAAACTTATACGAATTACTTAAATCTTATTCATCTATTATTATGACAAAAGATTTTCAAAGAATGAATATCCCCAAACTACCTGTTTTCACCACAGAAGATGGCATTAAAAGAATTAAAGAATTTTTTGGTAAACTCATAGATTGGAAAAATATAAATGACTTAATACCCAGTACGTTTAAGAGTGGTCTTAAATATAAACGTACTGGAAAAGCAGGAATTTTTGCTGGATCCCTTGAACTTGTTAAAGAAGGCAATCTTACAATCAAACAAGATAATTTATTTGATGAAATTTATGTTAAGGAAATTAAATGAACAAGGTTAAAAAGAATTTGAAAAATAATATTTTTGAATTTCCAAAAAAAATAAATGTTGGAGAAAAAGAAGTTGAAGCTATAGTTTTTGCAGCAGCAGAACCTTTGGATATTGAAACAATTGAGTCAAAAATTTCAAAAAAAATTAATGTTTTAAAAACTTTAGAAAAACTTCAAACGGATTATTCGTCAAGAGGCATAAATTTAGTTTGTATTTCTAATAAATGGTCATTTAGAACTTCTGAAACTTTATCAAATTTAATGTCACAGGAAAAAACAGTTGAAAAAAAACTTTCAAGAGCTGCAATAGAAACATTGGCAATTATTGTTTATCACCAGCCAGTAACTAGAGCTGAAATTGAGGAAATTAGAGGTGTAGCATTTGGTACGAATACATTGGAAATACTTATGGAGTTAAACTGGGTCAAACCCCAAGGAAGAAAAGATGTTCCTGGTAAACCAATTCAATATGCAACTACTGATGACTTTTTAAGTCATTTCAGTCTTCAAAAATTGTCTGACTTACCTACAGTTGATGAATTGGGATCTGCTGGTTTAATTGATAGTTCAAATATTGATAATGCAATTTTTGGTACTGGCAAGTTTTACAAGGAGAAACAAGAAGAAAAAAAGGAAGATATCTATGAAAATATAGATGAGATGTTAAGCAGCACATTGAATTCCAATGAAGACAAATAAAAAGTTTCTTTAAAATACTATTTAAAAGATGTATAAAAACCTATGAGCATTGGAATTTGGCAAATAGCAATCGTTGTAATTTTAGTTGTCCTACTATTTGGTAGAGGTAAGATTTCTAGTCTAATGGGTGATGTAGCCAAGGGTATTAAAAGTTTTAAAAAAGGAATGGCTTCAGACATTACCGATGAACCAGAGCCAAAAAATATTTCTGAAGATAATCAAGACAGTAAAGACAAAGAGTAAGTCAAATGCCCACTATAGGCTGGTTTGAGATTTTATTAATAGTAGCAGTAGCTATTATTGTAATCGGCCCTAAAGATTTTCCATTTATGTTAAAAAAAGTAGGTTCATGGATTGGTACAACAAAGAGATATATTAACAATATTCAAAGTGAAGTTGCAGATTTAGATATTGAATCTAATGAAATAAAAAAATCAAAAGAAGAGAATAAAAATAAAGATAAAGATAATGACAAAATCTGATAATGACGGAGGCTTCATAAGTCACTTAGCTGAATTAAGAAAAAGATTAATCCATTCATTTATTTTTTTATTCATATTTTTTATAGGATGTTATTTTTTTTCTGAGAGTTTATATGGTTTTTTGGTAGAACCTTTTGCTAAAGCAGTAAAAGAAACTGGTACAGATAGAAGATTGATTTTTACTGCACTACAAGAAACTTTTTTAACTTATTTAAAGGTTTCTTTTTTTGCTGCTTTCTTTGTAACCTGTCCATATATATTAATGCAAATCTGGAAATTTATCGCTCCTGGATTGTATAAGCATGAAAAAATTGCAATAATTCCATACTTAGTTTTAACACCTATATTATTTTTTTTAGGAGGAATGCTTGTTTATTATCTGATAATGCCTCTTGCAATTAAATTTTTTTTATCATTTGAAAGCTCAGGAGCCGCAACTGGTTTGCCTATTCAGCTAGAGGCTAAAGTAAATGAATATTTATCCTTAGTAATGAAGTTAATTTTTGCATTTGGGATTAGTTTTCAGTTACCAGTTGTCTTAAGTTTACTTGCTAGAGTAGGAATTGTTGATGCTCAATTTCTAAGAGAAAGAAGAAAGTATGTTGTTGTAATAATTTTTGCTGCTGCTGCATTATTGACACCACCAGACCCAATAACACAAATTGGTTTAGCCATACCTTTATTGATTTTATATGAATTATCTATATTTTCAGTAAATATTATTGAAAAAAAGAATAAATTAGATGCATAATATTAAAGATATTAGAAGTGATATTTCATCATTTAAAGATGGTCTTAAAAAAAGATTTATTGATGTCGATTTTGAAAAAATTTTATTATTAGATGAAAATAATAGAAAATTTATACAAGAAAAAGAAAATTTAGAAAAAGAAAAAAAAGAAATATCTAAATCTAAAGATAAATCTTTATTTGAAAAATCAAAAGAAATTTCAAAAAAAATTGAAGAAATTTCATCATCTCAAAGTAAAATAAAAAATGAATTAGACAATATTTTAGCATCATTACCGAATTTACCGTATAATGATGTTCCGATAGGTAAAGATGAAAACTCTAATATTGAAATTTTAAAATCAGGAAAAATACCAAATTTTACTTTCAAGCCTAAGTCTCATTATGAGCTAGGTGAAAATCTAAATATGCTTGATTTTGATCTTGCGACAAAAACCACAGGATCTAGATTTGTCTTTGTTAAAGATAAACTTGCTTTACTAGAAAGAGCGATTTCTAATTTTATGCTTGATACTCATATTAATTTAAATGGTTATAAAGAAATATCACCTCCATTAATTGCAACCGACTCTACAATGTTTGGAACAGGTCAATTACCAAAATTTGATAATGATCAGTTTGAACTCAAACTTGATGATTCAAATGATAGAAAGTTTTTAATACCAACTGCTGAAGTGATATTAACCAATATGGTTAAAGATCAGATTATTAATAAAGAAATTCTTCCAATAAGAATGGTTGCATCAACACCATGCTTTAGAAAAGAAGCTGGCAGCTATGGAAAGGACACTAAGGGAATGATTAGGCAACATCAGTTCTACAAAGTTGAAATGGTTAGTATTGTAGAGCCAAACCAATGTTTAGCTGAATTAGATAGAATGACTAACTGTGCAACAAAAATTCTAGACTTGTTAAAACTACCTTACAGAAAGATTATATTATGCTCAGGTGATATGGGTTTTAGTGCAGAAAAAACTTTTGATATTGAAGTTTGGTTACCATCTGAAAATAAATATAGAGAAATTTCAAGCTGTTCCTCTTGTGGTTCTTTTCAAGCCAGAAGAATGAAAGCTAGATATAAAAATAGTAAAAAAGAGACAGTATTTGTTGGAACTCTTAATGGAAGTGGTTTGGCTGTCGGCAGAACAATAGTAGCAATACTTGAAAATTATCAACAAGAGGATGGTTCAATTCTTATTCCAGAGGCTTTAAAACCATACATGAATAATATTGATAAAATCAATAAGATTTAAAGTTGTTTTAATCACTCATTTGTTATAAGTATTCATTTTAATCTAGGAGAAATATGGATCAAGGAATAGGTCAATTTATACCATTAATTTTAATTTTTGTTATTTTTTACTTTTTTTTAATAAGACCTCAACAAAAGAAAGTTAAAGAGCATAAAGCCATGGTTGAGAACTTAACAAGAGGAGACAAAGTTGTTACCTCTGCTGGAATTATTGGAACCATTGAAAGAGTTATTGATAACGAAAAAGTTGAGGTTTTAATTTCTGAAAATGTTAAAGTTGAGATTATTAAATCTACAGGTATTCAAGGTTTACTAAATACACCTGAAGTTAAAAAATAATATCAAGTTGAAGTGTTATATTTTTCAAAATTAAGAATTATTATAATATCTATAATAACTATATTTTTTTTATTTATATCGTTATCAAATTTTTTAAATACTGAAGATAAATTTTTTTCAAACAAAATAAATCTTGGTTTAGATCTACAGGGTGGATCTTATCTTTTACTCGAAATTGATAATGATCCTGTGGAACTTCAAAAATTACAGAACACAGCAACCGATATTAGAAATTTTCTAAACAAGGAAAATATTAAATTTATAGATTTAAGAATATCCAATAAATCTATAATTTTTAATGTAGATCCAACCTTAAAAGAAAAGATAGAGTCTTTTTTTATGGATAAAGATAGTGAGATAAATCCTTATTATCCGCAATACAAATCTCACCAGTTTGACTTAATATCTTCAAATAATGAATTTCAACTAAAGCTTTCAGATTATGGGTTAGTTGAAATTAAAACATCATCACAGGATCAGGCAATTGAAATAGTTAGAAGAAGAGTTGATGAAGTAGGTACAAATGAACCAAATATTCTAAAAAGAGGAAATGATAGAATTTTAGTTGAATTACCAGGTTTAGATGATCCTATGAGGATAAAATCTTTATTAGGAAAAACTGCCAATTTAAGTTTTCGTTTTATAACACAAAATGACAATGATACTTTTGGTGCAGAAATTCTTAAGTACGATGATGAAATAAACGAAGCCTTGGTAAGTAAAAGAATAATTTTGAGTGGTGAAAACCTACTTGATGCACAACCTAATATGAATACTCAAACCAACGAAACAGTTGTGTCTTTCAAACTTGATAGAGTAGGTGCTAAAAGATTTGGTAAAGCTACTACAGAAGGTATTGGCAAACAACTAGCTATAGTTCTTGATGGTAAAATTGTTAGTGCACCTGTAATAAGAGATGCCATAGTAAGTGGATCTGGACAAATTAGTGGAAACTTTACATTTCAATCAGCTACTGATCTAGCTTTACTTCTTAGATCTGGAGCATTGCCAGCCCCACTTAACATAATAGAAGAGCGTACAGTTGGGCCAGATCTTGGACAAGATTCGATAAATGCTGGTATAATTTCACTATGTATTGGATTTGCTTTGGTTATAATTTTTATGATTTATAAGTATAAAGTATTTGGTTTGATTGCAAATATCACTTTGATTGTAAATTTATTTTTTCTGATTGGTATACTGACATTATTTGGAGCAACTTTAACGTTACCTGGAATTGCTGGAATAATATTAACTGTTGGTATGGCTGTTGACGCAAATGTTTTAATTTTTGAGAGAATTAAAGAAGAATTAAGAGAAGAAAAAAATAATATTATAGCATTCGACTCAGGTTATGTTAAATCCAAAACAGCAATCATTGATGCCAATGTAACAACTTTAATTGCAGCAATTATATTATTTTTTATGGGTTCAGGACCAGTTAAAGGGTTTTCTGTAACATTAGCTGTAGGAATATTTACAACATTATTTTCGGTTTATTTTATTGCAAGATTATTAACAAGTTTTTATGTGGTCAAAAATAAAGAAAAACCTAAACTTATTTAGATGATAAATTTTAATAAATTTTATAAATCATTCAGTATAGTCTCAACATTGTTAGTTGCTATTTCAATAATACTTTTATCTTTTAAAGGTCTAAATTTTGGTATTGACTTTAAAGGGGGCACATTAATTGAATTAAGAACTCAAGATAACCAAACTAATGTAGCAACTCTTCGTGGTGTATTCAGCAAAATGAATTTAGGTGATGTTAATATTAAAAAATTTGGTCAAGATAATGATTATTTGATTAAAATTGAAAAAAAAGACACAAGTTCAAATATTATTGAATTAATTAAAGAAGATCTTACCAATTCAATTGGAGAAAATTTTACCTTTAGAAGAGTTGAAAATGTTGGCCCCAAGGTAAGTTCTGAACTCTTAAAGTCTGGTATAACTGCAATACTTTTGTCGTTAGCAGCAATGTTATTTTATATTTGGATAAGATTTGAATGGCAGTTTAGTTTAGGTGCAATTATAGCTTTGTTTCATGATGTTCTAATAACACTTGGTTTATTCTCTCTATTAAATTTAGAAATTAATTTATCGATAGTAGCCGCAGTTTTAACAATAGTTGGCTATTCGATGAATGATACTGTTGTAATTTTTGATCGTGTAAGAGAAAATCTCAGAAAATATTCTGATATTAAAATCTTTGACCTAACTAATAAGTCGATAAATGAAACTCTATCTAGAACTCTAATTACCTCAATAACCACATTACTTGCTTTAGTTTCAATATATTTATTCGGTGGAGAGATACTTAAAGGTTTTTCACTCGCTATGATATTTGGGGTTATTTTTGGAACTTATTCTTCAATCTATATTGCCAATCCAATATTAGTTAAATTAAGAGTATCACAAAAAACTATTATAAAAGAAGAAGCAGAAAAAAATTAATATAAATTTTGTGCCGCTACCATTGAAAGTAACATTGGTAGAGAAAGAAGTGTATTTGTTCTTGAAAACAGCATAGCTGTTCTTGCTGATTTTGCTTTAACATCAGGTTCACACTCAACCATGCCTAAAGCTCTTTTTTGATTTGGCCAAATTATAAACCAAACATTAAATGCCATATATAAACCAAGCCACATACCAATACCTATAGCTGTATATTTTCCTCCACCACCTAAAGTCATAGCATCGTGTAAATAACCATTTAAATAAGCTAAAATTAATCCAGATAGAACTGTTAGTAATGCAGCGTATCTAAAATAAAATAATGCGGCTGGAGCAATAACTTTACCTATAGCGGGCTTTTGTTCATCAGGGATTTTTGGCATATTTGGAATTTGTACAAAGTTAAAATACCAAAGAAGCCCAATCCACATTATAGCAACCGTTACATGAATAAATCTTGTTAACCAACTCCAAAAAATTGTATCAAAATCAAAACCACCATTACCATAAAATAACCCTAGAAAAAAAATTACAGCTAAAGCTAATGATGCGTGAATAGTTTTTGGAAGTGATGATAGTAAATTACCCATAATTAGAATCACTTATACACTAAATTTTTAAATCTTTAACCTCTTTTTAAATTTTTCTTCGAGCATGGGTTTTAAGAATTCACCAGTATAACTACCTTTTATTTTGATAATATCCTCAGGTTTGCCCTCTGCGATAATATTTCCACCTTTGACACCACCTTCAGGTCCCATATCGACAATATAGTCTGCTGTTTTAATTACATCTAGATTATGTTCAATAACAACAACTGTATTTCCTAGAGCTACAAATGTGTGCAATATTTCTAATAGTTTTTTAATATCATGTTGATGAAGACCTGTTGTAGGCTCATCTAATATGTACATAGTTCTTCCTGTAGATCTTTTTGAAAGTTCCTTAGCTAATTTAATACGTTGAGCCTCACCACCAGATAGAGTTGTAGCTTGTTGTCCAATTTTTATATAACCAAGACCTACCTTCTTTAATGTTAATAATTTAGTTTTAATGTTTGAAATATTTTCAAAATATTCACACCCTTCATCTACAGACATGTCTAAAACATCTGCAATACTTTTTCCTTTAAATTTAATCTCTAAGGTTTCTCTGTTATACCTAGTTCCTTTACATTCATCACATTGTATATAAACATCAGGCAAGAAATGCATTTCATAAGTAATTACACCATCCCCCTCGCATGCTTCGCAACGACCACCTTTAACATTAAATGAAAATCTTCCAGGTTTATAACCACGAGTTTTTGACTCAGGAAGCGCTGTAAACCAATCTCTAATAGGACCAAAAGCACCAGTATAAGTAGCTGGATTTGATCTAGGTGTTCTTCCAATTGGAGACTGGTCGATATCTATAATTTTATCAATAAGTTCAACTCCCTTATATCCTTTAAATGCTTTTGGTACTTTTCGAGCCTTATTATTTAAGGTTAAATTAAGCGCATGATATAAGGTCTGCAGTATCAACGTGGACTTACCACTTCCAGAAACTCCTGTTACACAAGTAAAACTACCAATTGGTATTTTTAGATCTACATTATTTAAATTATTTCCACATGCACCATTAATTTCTACAAATCTACCATTTTTAGCAAGCCTTCTTATTTTTGGTATTTCGATATATTTTTTGTGAGATAAGTATTGTCCGGTTATGCTATTTTTGTTTTTTAAGATTTCATTATAAGTTCCCTGAGCTATAATTTCTCCACCCTTAGTTCCAGCTTCAGGACCCAAATCAATTATATGATCTGCATTTTCCATAGTTTCTGTATCATGCTCAACAACTATTACAGTGTTTCCTAAATCTCTAAGTCTTTTGAGTGCATCAATTAGTTTAACATTGTCTTTTTGATGTAATCCAATAGATGGCTCATCTAGAACATAAAGAACTCCAGTTAATCCAGAGCCAATCTGAGATGCTAATCTTATTCGTTGAGCCTCTCCACCTGATAAAGTTCCAGACTCACGAGAGAGAGTTAGATAATCCAAACCAAC